>Ga0209611_10012260_pt1 | contig 12093 bp, 4 predicted proteins | sample S1TSphgellanicum_3_FD_187693 | JGI IMG/M metagenome (GOLD analysis project Ga0209611, IMG submission 187693) | Host-associated microbial communities from peat moss isolated from Minnesota, USA - S1T2_Fc - Sphagnum magellanicum MG (SPAdes) (version 2) | ecosystem: Host-associated > Plants > Peat...
AACAAAACCCATCCAAAAAAAAACCAAAAAAAAAAAGGTCCGGGCAGTTTAACTGACACAGAAAACAAAACCCATCAAAAAACAAAAAAAACAAACAAACAAACATAGGTTCGGGCAGTGCCCGAAAACTGCCCGGACAAACGGACAGACAGACAGACATGTAACTTTAATATATAAGATATTCAAACTAATGAACACACAAAATATAAAACATCACAACAATGAATGAAGTTTTAATTGTTAATACCACGCACATTACAATAATGCAACAAATAAATTAGCGGAAAAACCAAAACAATGGAACAATGATATATGCCAACATTATCATGAAAAAGAAAACAAAGCAAAAAATGATAAAGGAAACACAAAAGCATGTAAATTGAGAATGGAGCCATGATACAAATGCTAACCTTAACATGCGAAAAGAAAACATAAGACTAAATGACAAAGGTGACATAAAAGCAAACTACACAAGAAAAAAAGATACAAAATCCAAATGAGAATCAATGAGAATCATTTTGGTTATTTACCTAGGAGAAAGGTCTATCTTTAAACTCTTCAAAGACTTTTGAAACCTACCATTAAATCTACCAACCTCATGACTAGCATTTCAAATCTTGAAAGGGTTTGCAAATAGACCCTTATCTTATTTTTAAAACCCTTACACCCTACATGATGGATGATGTCACAATGAGAATGAACATTAAATAATACGTTTAAAATATTTAGGAATGGTGAAGGTGTCCATGGTTTGATTTAGGAATAAATCTTTGGAATACCAAAAGGGGCATGTTATTTAAGCATTTTCATTTGAAGCTTGGGATGATCTTAATTGGCCAAGGGTTGAACTTTGAAATGTATTTTTATGATGCATCCATCATATCACATGATAACCCAAATAAAATGTCTTTGAGATCAAGTATTGTACACCCCAAGACATAATGAATTTGTGTTTTGGGCGTTTGGAGTACATTAGCCATTAAGACATGAAATTTATTGATATTGTAAAAATCAAACTATGTTGGCTTAAGGTTAAAATCCTTTTGGCATTTTAGCCTAGTAAGGTTCAACACACTTTAACTTAGGGTTGAAAACTTTTTACATTTTGGTTTGAAAAAGTTGTTTTTTTGACATTTTGACGTAGGATTGAAATTTTATTTTACGCTTTGGTTTAACATTGCAAAATAAAGAACTAAATTGATGGGGTTAAATTAATTAAAAACAAATGCATCAAATCAATGAAGAAACAACTAACAATGTTTAATGTCTTGGTGGAAATGTCCATAGTGATTGGAAGTTAATATCCGTTAGCAAGGGAATACATACATTTTCATATCCACATATGAAATTTTTTATTAAAATTTCCAACATCAATGTCTTCAAATGTGCAAATGGCAATTTTGAGCAAACATCTATAAAACCAAAGGCTCTACATGAATCAATTTAGCCTTATATATATATTTGGCTACCTACTTGAACCATGTATAGAAATTTGGGTAAGTTAAAGTTGTGAAACCTTATTTAGTTTTACTCCAAAATAGAAAAAACCATTGCCAATTATCTTAAGCCATTGGTGGAAGGTCTTGCAAATACCCTAGGTTAATTGTTTTTCAAACACATTATCGGGTACCTAAATGATTTCAACATCAATTAAATTATTTATTGTTTTGTTGAATTTTTGAAAAATTATTTGTTACTTGTGTTGGAAATTTAATAACATTAATAATATGTAGATTTCAACTATCATGTTTGAATTGTAGACCTTAAAGGACTTTAAGTTCATGAACTCAAGACTAAAACAATCTAGACACATTAGATTGTCCCACAAACTTATGAGGAAAGAATTTATTATTATTTATACCCACTACTAACCAAAAAGTGTCAACATTAAGATTTACATTTTAATTAATTATTTGGTAGTTTGTTGCCAAATTTCATTTGGTAGTATGGTAAACCAAAAATCCCATGAACATTTAAGTTATAAGTGTTACAAATATTTTAAGCCTAAAGTCCTATGAACATCATAAGCCAAATGTTTTATAAATATGATAAGCAATTTATGTCTTTGAACCCAATATGAAATAACCCTAGGCCATAGAAATAAGAATATCAATTAAATATCAATGTGTTTTGGAATAATGTGAAAACATAAGACAAGAAGTTTTACCCATGTTTTGGCTTGGGCTTGAGTTAGAATATATTTAAACATTTTCAATGGGGTTAAAATTAATTTTGGCATCTTAGCTTCAATTTATTTTTTTAATTGAAGCTTGGCTTGGGGTTGGTCATTCTAGCCTAGTCCTAAAATCATGTTTCATCTAGGTCTTTTTGTATTCCATAGTTATGGCTTGGTATTTTGCATATTTGTTTTCTTGGAAAATGCCACAACAACTTGAAAAGATTCATGCCTTTCCCCAAATAACATAAATATTAAATACCCAAACCATCATTTTTTTAAAGGTGAATTATCGCATTTTTTTACTTAAGAAAACTACGTTTGACCTCCTTTTGATCATTTAGGTTGTTGGATTGGGTCAAAATTGTCACATTTCAACGATCATGGATGACTTGAAAGCCACATTTTTATTAACATTAGAATAGGATAGTTTCATGTAATGACAACCACTTACCATTGGATGCCATAATCCAATTCCACTCAAAAGGTGGTCACATCAATTCCCCTTCACTATCATTGTTTTTTGCATTCAAGCTCCCTTCTTTGATGAATTTGTTGCCACTATGTTTAATGTTTGCATTTTCTCCATCATTGTCATCTTGCAAGGGCCTTCGACATTTATCACTTTTTTTGTGTTTTAAATGAAGATTTTTTCACCACCATAATCTATTGAACTACCTAGTATTATATAGCCTTCAATGTTGTCAACAACATCATAATGTGTGCTGTCTAACATGTGCCTTTGTTTTTATAGGTAATATATGCATTATTGCAAAAAAGAGGTTACAGAAATGCTTGAAGTTTTACTGATCAAGACATGAGATCATGTTCAATTTAAATTGTAAATGAAAAATTGAATAACAATGTTGAACTTCGCATTGATGCACAATGTCAATTCCAAACTTCAAGCTACTTGTTTTTATTACAAGAAAATCAAAATTTAGGTGTGTGTTGTAGTTATTGGGTGTGCATTGTTAGTTTTGATTCTTTGCATTGTTCAACTTAAATCATGAAGATTGTGTTTGTTTAGGTGTGTTATGTGTGAGTTTGTCAATTTGTGTGTGTTTTTTTATCAATTTTGTCCAACCATGGCACCTTTTAAACCATTTCCAAACTTCCACTATCAGATGATCTTTTCTATGGGTTTGCATAATTCAACATTAGTTTTGCTTGATGTTTGTTTCATTGATATAGACATGCATAACAATAGTCTAATTGAAAATGCAAGTATTGTGCCAAATTTGAAAGGTGAATTCATGTTTCAAGGATGTACATTTGTAAGAGTTTTGAGCTTTATAATTGTGGGAAATGGTTTGGTAGCTATTGATTGCCTTACTAATTGCCCTATGCGTAAGAAATTGAAGAAAAAGGAATGGGAGTCTAATCACATGTTCCAAGATGTATGGGCCACAAAACTCTATTAGGTTGAAACGATCATGGGATTGAAGGGGAAAATGATGTAGGTGAAATGCTACATTTGTGATGTTGTGGAAAACAAAGAGAAATTGTTCGTTCCTAAATTTGACAAGTTTTAGAAACATATAATTCACCATAAGGCAATGAATGCACACCTATGGGTGGTTATTGGTCAATATTATTTTAGTGGGATTAATTAGCATGCTAAGAATGAGAAACAATTTACTAACATGCAAGGGTGAAATTCTATTGCAAACCAAGTTGCCAATGGTGTTCATATTGAAGACAAAAAGAAAATTGTGTAATTTGCCACCATTTTTCATCTATTGAAGCAAGGGCAACTCATGATGAATTTTGAAATAATGAAATAGCTCTATGATTTTCTCAAAATGCTTGAGAATCCTCACAAGCATTGGACTAACTCAATAAGTTGGAACATGGCCCCAAGGTCGTGCACAATATGATCCTAAAATGCAATTGATTGGTAACATGTTTCATTTCCATTTCTTATGACAAAATGATAATTAGGTTAGGATTATTTTCAAGATGACTATGTTGGCCAATTGCTATGCAACCATGAAGCCTCTTTTCAACTACAATCCTTGTATCAAAATGTGAAGTATCTCAACCATAAATTAATTGTTCATACGTTGATTGTTGGAATGTTTCAAGTCGAATGAATTATCAATGGTAACATGGTCATGGGAAGTGTAGAAGATGAGAAGTTCTATTTTGAATTTCCTAAAAAAGAAAATTTAAATGAATTAACAATTCAACTAGATCAAGATGGGGTTGCTCTAGGAATGAGGGCCATGTAGATGTGGGAGTTGAGCAATGGACTTGAATTCCCAAATCTTTGTTTGAGCTCTTCACCCAAGGTACTTGACATATAAGATCTTGCAAAACACTAACTGAATTTTTTTGCGGTGTATTTGCAAGGTGCTTTATATAACATAATTTCTCCTCCACACAAGGTAGGGTGTTTTAAGAATGTTCATTCCTACAAAGCATTTTGCTTTTTAAAATGCCCATAGAAATGAGCATTTCATTTTTCAAAAAATTTCACCTCTTTTTTCATTTTTTTCCCCAAAATATTTGATGGATATCACAAGAAAAATGATTTCTTTTTGCTAGGTTGTTTTACGTCAAGTAACACCTTTATAACAAAACATTCCCAAAATAAGTGCTCATGTGTCTTAGGGGGTGTTTATTTCAAGAGTGGGGCACCAGGGGCTTTATTTCAAGAATGCTTGCTTCTTTAGGGCTTACCCTATTGTTGGAAACTCTAAATACAATAAATTTATTCATAATGTGCTTGAAATTGGGTAACACATCCAAAGTGATGATGAAATAAATACTTAATAAACAAACATTGGTCTAAACTATTTTTCGTACTTAAATTGTTTGTCAAAAGAAGTTTTTGATTTGATTTACATACACCTTCATTTCTACTCATATATTAATACATGGGTCAATTTGAAAACCCATTGTTGAATATTGAATTAATTATCAAAAACTCAATTTGACAATGGTTGTTCAATTAATTATATATATATATATATATGAGAAATGTTAAGATATTAAGTAGCAAATTGAATATTAATTAGTTAGAAATTGACATCAATCACATTTTTTGAAGTAAAGGATCGAGTAGTCTACTTTTAAAACAATGAAAAAATCATTTTTATTATCTATTCCATCAATTTGTCAGTTTTTTCATATACACATAGTAGATAATTACTTGTTTTTTTGTTTATGAAAGTAGTAAAACAAGATTCATTGAATGGGGGAAACATTTTTTAAAATGGAAATATTTATATCATTTATAAAACTTTTAACACAAGATATTTTATTTTAAAAAAATCCACAAATAATTCCAATGATGTAAGAACTAATTTATATGGGGTTCTTTGCAAAAAGTTTTGTATGTTGTTTCTATGTATGACCATTTTGGTCGTATGATCATCCTTGGACCATTCCAAAGACAATTCAAAAATAACTACCTCATTTTCAAGCTTAACTACTTTAGAACTACTTCCTTTTCCTATTAACTTTCATAATAACTATTTCTCACATTTCCTAATAACTACTTCCATTTTATAACTACTCATTCCTTTTTCCTATCCACCAACATGGATTTTAAAAAACAAATTAACATGTGTCTTTTCATGTCCATGAAATATAATTAATTTAAATTAAATTTGACATTGACATAAATGCATAAAAACATAAGAAAAAAATTAATTAGTTAATTGTCATTGGTAGTGTGTAGCAACACAGAGCTCAAATTTAATTAATGTCAAATTGATCCAAGTATTATGATAGTCTTCATCAAATCAAAATTTGTAAAATTCAAATATTTCAACCGTATTTATCAAGTTGTTTTTCTTTTTGAAATTGCTAAAGTAGGTGAATTGTTGATTATCCTCCACATTAATTAACATTAACTGGCAATTGTCCTAGGTGATTGAAACATTTTTCAATAAGTGCTATTACAAGTGGTGACCTAGGGAACTGTTGAGGTCTATTTTAATCATTTTTATTTCAAAAAATGGCCAAAAAATCCCTAGAAATCATAAAGTTTTCTTTGGGTTTTTTTTTAATTTTTGGAAAAAATAAACCCATCAAGTTGTAAAACTTTGTCACAAAAAAAAGAAAAGATATATATGTTTCACTTTTAATACTTTTATAAGCAAAGTTATTTTAATCATGTATTTGATTAATTTCAAACTTTTTAAAAGTTTTAAATTAATAAATAACAACTTGATAATTTGAAATTTGGAGAGAAACCTTGATTTAGGAGTCATCATATGATGTAACAATAAATATAAATAATGTTTCGCCTCAATAGATGATTCAACAAATGAATGTTTCCAATGTTTTTGCCTCAAGTTCAATATTAAAAAACTAGATTCTACCCACCAAGTTAGAAAAGTTCAAAAATTAGCAATTTAGTCTAGAATTAACTAAATACATGTTTTTGTCTTTTTTTTTCGATCTTTTGAGATTGAAAAGGATGATCGTTTGAAATCTTCAAACTCTATAAGGAACTAACTAAGAGATTTTCCTTCTTGTTGGGTGGCATGCATACACCCCCGCCCTATAAAAAGCATGCTGGCTATTGTTTTGACAATTTTCATGGTCTCATTATGTTTATTGGTTAATTGTTTTGACAATTTTTGCCAACTAATACAAACTCTGTTTTGGAACGCTCGCTATTTTTGGCTACATCACAAAATTCATGACAAAAGCACTAGATCTCATGTCACAACATGCTAATCAATAACTCTATGAGCGTTGACAGATCTCCATACTCTCTATGAAGGTAAATCAGGAGCAGATAAGGACTGAAGAACAGAGAATTGGATGAGATACAAAGAAAGGAACAACCAGAACAAAAAAAAGACACAATAAAACTCGCTATATGAACAACAATGACAGTCCACCAACGTGGATGATAGTGAGACTCTCTATGACAACTTACTCACTGGCTTCATCAGCTCCTTGCAATCGGTATATACCAGTGTAAAACACTTAGCTTGTGTCATCACACATTTTTAGTCAATGGTGTTTAAGAGAGGCAAAGAATTAAAAAACTCATGCATGATAAAAGCAATAAAACATAAAGAAGCAAATTTGTAGCAAGCATGAAATGGACACAGAAAGACTAAAATACTCAATATTACCATCATAACTACTGACTGGAAGTTAGAACTTGGGATATAACTGAAAATCTTTCTGTCTCTAACTAAATAATACATCCCCAGAAAAAGGGAAAAAAAGGGTAGTTTGCAGATACAACTAAGAGGTTAAGAGGAAAAATGCCATCTAGGACTCTCTTGTATCTGCTGACTCTATTTTTGCTTAGGAAATTAAGCAGGTAGGGTAGACAAATCCCATTTTACCAGTGAGCTTTGAAAGCATACCTTCAACTTGATTGGTTTTGTTGGCTCTGTCCATGAGCAAGAGAGAGATTTCCATACATGGACTTTTCATTTGGTCCCATATTTGGAGGAATTGTTCCTGGAGGACTGTTCACCAGGTGTTAAGTCCTGTGCTGAACAAACTGTCCAATTCTTGGGGGGGAACTTCATGGTACATTTTTTCCTATTTGGACTGATGTTGGGTTCAGCTTGCGGGACTGTTGTTGCTGTTTTTGAACTTGCAATAAGGAGGGGCTACACCAACAATACTCAATGAGCTGCAGTTCGAGCTGCCAACCACGAAGAGAAGTTGGTTAAACAAGTAACAAGAGCAGAGTCTGCCCGCTATTTTGGAGGGAAAAGAATGGAATCTAGGTCAAAAGAGGTGGCCATTTTGGGTGGGTTTACTCAGCTGAAACCCTTTTTAGGGTTCCTCCCTCCCTCCCGGTAGAGCATGACGAGGAAGAAGCCCGATCTTAGGCATTGGAGCTTCCTCCTCCTGCTTCGAGCTTCTCCTTCGTGGGGTGGTCAGAATTGCCGTTAGTTTTGGTGCTTTGGACATCCGATCTTTCAAGGGATTTGTGTTGGAAGCCATAGATGTCAAGGATTTGGTTATCGCCAAAATTGAAAGCCTTCTCCATTTGCTTCACACATTGTTTCACTGGGTAATCAGCAGCAGATTCAGAGCAGAGATTGCATCCCACGAAGTTCGTTACCAAGGGCCATCGCTGCTGCCGCTGCTGCTGCTGTTGGTTCTGCAGCTGCTCCTCCTCCTGATCTCCTCCTAACAATCCCGGACGGTAACTCTTTTCCATCATCATCATCATCATCTCTTCAAACTTGTCTACCCATTCTGTCCAGTATCCGTGCAAGAAGTAGGTATTTTCCAGAAAGACTCTCTCGGCCCATTTTGCCGTTTGCGTGATCAACAAGTAGACGAGCGCAGACTGATCATCATCAGTTTCACTCTTCTGAGGCCGTCCTACCAGACTCTGTGTCAACAATTCCCCTGCAACAATATTGCAAAATGTCACACATTGGGGTTCCTAATCCTCCCCCGCCCCACCAAATCTTAATCCCCCCTGCAGAGCATCACGAGGAGGAAGCCATTTCTAGTGTTCCAGAATCAAACAACCCGGAGGGATATCGTTGCAGGCAGGAGAGAGACCTTCTCTACGTACCTGATTTTTCTGTAATGCTGCCTTCTGGTCCCATCCGCGACCAAGCGTCGAGCAAGTCCAGGGACCACTGACAGTTGCGAATGAGAAAGCTTCCAGTATGGAGGCCGGTGCAGCTCTTGTTCACGTAGACTGAATCGTTGAAGCCATACAAGACCAGATTGTAGTTCCGGTACTTCTCCTCTAAAGGAATCCGGAACGACATATCCGTAAACATGGCATCGTTGTCCATCCACCATAGCCACTCCACTTCCGGATGTCCCAGCATCAAGTCGCGCAGCAGCGGGAGCTTGCTCCAAGAGCCTGTCATTTGTCGATCCAGAGTTGCCGTGCTGTAGAACATTTCGATGGCATGCAAGCGGCAGTAATCCAGTTTGTTCTTAAACGATTTCAACAAGTAGTGATCTCCGATTGCATTCTCGCACTGTGGCTTCGATGATGATCCTGTCACAAGCATCATGCTGCGAAGAGGCAACATCGTCTCTCTTCGGGCTGCTGCTGCAACCGTGGTGCTGCTGATGTTCGGATTCTGCTGCAGCTTTTTCCACTGCCCGCGTTGCTCATCCCAGTCCGAGACTCCCGCGGGGTTTGCATTGGACACGTTCGTCGTCGCCGCCTCGTCGTCTTCTTCATCATCATCCTGGATATCATCAGTGGCTGTTACGGACATCACAAGATCAACACCAGCGGTGCTGCTCTTGAAACTTGGCTTTTCTTCTTGGATCTCAGCAAGAGCTCGGATCGGATGGACTGATGATCCTCTGAAAGAAGACTGAAGATGCGCTCGGATTTCTTCGTAATCCTGTGCCGGTGTTCCGAAGTAGCCAGCTCCGATAGTTCCTCGCAACACGAGAATCGTCATGAATCCGCACATTACAGTAATCTTCATATTGTTGAGTGCTCTTTGAACACGCCGCCCTTTCGGCGACGACAGAAGTCGTTGCAGCATCTGCATGCTCACAAATCTCTCCTGACAGCAGGAAAACAAACACGAAAAAAGCTGATCTAGAAACAGCTCTCTAGAAACAAAATTGATCTAGAAACCTGCTGCTGCTAAACACAGCTTTCTCGCAGATCCCGCAGCTCATGACCGCGCCAGCAGATTTACATATTACTTTCTGCTCCATGTTCCCTCCAGTGTGCGACACCATCCCCATGATCACGCAAACAAACAAACTCTGACTCCCTTAAATTCTCGCTTCAAAATTGAAAGAAAAAAATCCGACAATTCTCTTACGAGCTCGTCGATCGCGATCTCTGTGTCTCAAAACTCTCAGAAAAATTCTACAACACAATAACAATGGAAAAAACTGCCGAAATATCTCAAACTCCGGCTCTCGGATGATGAAGACTGTGAGCTACATATACAGGATTTTCTTTTTTACAATTCCGCTGAGATTTCCTCTCCTGCTCTCACAAAATCTCAACAACACAATTATCAACGCAACAAGAACACCGACAACGCAGCCAGCGACCGCGCGCACGCAGCGCAACCAATTGCGAAGGGAGCAAGCCCGCGGCCACAAATCACAAGAAGGAAGCTAGCTACCCACCTACCTACCTACCTACCTACTTACTTACCTACCTACCTACTCATCTGACAACGGGTGGAAATCACAAGAAGGTACCTTCCTACTCATTTGAGAACCAATTGGCTTTTTTGGGGTTAATTTAGTGACATAGCCAAAGTGGCGATAATCCATAGAAGATTTAGCCAATTTCTGGCTACAAGATAAATATTTTAAAACAACACTTTCCGAACACATCCTTGTATATTTTTGGGCTACCTATTTTGAACTACATATGTATACAAAATCTTGTAATTTTTCTTAAAATTTTGATCATCTTATTATGGCTATTGAGAAAATCTTCCACACAACCAAAAAAAAACAAAACAAAACAAAACAAGACAAAACTTAATTTTAGCACTTTTCATTTTTAATATCGCTTTTTTGGCTATAGGTAGCCAGTATTATTTTTTCTACAAAGGCTGCTGAGAACCGGTAGACATCACTAATACTGGGTGTCACTCTACCCGTGTTGTGCAGTTATTTGAATTTTCAAGGAACCCCCGGTTCCGGTTTCTCCTAATATTCCAGAAACCAGGGAACCTCCGGTTCCAGTTCTTTGAAAAATATGGGAATCAAACAACTGTGCCCGTCTCAGTTGTTTAAAGAACTGGCGGATGGATGGCAAATGGTCACGAAACAGTTTTCTGTTGGGTTTCAGTTCCCTGGCTAACCATGGTGGTTACCTCAGTTGCTATTGTTTTTTTACTACCTACCTACTTATTAACAACCCACAAGTAAGTTGTTAGTAAGTAGGTAGTAAAAACAGCCCTTACCTATGTATAAACCATCTACCTACCTAGTAGTTACCTATTTTCCTACCTATCTACCTATGTATAAGACCTATTTTTAACTTAATTGGTTACCAAGGACATGAAACCATATACTCACTCAGTTGAGGTTCATCCATGACTGAGTAATAATAGGCATCCAATGGATGGTGTGCTGGTGGGTTGCTGGTTCACTGTAGCCAATTTTTGGAAATATGGCAATAGAAAACCCCAAAACCCATTTTTAATTTTTTTTTTACCAATTTCATGAAATTTTGTCAATAGAAAAAAAGACTAGCCGTGACTAGGGTGAACTAGTACCTTGACTTTATTGAGCAAGGCCAATTAATTAGTGACTATATTTGACCTAGGAAATGTTAAATTTGGAGTCCTATACCCTAATTTTAGTCCTAAGACAAAAATATTTATATTGATTTGCCTTGTAAACCAAATATGAAAATAGTTAAAATATTTTAAAATCTTTTTATATTTTGGCTACCTATAGAAAATGTTGTTTAAATTTGAAGAATTTTATTTTTGTTTTGAAATCTAGGTAATTGGTGCTTATTTTTTCACCCCCCCCTTCTATTCATCCTTAAGATGACACAACTTTGTATTTAATTAATGAATCGACATTTATTATTACAATAGAAATTAAAATGATGCTTAGAAACATTGTAATATCCCTTGCTAAGACGTAACCAAGATGTCCAAGTCAAAACTTAACTTTTCTTTATTAAATCTAGTTCTTAAAGGTTAATTCATACATTTAAATACAAGAGTTGTTAAACCATTAATATCAAAATGTTGTTCACATATACTCATAAACTTGGTAAATATATAGTTGAGGTGTATTACCTACCTAGGAGGTTAACATGGGCTTAACAATTTGAGATAATGTTGTGGTAGGGATGTGTTTGATGATAAATTTTCTTCAAATTTTCTAGATTCCCATTACATTTTCACTACTATCATTTGTAGTATTCTATCCATTCAAAAACTAGGATGGTAAAATAGCAAAGATCTATCATTCCATCGACAAAGGTCCATTGCTTCATCACT
>Ga0209611_10012261_pt1 | contig 12092 bp, 3 predicted proteins | sample S1TSphgellanicum_3_FD_187693 | JGI IMG/M metagenome (GOLD analysis project Ga0209611, IMG submission 187693) | Host-associated microbial communities from peat moss isolated from Minnesota, USA - S1T2_Fc - Sphagnum magellanicum MG (SPAdes) (version 2) | ecosystem: Host-associated > Plants > Peat...
AGAAAATTGGTTCAGGAATAATGTCCCCAGCATCCATTATTTTCAATAATTTAGGCAACACATGAATAGGGTCAAAGACTTTTTTTTTTAACAAACTAACATGAAATATCTCATGGATTTTCCAATGTTTTGAAAGGTTCAATTGATAAACCATTTTCCCAATTCTTTTGCTATAGTGAATAGGGCAAAAAACCTAGGGGACAACTTCTAACTTTTTCAAAGTTTCAAGGTATTATGTTGGGGTATAATGAAAAATGGGGTTGTGTGTTATCCTATGATCACACAACATTAATTTAATTAGGATTACCAACAACTCTAGAACTTGAAATAATTTAGCATTACAAAACAACATCAACTTCTTGTTTCAATGTTGCCATATCTTCATGGGTAGTAGCCAACATATCCTCCTATTCACAAGTGCTAAACTATCAAGACAACATCTAAAGTTTTGCCAAATTGGTGGATCGTATCACTTGGAACCATTCTCTTTCAGGCTATCAATGTCTCACTTGAAATCATTATAAGTAAAGCTCCTTCTTTTCAACCCCATTCAAACCAACTAATTCCTTAGGAAGTTTGACAACAAGGTTTTAACAACATGTGTTTTTCAACACGATCCCTTGATTCCCAAGCTAAAGTCATATAACCCTCCCAAAGTTCCCACTGCATGAATCTTTCTTCCCACATAATAGATTTCAAATATCCCAAATTAACGGTCCCATTAATCCCTCAATGATGCCTTATTCAAACAAGCCTTTCTTTGTCCCCTATGGATCTTCATCATCTCCATTAGAATTGCATTATTTATCATGTCTTCTTATGCTACAACATTTTAACCTTTTGATTTAATGCATAGCAGAAATTTGTAAAAAAAGAGAACCGGTAAAGTTTGAATTTCATCTTGATTATGAGCATTCTTCTCACCAACCCAAACAATAACCTAATGTCTAAGGTGTCTAGTCAACCTTTTTTATTCACAACTCTAAGGTATACAAAAATGGTACATTGTTCTTGCAACATTCAATATTTTATCCTCTCCTTCGTATGCCCCTTCCTTGGATTCCACCATCAATCCTTTAATCAATTTTGCCATAGCCAAAAGACCATTAAGAACATAAAGCCAAGAAACTAACTCCCTTGTTATCTTTGAACATTACTCACACAATGCAAAACACAAATTTCGTCAATGCCATTATTGCATCAAACAATCACACACACTCATAGTAACTAAAATTAAAAAATTCATCAACTACCCTCTCCCTTGTTGCCTTCTACGTTTCAGCTACAAGAATCCTTTTTCATCTGTTAAGTTTTCACTTCAACCAAGATTTCACTCCACCACATTTCATCCTATAGGGGTTTGACTTTTAAGAACAACTTATCATTTACTTTGAACTTTTAATGGGTTTGGTTTTTGTTGGCATAAAATTTGGCTTAAACTTGGGCAACTTATGCATAATTTCCTTGATCAATTTAAAGGCACATTGCATATTTGCAATCATTTGATTCGTACCTTTTGTTTCGGAGACAATTGTCAAAATGGAAAGAAGGGTCAAACATTCTATTAATCTATAAAAAAAAAATTTTGAACTTTTGAAATTTTAGAAAGACTTTTCTTGGTAGCAACAAATTTTGGTCAATGACCCCTTGTAAAATCATTGCAAGTTTGGTAGAAGGTACCGACTTGTTTATTGGTTAACAATGTTTCTATCAAATCTTTTTTGGTGACACTACAAGGTGGATGGCAGTAGTTTCTTTCTAGAATAAAATCTTGTTCTAGGATAAATCCATGATGAGATTTTCTTCTTTTTAATGAATAGATAACCTTTTCTCTCCTATAACCTAAGGAAAGAAAAAAAATTGTTCTTGTTTGCACTTGATATTTTTTTAGCAATACAAATCCATTTTATCAAATGATGGTCAAGTTCAAATTTTTTAATGATCTTCCAATGTTTTCATGATTTAACTAGAACATACCATTGTCATTTTACAAATACATGAAATATAAGAATTTAAGAAGTGTTGATTTTTGAAAGTTCTCAAGTATTTTTTCATAGCCTACTAAAACTAATTCAATAAAATTTCCATTTGAAATTCTAAAACTCCAAGGACTTCGTTGAAATCCTTTTAATTTCTATAGTGATTTTTTGGTTCACTTTCTCTCGACCTTAGAATCCATTTGGTTCATAAATTTTGATTGATCATTTATTTATTTATTTAAATTTCACCCAATATTTTAGTGATAAACATCGTAACTAAAGTGATCCAAAATTGACTTACAAATTTTTGATCCTAGTCACACAATTTCTTTGGACAAATCATGTAACCAAAACATTTCATGCAGAAATAACCTTGCCACATCTGTGGTTGACATTGTGGATTTAGAAATTAGGAAATGAACATGTTTTGTGAACCTATCCACAACCAAGAATGCTATCATGTCCACTTTGGCTTTTGGGTAATCTCATTATGAAGTCCATACTTATGGACTTTCATTTATTATTGGGTTCAATTCGCAAGGGTTGTAGTAACATTGGGGTTCTAATCAGCTCAACTTTGGATATCTAACATATGTAATATTCTTTCATATCTTCATGTACATCTATCTTCATACCAAGCCAAAAATAATTATTTTTTATAACATGGATATAGGTTTTTTGAAACCCTAGATAGCTATTGGAATGTTAAGGCAATCATAAAAGATTCAAACATGGAATTCTTCAAAGTTCCGAATACATACACTAGTGTCATAATATAGTAGGTAGGTCTTGTTATCCAAAATATAAACCATATACTTTTGGATTTCCTTGTGGGTTTTTCTACAAGTTTTCATAAGGCTATTTAAAACATGCATCTTGGACATAATGTTTTTTTATGTCTTCCATCATGATTTTTTAACCATAGAAATGACAATGGCCAATGGGTGATGAAACAAGACATTGACTATGTTTTTTTTGCCCTTTATGTAATGCATTGTTGATCCATAATTAAATTGTTGTAATCTTTCCACCCACCTAAATTATTACTCAAATTGGGTTGGGTGGTCAAGTATTTTTAGACTTTCATGGTTTGTTTCAATGCTAAATGGGTTTCAAGATAAATAGTGGCTCTAAATATTCAAAACATTAGGTTGTGGGTACTAGCTAGATCCACCAACACCAATGTAGGCTTACCTCCAACCACTCCTTCAATCCATATCATTGTAGGATCTTGTGCCACCATTTTTTTCCATAATACTTGTTAACACCTTGATGAGCCCCTTGTCTTTTTCTTGACTATCCTTTGAATCCTTCCTTCATTTTCTTTTGGCGTAGTCAATTTAAAGGTTGTGGCTTGTCTAGGGTGTTTTGGGGAAAAAAAATGTCTTGTTGAAATGTATTGAAATGCAAGATTTACATGCAATTTTCTTCAATTCAAGTATTGTTTTAACTTTTTTGTAATTTTTTTTTGTGTAGATTTTAGAAAAAAATTCAAATTGAAGTTTAAATTATTTCATTTGGACATAAATATGAGAAAGATATTACTAATTAAAGTTGGCTTTTGGAATAGTTGCATTTCAATTTAAAATTAGAGCGCAAGTAGAAGGTTTAACCCATATGTTTTGTCTTTAAATCTCATCTCACAAGCTATATAAAGAACATTTTTTCCATTGATTACTCACGTAGAAATGCAGGTGCCAATTTGGGATGAGTGAAGAAATGTTTGACCTTAAATGCAAATTGTGACATGAATGAAAAATATTTTGGCTATTCATTTTATCTACATTTTCCCTTTCCTACCTATTTGCCTACCTACATAAATAATTAGGTGTTAGTTTTCTATCTACCTAGGTAGATGGGTTCAAATCTTCTTAAAATTTTCAATTTAATTTTTTTTGGATGAATGAAATAGTTAATATTGAATAATGAAAATATTCAAAAGATTTAGTTGTTCATATGTTAGTGAATTTACTTCTTTATATCAACTTATTGTCGATCATTAAACAATTGACAAATTTGCTAAGAATTCACTAGAATTAAAATTCATTTAATTCACTACAAAACCTAATGAATTCATTAGTGTATTTGGATTTTTTATGTACTAGTAACACCATACTAGTTCAAACAATTAATGTATAATAGTTTAGGGTTAAAGAACAAGCTTTCTCATACTGCATAGAATTTCATATATTACATAGGACACAATGATTTTTGTTGTCATATATGAGGGTATTTGCCATCCCATAACCTTTCTAGCAAGGGATTTGCCATTTTGATGTAGGTATTGTCTTTTTTGTTCTTTTCATAGTGAAGACTTCCTTTAGTGGATATAGGTAATGTAGCATGGGGTTATAGATTCAAGTATTACCAATGCAAGGAAGTGCATTTTTGGATAAAGGTAATGCAATATCAACACATTTCAAAATATGATAAGAGTATTTGTTTTGTTGGTGTACGCAATGAATAATCACAATTGAATGTGTAGGAATTACATTCACCCATACTTCAACATTTGTATTGGATATTGACAATGTAAGTATTGTAGTTTTCTGCACTTTCTAGTAACCCTAACCTAAGTGATGGAGGGGCAAGTATTTGTAATACCTGCATATTCCACTTTTGGGTAAAACCAAGTTAATAGGAGCCAATTTTGGCATAATCGGTCTTTGGTTTTGATGTTCATAAGTCTCATACACTAAATTAATGTTGAAAATATAGGTTGTATTTATGTGAAGCCCTTTTTAATATGTTAATTTAACATCTAGTTAAAATTGAAAGTAATCCAATAAATATAAAATACCTTTCAACACATTTTAAAACTAGTAGCCAATATTTTTCAACACAATGAAATATTGTAAAAACATTGTTTAAGCACTATTGTTTAACAATACCTCAAGACATTTCATCCAATTTTGTGCTGCCACATCATTTTTTAAAGATTAGTCATAATGATTCAAGAGGTTGTTGTTGGCTCCTATTGGCTTATTTTTACCCCTTTACATAAATGAAGTATAATTAATAGTAGAAATTATATGGGAATTGCATGGACTTGTTTTTTTTGCATTTCAATTCCAATGGGGCCCTAATTTTATTATGAAGGTATTACAATATCTAGATCCATTTTCATTCAAGCTCCACCATAACATGATCAATCCATTGTATGCAATACCTTTTCATTTTTCGTTTTTGATGTTGTGATGAGAAATATTTAAAAAGAAGAAATAAAATAAAATTGTGTAATATTCACATCTGAAGCATAGAATGTTGGCTAGATTTTTTCATGTTTCACATAATACCCAAATGTTGGGCATAAAATATGCATATTCAATGATTAAAAAAATAACAAAGATAGTTTTGAATTTGTTTTAAATTTATTAAAAAAACTAATTATGAATAAGAAATAGAAGAAAAATCATTTAAAACAAGAAAATAAATAAAGAAAATTTTGGAACAAAAAATAAAATTATAAGAATTTTTTTTTAAATCTAAAATAAGCAACAAAAAAATTCAATTTTTTTTTTTTCATTTCAATCACAAATGGAATTGTTTTTATATGTGGGTATTACATGTTGGGATTAAAACTTCCACTACTATTAGTATTTGCCATAATAGGTAATACCTACATGTTACTTATACAATAGGTGTTAGTTTTGGGAATTCCAAACCATTATAAAAATGGTGTTAAAAATTAAAGTTGACATGAGTATTGTAATGCCTAGAACCTAAACCCTCAACTTTTATATGCAAAATTTAACCCTCTTTTAAAAACTATACATTTTACATTAATTTTCTTATGATTTAAGTGATTGAATTAAATAATCATTGAAAATACAAAAAAAAATTCCTACTTCCTTAATTATTTGTTCTAATTAAAATCAACATTAGTTTTTATGTTTTCAATTGATTTCTATAAAAAAATACATTGAAGTTCATTTTACACCTTGTGGATTCCATTATTATTTTTTCCTTTTAGAAAAATAGAGGTTTAGTTATGAAATAAAGAGGTTTACCCAAAATATAAAAAGGTTTTGTTGATAGGTATAGGTTTAGCCAAAAAGATATAAAAGAATTGTTGGGAGGTAAAAGTTTAACCAACAAATAAAAATGTTTTGTTGAAAGGTCAAGGTTTAGCCAAAAACTAATATAGGTTTTGCCAAAAGTTAAAAGTTTAACCAAGAAGAAATATAAGTTTTGCCAATAGAAAAAAAATAACCAAGAAAAAATATAACTATTGCTAAAAATTAAAAGTTTAGCCAAGAATAAATATAGGTTTTAGGTTTTGCTAAAAGAGAAACATTTAGCCAAGAAGAGATATAAGTTTTTTCTAAAACTTAAAAGCTTAGGCAAGAATAGAAATAGGTTTTGCCAAAAGAGAAAAGTTTAACCAAGAAGGGATATAGGTTTTGTCAAGAAAGAAAGTTTAACCAAGAAGACATAGGTTTTGCCAAAAGAAAAAAAAGTTTAGCCAAGAAAAATATGGAGGTTTTTCCAAAGATAAAAGTTTAGCCAAGAAGGGATATAGGCTTTGTTAAGAGAGAAAATTTTAGCCAAAAAGATATATAGGTTTTTCCAAGAAATAAAAGCTTAGCTAAGAAAAAATATAGTTTTTGCCAAGAGAAAAAAGTTTAACCAAGAATAGATATAAGTTTTGCCAAGAGAAAAAAATTTAGCCAAGAAAATATATAGATTTTGCCAAGAAATAAAAGTTTAGCCAAGAAGGGATATATGTTTTGTTAAGAGAGAAAACTTTAGCCAAAAATATATATAGGTTTTTCCAAGAAAGAAAATTTTAGCTAAGAAAAAATATAGTTTTTGCCAAGAGAGAAAAGTTTAACCAAGAATAGATATAGGTTTTGCCAAGAGAAAAAAATTTAGCCAAGAAAATATATAAATTTTGCCAAGAAAAAAAAGTTTAGCCAAGAAAAAAAAGTTTATCGAAAAAGAGATATAAGTTTTGCCAAGAGATAAAAGTCTAGCCAAGAATAGATATAGGTTTAATCAGGAAAATATATAAGTTTTACTAGGAAAAGATAGAAAGGGTAGGTAAGGGATTGGTTGTTAGTTGGTTTGGTTTAGGGTTTAGGCTAAGAGGTAGGTCAATAGAGTAGGTAGGTTATAGGGTAACTAGGTGGGAAGGTAGTATGGAGGGTAAGGGTTGGGAAAAATTTGGCTCCCCAAAAAAAAGGTCAAAGGTCAGTAGGCAAAAAAATTGATTGTGGTAGAATGTTGGTTAATGTAAGGTGAAGAGGTAGATGAAAAACACAGCCCATCCTGTGTACATAATGGCCAATTGGTGCAATCATGGAGGTTGGTTCACTCAAGTCGCATGTTTTATGAAAGCTTCTTCTTCTATGAGAAAAGTCATGTTTTTTTTTTTGTTCTGTGAGTGATGATAAGCAAACCATGGTCATCTTTTGAACTGGACAATGAAAACGTGTGTCATTGTAGTGTAGATATTATCAAATTCTCCTAGCCTAGCTCATCTAATTTTCTTGAAGAATTTTGCAATAAACGCAATTTTAGACATTAGAAAATGCAATTGTGTCTAAGATTTGTAACAACTTCTAAAATTTGTACAACTTCAAGTTTTGCCACCCTATATAGACAAATTGTTTGTGTAATTTGTCCTATTGCCAATCTGAACGGCCAAAGTGAACCAGTAGCCACCAATGCACCAGTTGGTTGTTCTATCCACTAGATGGGTTGTATTTTTTCATTCAACGGCAGATGGGGTTCATCACAGTCCATTTCTTTTTGCTATTGACCACAATACCTTTTTTTTTTTGTTCTTGGTTGTTTTTCCTCTGGACCTGACTTGCCACCCTGCTCATTTTCCTACCCTCATAAGTACTGCACCAACCTTGGTACCTTATTTATTATCCCCTACTAACATAGCTACATTAATAACTAGTTATCCTATTGACCTAGCTACTGTACTAACCACCTACCCTACTAACCTAGCTACCCTATTAATTACATACCCTACTAATTTAACCATTGTACTAACTACCTACCTTATTAACCTAGCTACCCTACGTACACAACCACATTATTGACACAAGTATCTTACAAACCTAGTCACCTTGATAAAGTAAATTGTTTCTTATGTACTAACTGGCCTATCTACCTAATTATCTATCTATCTATGCTTTTTACATAGCCAAATACTTAATTAACTACCTACTCATTTTTTTTCACCCCCACCCCTGCCCCCCCACCCTTTCAATCCTACCTATCAATTTATTAAGGTTCACCTTAGTTCATGGATAATGAACATAGGTCCCCATATGTAAATATTTTTAAAAAATTATAATGGAAACAATGCCATAATTGCAGCCATTTTGGTTTAGTTAATGCATATTTTATTAAATTTTGTTTACCTAATTTATTATTGAATGGACATTGTAATACATCTTTTCATGTAATTATTATAGGTATGTACAACATACTATTAAATTATGGTTTAAGTTTAGGGTTGGGACACATAAATTGATTAATAAGTTTTTCACAAATGTATAGTAATTAACTTAAAGTAGGTTAAATTTGGGGGGAAATTTTTAGGGTTTACACATATGTGAAGTAATACAATTGCATTTTATATCTTCTTCAAATAGAGTGGAAAAAATTAGGTTGAAGAGATCACACAAAAGTAAAAAACATATCTTCTCTTTTGATTTTGTACTTATTTGATTATTATTAAAGTATTTTTTTTCAATCAATAAATATTTATAGTTAAAACTTTTAAATTTTGGTTTCTAAAATTGTTCCTATGTTCTTTTAAATTTGTTTATTTTGCATTATGTAATTCATATAATTTGTATAGTTATTTGGGTTTAGGGCATATATTTGTACTTTTTTTTGTTAGGGTTTGTATAGTTAGGGTTGTAATAAGGCTTATGGCAAAATATCACTTGGATTTTTAGGGTTATGTTTTATGATTTAGTGTACAGGAATTTGGTTCATATATTTTAGAACTTAAGGTTTATACTCTAAACTTTGCTCATTGTATTGATTTTTGATCTTATCACTTGTTTAAATCTATACCATAATTATGAATCTCCTTTGTTTCCATATGTTCCATAATTGTTAGAGTTTAATATTTTCTAACCCTCTTTTGTATGAGTTGTGATCTTTTAGGGTTGCATTTTCAATTGGGACTACAAATTTTGGTGAAACGTTGACATTTTTATTCCTAAAGGTATGCATTTGTTTCTTGTTATTATTATTTTTTGTTTATATTTTCACAATTCAACCTCTTTTCATTTCCTAATTATTGGATATAGAAAGGGCGTCAAATTTCATTAAATATATAACCATAAATAAAGGTTTTATACCTTTACATAAATATTTCATATTCAATATCACTTTGTTGTTTGATTTTTTCATACCCATATATGAATAATGCATTGACTCCCCACAAGTAGTGTGGGTTTTATGGTTAAAGGCAGGTATTGCATTTTGCACCTCTCAAACAGTGTACATTAATTATCATTACGTGGGTATTGTTACATGGGGTTTTTAAAAATTGTGGGTTTAAGGTATAATTCGAATATTGCATATGTGAACATTTTCAATGATGGAAGGTTTAATAGCTCAATGTGGGTATTGCCAAAGTTTGTTTTAGTATATGGGTTCATAATGTCATGTATGTATTGCATTTTGGGTTTTTGTTCAATGATGAATGTTTATAGAATTATAAATTATCTTAGTGCAGAAATTTGTCCTACTTCGTTCAATCATGGGAAGGGTTCCAAAGTCCCATTCCATTCATGTCCAAAACCCCACCAAGTCCCTTTTCTCAAACAAGGATTTAGTGTGGAGGTCCAGGATACGCCATGGAGGGCAAAATAAAGTGACCATTCAATTTGCTTATGTTCCATATGTTTGCATTTCTGAATTCTTGGAAGGTGAACGAGGGGATACAAACACCCCTGTGGAATGGAATGTTTACAAAAACTTTCCAAACCAAACAAATGTTAAGCAACCAACTATCAAAAACCACCTCGGGCATACGTGGTAAACATTTATGGCATTAACCTTTTTTATTTCTTTAATTCATATACCAAAGATGTAATCATTTACATTTTGAAAGTTTTTTGGTTTAGATATTAGTGCGAATATGGACCCAAGGATTATCGGGAAAATTCAACCCACACTCGATCTATTAAGCGAGGATGCCTAACATCATTCTCAATCAAGCGTCTATAGACACGACCTAATGTGGTTGAAATCACAATTTATCATAAGGCCCATACACAAATTGATGGGTCATTCACACATTGTGAGCATGACCCAGAATCCATTTCTCGTATGTTTCGTTATGCTCCATGCATGTCACAAGCATTGAAGGAACACATATGGGCCCAACTAAGCTTAGGTTACACGATCAAACAAACATATGACAAGCATAAAACAATTTGGTGGGAATGTGTGAATGACATGAGATGATTTCATTTGGCTTCAAAACATTGCATATTTGGATTGGAAACATAAGAAAGGGAGTTGGCGTTTACACACCAACCTTGCAATTTCAATTCAGTCTTGGGCTTTCCAACATTCGAAAGATGTGTTATTTTTCCAAGATGTTAGTGAAATCAATGGGACTCAAGTCCCATTCACCATAGGTATTCAAACATCAACTCAATGTGAGTCCATGTTATCATATGGTCACAATGGTGCCATTTCTATGGATGCCACATTTGGCACAAATGACATGAAATTCCATCTATTCACCTTGATGGGGTTTGATGATCATCGCACGAGTGTCCTTTTAGCCTAGATCAGTACAAGTAGGCAAACAATTCAAGATTTGATTAAATGGTTGTAACCATTAAAAGATAAGATGTTATCACACGTGCCACATTGGAAACCATCATGTTTTCTTGTTGATAATGCACCCCAAGAATTGAAGGCATTACAATTAGTTTTATACCTAGTACCCACTTTGTATTTATTTCATTATATGTTTTTTGATATCTTTCATAAAATTTTTGAATATTTTCAAATGCATTTTATGTTGTACTAACCCCATCCACTCATGGAGATTTTATTGCATGTGTCCTTATTAAGGTCGTATGGGGTATGGACAAGGTTCCCATCTACCTTTGTTATTAGCATGTTCTCAAAACATGGCGCTTACGTGGTACTAAAAAAATCATAGATGTGGAAGTGCGGGGTGGAATCTTCCAAGACTTTCATGATGTGATGTACATGTCCATCAATCATGGAGAAACAATTGATGACTTCAAAGAGCATGGGAAGGTTGTTGTGAGAGAAAACCTTCATAAACATAGGCCTGGTGATGCGTGGACAAATTATTTCTGGACTTATTTGGTAAGTGATAATATTTATCATGGTTTAGTATTCAAAATTATTTTGTAATAATGTTATTCATCCTTGTGCATTATGTTTATGTTTGCAGAATTATGGATGGCGGGTGTTCGAAGAGTGCCCCATTCCAACCAAGACACCAAAGCGAACATTGAATCATATCATGGTGCGTTGAAACGTTGGCTTGCTCTTGACACAAAAGGCCTTAGAGGGTGTAGGATTGACTTGTTGGTGTGGCGATTAACAACAACCATTACACACCATTACATGCACACATTGGAAATGAAAAAAAAAGGTTTCATAAAAAACAAGGTTATGGAGGCCATTATTACACGAAGTGTGGAAAAGACAACCTTTATTCCATTCACCCATGTGTACCAACCAACCCTTGAGAGTGATGGAACTTGGGGCGTACAGAGCTAACACCTTCCCAATGTTATTTACAAGGTGAAATTCCCATTCACCGAAATATTTTGTTACACATATGAATGGGCATTGTGAGGAAACATGTGTAAACACCAGATTGTGGTCATTCTAACATGCACATAAATTCTCAAGAGGATATCATTCATTACTATGGAACATGGTATGGATCACATAGTGGAGGGTTGGGTCACATGTTTGCAAACCCACGACATATTACAGATGATATAGAGTCCAATGATGATGACGAAGATGAACATCTTGAAGGTGATGATGGGATCATGGAATTTGATGGGCTCATGAACATGGAGCAAAATGATCTCCCTATGGGTGCCATTGTAGGGTCTAATGACACAATAA
>Ga0209611_10012262_pt1 | contig 12091 bp, 9 predicted proteins | sample S1TSphgellanicum_3_FD_187693 | JGI IMG/M metagenome (GOLD analysis project Ga0209611, IMG submission 187693) | Host-associated microbial communities from peat moss isolated from Minnesota, USA - S1T2_Fc - Sphagnum magellanicum MG (SPAdes) (version 2) | ecosystem: Host-associated > Plants > Peat...
GGAAATTCCCGCTGCGCCGCCCGCGATGCGCCCTGCGACCTCGTGATCGTGAGCGTGTACATGCCGAAGCAGGCCGGCGCGGACTGCGTGCGTGGCATTCAGGCCGCGCATCCCGACACGCCGGTGATTGCGATCTCGGGCCAGTTTCGTGCCGGCCTCGCGGCCGCGGGCGCGACCGCGCAGGCCTTGGGTGTCCGGCAAGTCGTTGCCAAACCCTTGACCCGAAACGACCTGCTCGAATCGGTGCGCGGTATAATCAGCGGATAAAGTTAAGGCGGCGCCCCCCCATCGAATGTCAACCGTCAGCGATCTTGCGTCGCCGGATACCGGCCAGAGTCGATTCCAGCGCCTGCAGCTCGGGGTGGTGGCGCTCGGCATCCTGGTGATTCTCGCCTTCGTGGGATCCTCCGCCCAGGATGCGTGGCGCTCCTACCAATACTCGCTGGCAGCGACCCATCGAGAGCTCACCAACATCGCCAACGCGCTCGCCGAACAAACGGTCTGGAGCCTGCAGGCGGATGATCTACTGCTCGCCGATACCGCGCGCTGGTATCGCAGCGAAAGCCAAAAAATACCGCCTCAAGATCTCAATGCCGCCTTGGCCGCCCGGACCTCCGCCGTCCAGCAGGTGCGCGAGGTCATCATCATGGATGCGCAAGGCAATCAACTGTATCGCTCGCGCGGCTTTTCGACTCCGAATCACAATGCCTCGGACCGCTCGTACTTCATCGCGCAACGGGATGATCCCGGGTTGGGGATGTTCATCAGCGAGCCGCTGACCACGCGCTCGGAGGGACGCACCGCGGTCATCCTGTCGCGGCGGCTCGACGACGATCAGGGTCACTTCGCGGGAGTCGTGGTCGCCAACGTCGACCTGGAGGAGCTGAATCAATTCTATCGAACCGTCGATGTGGGCGCGGGCAGTGCCGTGTCGCTGGTGCGCGATGACGGCACCCTGCTCGTGCGCAATCCGCGCGCGCCCGAGGCGGTCGGCCGAAAGTTCTCGGCACTCAGCGTAGCGCCGGCGGAACCGCTCTCGACCGTGCGCAACCCCATTGACGGCCGCGCCGACTTCATTGCGGTGGCGTCGGTCAGAAACACGCCTCTGCGGCTTAGCGTGACCCGCGATGCCCATGTTGCGCTGCAGCCCTGGCGCGATGAGACCATCCGCGTCGCAATCCGCACGCTCATCATTACGTTGCTGAGCGCCTTGACCCTCGCCATCATGATGCGCCAGATACGGCTGGAAAAGCAGGCGCAGATGGACAAGGAGCTGCTCGAGTCGCAACTCAAACAGTCGCAGAAAATGGAAGCGATCGGCACCCTGGCCGGCGGAATCGCGCACGACTTCAACAACGTGCTCGGCGCGATCCTAGGGTACGGCGAGCTGGCGCTGCAACAGTCAGGCGAAGACCAGAAGCTCAGGCGCTACCTCGACAATGTCATGCATGCGGCCGAACGCGCGAAGCTGCTGGTCGAGCGCATCTTAGGCTTCAGCCGCAGCGGCTTGGGCGACAGCGTGCTGGTCAACGTCTCATCGGTGGTCAAGGAGACCATCGAACTGCTCGAGGCCTCCCTGCCCGTCGGGGTGCGGATCGAGAGTACGCTTTCGGCCGGAACCGCCGCGGTACTGGGCGATCCGACTTACCTGCACCAGGTCACGATGAATCTGTGTACCAACGCCGTGCAAGCCATGCAGGGCGGCGGCGTGATCGAGGTCGCCTTGCAGCGAACGCAATTGAGCGAAGCGAAGACGCTTGCGCGCGGCTCGCTCGCGCCGGGAGAGTATGTACGGCTCACCGTCGCAGATTCCGGCGCGGGAATCCCGCCGGCGATCCTCGAGCGGATTTTCGATCCGTTCTTCACCACCAAGGAGGTTGGCGATGGCACGGGCTTGGGATTGTCCGTGGTACACGGTATCGTCTCGGACTTAGGAGGCGCCATCGACGTGACCTCGAGCGTGGGACGCGGCACACGCTTTGATATCTGGCTGCCGGTGGCCGGAGAGGCGGAGACACCGAGCGTCGAACCGCCCGAGAACTTGCCGCACGGCAAGGGGGAGACGCTGATGATCGTGGATGATGAGCGCCCGCTCGTGGAACTCGCAGAAGAAGTATTGGCGGGGCTCGGCTACGAGCCGGTCGGATTCGTGTCCAGCCGGGTCGCCCTCGATGCCTTTCGTGCCGCACCGGATCGCTTCGATGCGCTGCTGACCGATGAATCGATGCCCGATCTGATCGGTATCGAGCTCGTGCGGCAAATTCGAACTCTGCGCCCCTCCCTGCCGACCATCTTGATGAGCGGGCATGGAGATCCGCGGCTCGCGAGCCGCGCGAGCGAGATCGGCGTCGATGAGGTATTGCGCAAGCCGCTGCACGGCCGCGAGATCGCCGAAGCCCTCGCGCGATTGCTCGGAACGGCGCACTGACGATGAATCAACCACACATCCTGGTGGTGGACGATGACCCACAAATCCGCAGTCTGTTGACGGAGTACCTCAACGAGAACGGCGTACGCGTCAGCACCGCCCCGAATGGACAGGAAATGTCACAGGTGCTGGCCGATGAGGCGATCGATCTCGTGATTCTCGATTTGCGATTGGCGAACGAGGACGGAATGGCCATCGCCCGATCGCTGCGCGAGCGGCTCGCGATCCCCGTGGTAATGCTCACCGGCGTACGGGATGAAGCCGACCGCGTGATGGGACTCGAGCTCGGCGCGGATGACTACGTCACCAAACCCTTCAGCCCGCGCGAGCTGCTGGCGCGCATTCGAACCGTGCTGCGGCGAACCCGGAACTCCGCCTCCTCCGATCAGGTCCGGCAACGCGAGGTCCGAGCGTACCGATTCGGCGACTTCGAACTCAATCTGCGCACACGCCGGTTGAAGCGGCAGGACGGACGAGCGGTGAGCCTCACCAATGGCGAGGTCAACCTGTTGGCTGCGTTGCTCGCCGCGCCCGAGCGAATCCTGACCCGGGATCAGCTGCTCGAGGCGAGCCGGCTGCACGACAATGAAGTGTTCGACCGCGCGATCGACATCCAGGTGCTGCGATTGCGGCGCAAGATCGAGGAGGATCCCGCGCAGCCGCGCTACATCGTCACCGAACGCGGCGTCGGCTACATCTTCAGTGCGCCGGTCGAGGTCGTGTATTGACCACGAAAACGAACGTCGCGCAGCAGCGCCCCGACCCGTAGCGCGCCGGGTACGCCAGCGCACAGACTCGGGGAGTGCCGTCATGCTCCAATCCGCATGGACGCAATTCGCTGCCGTGAGCCGGAGAGAAACATGGACCTCTTGATAGTGTTGATCATACTTCTCGTGCTATTTGGCGGCGGTGGTGGTTTGTATTGGGGTATGGGCGCCGGTTGGGGCATTGGTCCGATCGGACTCATCGTCGCCGCGATCGTCATTGCATACCTCGTGTACGGATTTCGCGGCCGACGGGGCGGCGGACTCTAGGCTGACCGTCTGGATCGATGCCTCGAGGAGACAGCCGAACTCGCGCGCGAAGTCGACCGAGACGCGCGCGTGCACCGCGCCTTGCCGGTCGAAGAAGCGCTGCGTGCCGTTCAGGCCAAATACCCCCTCGTGCCAGACGTTGGGATGAATATAGAGGCCCAGCTCACCATCAAAGCGGAAACACACGAAGCGCTGCGGCGTGACGTCATCGCCCGGCAACGCCAGTGGCACATAGAACGGCCGACGATCGATTGGAAAAAACAATTGGCCACCGTCCGGATGATAATTGGCGTGCCATAACAGCATGCGGCGCGGCGGGTCCGAGTGGTCGGTGCGCGCCCGCTCCGGAGCTTGTGCATACGCGAGAATGTAATGACCGCCGACCGCCTCGTTGCGGCCGTAGAGGATGTCTCCTTGCCACTGACTGATGAACACGCCTTGGGTGGTGCCGCCCTGGTCCCCCGTGCCTAAGTCGATCGGACGGCTGCCCCGCTGGGGCCAACGTACAATTTCGATTTGACAGTCATCCGGTTCCGCGACCAGCCGTCCGTACGAGTGCAAAGTTTCGGGTGTGGCGTCCACGATCGGTACGGAGACGATTTCGAGCCCGGCGGGCAAGTTAGGATTGAGATAATCGATCGGGCCCGGCACACAGCCCTCCTTTAGCAGCTGGTTTTCTGGATCGGACGATACGCTACCGCCTGCGTGCGGTCACGGCATTCACCATGTTGCGCACGAGTCAATGAAGCGCTGCCTTTTGATTCGCGGGAGCGCTTCTGCGAATATGCCGCATGAAAATTCCCAAAGGCCTCCAGCCGCTCATCGACGACGGCATGGTCGATACGGTGGTACGGCGCCTCAAGAGCGGCAAGGAGGCATCGGTGTTCATCGTCGCGTGCGGCGATGAGCTACGCTGCGCAAAAGTGTACAAGGAAGCCGAGAATCGCGGCTTTCACAAGCTCGCCCAGTACCAGGAAGGCCGCAAGACCCGCAACAGCCGCGACGCGCGCGCGATGGGAAAACGCGGCCGACACGGCCGCCGGATGCAGGAAGCGGAATGGAAGAATGCCGAGGTGGACGCCTTGTTCCGGCTGGCCAATGTCGGCGTGCGGGTCCCCAAGCCCTACCTGGTCCACGAGGGCGTACTCTTGATGGAACTGGTACGCGACGCGCACGGCGACCCGGCGCCCCGCGTCAATGATGTGGCCATTACCCCGGAACAGGCGCGGACGTGGCACTCGTTCATGATCCAGCAGATCGTTCGCATGCTTTGCGCCGGACTCATTCACGGGGATCTGTCCGAGTTCAATGTGCTGCTCGATGTCGACGGACCCGTCATCATCGATTTGCCGCAGGCTGTGAATGCCGCCGGCAACAACAACGCCTTCGCCATGCTGGAGCGCGACGTCAACAATATGCGCGCGAGCTTCGGCCGCTATGCGCCTGAACTGCTGGAGACGGAATATGCGCGCGAAATTTGGTCGCTGTATGAATCCGGCGAATTAGCGCCCGACAGCGCGCTGACCGGCCGCTTCGCGCGCGACACGTCGGCGCCGGACGTGGCCGCCGTGCTCACCCAGATAGAGGATGAGCGGCGCGAGGCCGAGGAGCGGCAACGCCGACGCGACGAAATGGACGCCGCTTGAGCCGCGCCGCGGCTTAAGGTCGCAATGCCGCGTCAGACAACGCGCGCGATGGAAGCGTCGCGGCGACCTGCGGACCGGGCAATTGCGTGATGCCGAAACGCGCGCCCGTGGGGTCGGCGAGTACGGCCGTTTGGTCACCCTGAGCATTGCGCTGCACGTTGAGGATGACTCGGCCGCCGAGCTCGAGCGCTCGCGTCACCGTATCGGTCGCGTTAGCGACACGCACGAAATCGATCCAATACGGATGCAGCGATGCTGCATCTGGCGGCATGGCGCTGACACTGATTCGCGCCTGACCGTCGGAGGAAAGCCGTATCCGCTCGAAGCCTGAATTCATGGGCATTCCCAGCAGGGCGTAACCGAACACCTGCTGGTAGAAGACTGCCTCATCCCCCGAATCGCGTGCCACCAGTGCTGTCCACGACCACGTTCCCGGCGTCGCCGCGGTGTCCGGCGGATCCCCGCTCGAAGACGCCAGAATCCCAAAACGCACCCCCTCCGGATCCGTCAACAACGCTTGCCGGCCGCGAAGTGGGAAGTTTGCAGGATCGGATTCAATTTGTGCGTGGTGTTGCAGCGCCGTACTCACGGCCGAGTCTACGTCGCGCACGGCAATGAAGGGGAGCCAGGCCGAGGCGCGCTCCTCTCCCTTGTGGATTCGTCGCGGCAAGATTCCAGCGACCGGGCGACTGCCGCTCATGGCCACCGCATAGTCCGTACCGTCGGCGTGGTAGTCTCGAAAATCCCAACCGAACAAGCCGCTGTAAAACTTTTTGGCGCGCGCTAGATCGGTGGTCTCAAGATCGAGCCAAATCACCTTGCCAACATGATGTTCAGTGGTGGCGGGGGCCGTGATCGCGGGCACCTCAAACGGCCCGGCGACTGCCGGCACTATGGCGGCGACACCGAGACACATCATGGACAGTCCGCCCGTCAGCCACCGCTGTGCGTGGCGCATGAGCAATTCCCCCCGACGGCGGGCGCCCCAACACTGCTTTCCATCGAAACCTGGAAGTTGCATCGTCGCCGCCTCGGTTGTGTTCCCCTATTCGATACACCGTGTCGCGTATAGTTCCGCCCCGGTTGGGTGCGGGGCGGCGGCGCAAAACACCATCGCACAGCAACAACCCATTCGCTGAACTCTCATTTCGCCGCCCTGGGCTTATTCCCGTCGGGCCATTCGTTGCCGCCCAACCATTCGTTGCCGCCCATCGGATATACCCGTGCTCACTTAGCCCGCGGTCACGGGAACGAATAGACGATTGTTACCACGCTGAATCAACAGCGCGAGCTGCTTGTCGTGCCCTTGCACGATGCTGGTCAATTGCGCGACGCTTTGCAGGGCTGTTCCGTCAACAGAGAGGATGATGTCCCCTGGTTGAATTCCCGCCTCCGCCGCCGGACCGTGGGCATCTTCGACAACTAGACCACCAGCGGAGACGCCTGCCTGGTTTCGCTCGTCTTGCATCAGGGGACGCAAGGCCAGGCCCAATCGGCCTTGCGGAGATGCGCTCGCGCTCGCCTGTATCGCGCTCGGAGGCTTATCCGCACCTATCGCCACATTGACGGTGAGCGCCTTTCCATCGCGCCAGATCTCGAGCGCCGCCTGATCCCCGGGCGCATGGGCACCGACACGCGCGGAGAGCTGGCCCGCGTCGAGAATCGGATTGCCATCGAGCTTCAGAATCACATCACCGACGCGAAGACCTGCTTGGGCGGCGGCGCTGTCCGGCACGATTTTGGCGATGAGCGCGCCATTGGGAACCTTCAATTTGAAGACATCGGCGAGGGCCTGATCAAGCGTCTGCACTTCGACGCCGAGACGTGCGTGTACGACTTTGCCGGTCTTGACGATTTCGTCTTTGATTTGAATCGCCACGTTGATCGGGATCGCGAATGAGACTCCTTGATAGCCGCCCGAATTGCTGAAGATCTGAGCGTTGATGCCGACTACGGCGCCGGTTGCATCGAAGAGCGGTCCGCCGGAATTTCCCGGGTTGACCGCAGCGTCGGTCTGAATGAAGGGGACGTATCCATCGCCCGGCAGCGAGCGTCCCTTCGCACTGACGATCCCGGCGGTCGCCGTCTCCTCCAGGCCGAAGGGTTCACCGATGGCGAGCACATAATCGCCCACTGCCAACTTATCAGAGTCGCCGAGTCGCACGGTCGGCAAGTCTCGGGCGTCGATTTTCAAGACCGCAATGTCGCTGCTGCGGTCCGCGCCCAACACTTTCGCCTTGAATTCCCGATGATTGGATAGCCTGACGGTCACATTCTTCGCCCCGTCGACGACGTGCGCATTGGTCAATACGATGCCGTCGGAAGTAATGATAAATCCGGAGCCTTGCACGTGCATCAGGCTGCGATTTGGCGGCATCGGAAGGCCGCGAAAGAGTTGCGATAGAGGATTGTTGTCGTCAAGGGGGCTGCCGGAACCATCCGTGCCCGACGAGGTGTCCATTGCACCGGAGGTGGTGATACCGACGACGGCCTCCTGGTTGCGTCTCACGATCTCACGATAGTTGGGGGCGCTCGCGGGCACAATCGGGCTCAAGGAAGACACGGCGGCATCGGAATCTGGGTGTTGCGGAACTGTGGTGCCGGCGAAGCTTGACGCAGCTCCCACCACGAGCAATCCGGCTGCAGGCCAAAGCAATGTTCTGGTTCGAAGTTGCACGAGAGTCTCCTTTGATGTCACTTAGGTTCACACCGTCCTGTCTCGACATCGTCCCCGCCAACTGGGGTCGTCCGCCGGAACCGAGCTGTCGATGGCTCGGGTCAATGTCTTTGGGTAAGGTGTGTTTCTGGGTGAGCAGTAAAATACAATTGGATTGCTCGGCGCTTTCTGCACCATTACAGATCGGAAAGGTTTGAAGCGCGCCGTGCGTCGACGTCGTGTGCGTTCGTGCCCTTCGGCTGCGAACCTATATCCTCGGCATGTAACTTCCAGAGTTGCGCGAGCGGCCCCCATTGCGAGTGACTGGAGACCGCGTCAAATGCATCTTCCGCGAGGCGCGGTTGACCGTTTCGCAAGTAAGCGATCCCCAGGTTCAGGCGCACCACGTCCTGATCTACAAGAGTCCCTTTGTCGATGGCGCGCTGCGCGGCTGCGGCGGCCCGGGCGTACACGCCTCGATCGAGGTAGATCCGAGCCAAAAGCGCATCACTCTCCCCGGTGGCATCCCTTTGTGCTCGATTGAGCGCGTGTTGCAGGCGCTCCTGCTCGCCGACATCGTGGGAATCGATCGCGTGGTGCATCCGCTCATACCGATCCTTGGTGAAGACGCCGCGCTCCTGCGCCTGTGTCAGAACCGCGAGTGCCTTGGCCGGCATGCCCTCCTCCATTGACTCAAAGACCAGACTTTCGTAGTCATCGGGGTCATCCAACATGCCGAGGTCATATTTCAAACGAAGGTATTCAAACTGCACGCTCTCATCGCTTTGACCTCGGGAGGAGAGCGCGATCAGCGCATGCCAATCCTCGCCTCGATGATAGTAATGAACCAGCTTTTGAAGGATTGAGATCTCACCTCGCGTATCGCCCATGCGGTAGCAGGCGTTGTCCGCAATGCGCAGCCAGCCTTCCTCAGGAGCCTTGTGGTCCGCTTCCGCCCGATCGATGGCAGCGGTCATCGCGGCCGCTGATTGCGCATATTGTTTCAATCGCAATTGCGAATCCGCGAGCAAAGCCGCCACGGTCGGATCGTACGCATAGGCATCGAGATAGGACTTGCCATAGCTGGCTGCTTGGCGATAGTCACCCGCTCTGAAGTACATCTCGGCCACCGATTTGGCGCGGATCTTGCGCTCGCGAGCCGATACATAGGGATTCCGCAAGAGTTGCGCGTACATTGCGGCGGCGGCGCCCACCTTGCGCTCCCGGTATAAAACGTAGGCCTTCAATTCGTCCAGGCGGTAATGTTCCCAGTCGGAGTCGGCCTCGGACGTCGTGTCATCCAAGATCTTCTCGGCCTCGCGCCAATGCCGTTCTTTGATTGCAATCTGGGCGGCGTTAACTACTTGGGCGACTCGGGATGGTGATGCAGCAACCGAGAGGGGACCCAGCAAGGCGACCAATGCCACGGGAAAAACATAAGTGGTGCGCATAGCCACTCCGCATCGGAATCCACTGATGACTAGGATTGGCTGATTGACAGGAAGTTCACCGCTCGACCGCGGAACTTTCCCGTGAAGGGCGCTTCATAATCTCATATCGACCGGCGTGAGGTCCTCATGGCAGCGGCCAATTGATGACGCCCATCAATGTCAGCATCATCAGCGATGTCCGACTTCACTGCGATGGCCTGGCGATCTTGCTGTCGCGCTGGCCGCGGATCCGGGTCCTCGGCGCTCACACGATGGCGGAGGCGCCGATCGTCCTGCAGCGGACTCGTACCGACGTCGCTTTGCTGGATATGCCGCGACCGAGTATCGCGAGATTTCTGGACCTGCTGAGCAGCGTGAACTTCACCCCGCACATCATCGCGATCGGCGTCAGGACGGCGAGCGATGTGCTGTCCTGTGCGGCGGCCGGCATCGCCGGCTTCGTCAGCATCGATGCGCCGGTGGCGGACATGGTGGCGATGATCGAGCGCGTCGCTCGCCGATCCACGCCGGCCGTCGATCTGTCGGGCAGGATCGCACCGTCCGTCGCGTTGACGCTGCGCGAATTGCAGATCGCGGATCTGCTCAATCTCGGGCTCGGGAACAAGGAGATCGCGAACCGCCTCCGCGTCGAGCCGTGCACGGTGAAGAATCACGTGCGCAACATCATGCGCAAGCTGGGCGTACACCGGCGAGGCACGGCCGTAGCTCGATTGCGGGAACTGATCGCCGATCGATTCAGCGCACCCGTCGGGAAATGAGGCGGGCCGCGTTACCGCGGCCCGCCGCGCTCACGCGCGCCTTAAACCAATATTCCCGCGGCCTGCAGCCGTCGAATCGCGGCTTGCGGAGCGGCGAAGTACGGCGGCACCGCGCCCGGCATCCATTCCGCAGCACCCGTGCCGAGACCGTACGCCGGACGTACCTGAGCCATCGAGGGAACGCGCGCGAGCTCCGGCAATCCCGCGCCCACGCGATTCGGATCGGCATGAACCATCGGCATCGATGCCGATCGAAGCAAATCGAGCAGCACGCCGGCCCGCTGGTCGAGTTGCCCTGCGTAGTTATCGATTTGCAGCGCCGGATGGCGCGAGAGCAGCAAGGCCGCGAGGCCGGTCACGTGCGAGGCGGCCATGGAGCTGCCATCCCATGCGGCGTAGCCACCGCCTGGAACGCTCGAGACGATCGCGACACCGGGCGCACATACCGCCACCTGCGGTCCCCAGGAGCTGAAATAGGTCGAAAACAGTCCGTGGTCGGGCACGCTCTGCGGCAACGCGCGTTGAGCGTGGCGGGTATCAGGCGGATATTCGCCGAGTCTGCCTACCGCTCCTACGGTCAGAACACCGGGGACACCGGCGGGAAACTGAACCGGCCCGCCGGAGTTGCCGGCGCCCATCACGCACGTCACCCCGAGCCGATGCGCGGCGCCGATCTTTTGCGCGACGAGCTCGGAGTACCGTTCGGCATAAACGCCGATCTGAACGAGATCGAGCCGCTGATCGATGCAAATGTCCAATGCTTCGATGAGATCGCTGCAATATCCGCTCGGCGCCACCTTGAAGACGTGCAGTTCGGCGCCCGGAGCGCAGCCCGCGAAATCCGCGCCCGGCACGACGGCGCCCGCGATGATGCCGGCACAATGCGTGCCCTGACCTAACTCGTCCGACCGCCAGTTTTCCGAATCGCGGTCCCGTCTGAGGTCGGTGCCATGCGCCACGTGGCGCAGACTCGGATGCGACGCGTCGCACCCCGAATCGATCAGCCCGATCTTGATGCCGACGCCGCTCCATTCCGCCAAGGAGCGATCGAACTGCATCACGCGCTGACCCCAACCGTGCGGCCGCTTGGCGTTCGCAGGTTTTGCCCATAGCTGTCGCAATCGAATCACGTTGACTCGATCAAAATCCAGGGCCGGATTCTGAACATACTGCTCCCAATGATCCGCTGCCGGCCGAAGGTAGAGCGCCTGAATGTCGGTCGCATCGGTGGCGAAGGTGCGCACCGTGGCCTGTCCCGCCGCGTCGGTCGACGCCTGCGTGGGAAAGCCCGGCCCGAACAGATTGATGACGGTGTTCGTGAGCGGTCGATCGCCCGCGCCGATCACACTGAAGTGTATGTCGCGCGGCGAGCGCGGATGCGGCATGACGCGTCCGCGCAGCTGCCAGCCAAAAGGTTCAAGCGCCGCCAGATCGGGATTACTGACGGGCGCATCGACTTCGACGATGACCTGCGGCGGCGCATGCTGTCGCAGCGCCTCTCCCAAGTGTTCATCCATCTGCACGACGACGATATCCTGCGTCGGCGCAAATCCCGACGGAAACGCCGCGGCTCCGCGCGGCCGCAATTTGCGTACGATCTGCACGCCGTCCATGAACTCGAGCCGAGCGAGAAAGGCTTCGCTCTGGCCCGCCGCGATGAACGGCACCGTGCGCGACCCGATCATGTACCGCTGCTTGCGCCGGGCGACCGACGCGGGCGGTTTTTCGTCAGCGCCGCTCGTCGGGGGCGCGCGCTCGTTACTGGAACGGGCACCGGCGGCGCGTTCGCCGCCGGTGCCCACAGAGTTTGCTGCCTGCGCGGGCTTCTTGGGTTGCAGATCTTTTTGATCGGCCATGGATTTTTCCTCCTGTTGAATCGGATTCGTCTGGGTACGGGCGGCGCCTCAGTGCAGGCCGAGGTGCTGCGGCGGCGGCGCGAATTGCTGGCCCTGCGAGTGGGAGAACTGTCCCAGTGGGGAGATCGGTAGCGGCTGGGCGCTGAACTGGTTGCCCAGTGAGGCGAGCTGTAACAATTGTTGCGCCAACGACTGCAGGAGCTGTGCGATCTGCTGGGCGCGGATCTGGGCCGCGATCGGCTGCCGCCAGTGCTGCGTCGCC
>Ga0209611_10012263_pt1 | contig 12090 bp, 9 predicted proteins | sample S1TSphgellanicum_3_FD_187693 | JGI IMG/M metagenome (GOLD analysis project Ga0209611, IMG submission 187693) | Host-associated microbial communities from peat moss isolated from Minnesota, USA - S1T2_Fc - Sphagnum magellanicum MG (SPAdes) (version 2) | ecosystem: Host-associated > Plants > Peat...
GGGGGGGGGGGGGGGTGCTTTAGGGTTTGGTGGTAGATGGTACTACCATGGTTAGAACATACCTACAAAAAAACTTAGGGTTTTCACCATGGTTTAAGTGTAAGTGTTTGTTTCAACCCAAGGTGATAGAAAGGTCGGTAGGTACTTTTACTTACTTTGGACAAAGATTTTGGGGACTTTTTTTTTTTGGGGGGGGGTCAGTTTGGATTTGGTTGGATTGAGTATAAATAATAATCTTAATTAGTAGTCAGTCCCTTTGAATAAGGAGGATCATTAATTAATGTGTCAATAAAATGTGGGTAAGTAAAATGTGAAGTGAAATTACTCTTTTCACTAGGGAGGAAGACATTGAACATCAAATGTGTTGTGTTGTGCTCCATTATGAAAAAGCCCACAACAATTATATAACATACTTACTACATGCATGTTGACTTAACAACAACTTTCATTAGGCATAACTTGCACCAGTTTGGCTGATTAGTATTAATTAAGTTGGGTAGTTCATGGCAAACCAACAAGTATCCCTCAAACTCTAACAACAACCAAACAAGGGGTGTGTCACCCATTTACATTAAAAGCTATCTTAAGGCAAAAGAAGAATTATGGAATCTCAAATATATATTTGCACCTTGCAAAAATTTAATCTTCAAAAAATCCTCTCAAAGAAACCAAAATCCTTCAAGATATTATAAACTCTATAACTAATCTCAAGTTTCAACACAAGCCCAAAATATCTTCTTTCCAAAACCCTCATATAAAAATATACCTATTATTATTACCTAGGGACCAAAATCCCTTAAGCTACTATACTCTATGATGAATCTAAACACAATATCCAAGGCAAGGTAAACAAACAAACAAACTCTTGGGTGGATTGTCACCCATCTTTGACAAGTGTTTTTGTTTGTGGTCTTGTATAATAATATAACGTGGTGGTTATATGGTAAATGTAAATGGTATTGAGGATGATATGAATCTCATGTATCCTACCATAAAAGCATGGGGTCGCCAATCAAATGGACTAAGCACGAATGAGAATTCCAAAGCTTAACATTGTTTAGGAGACTACCCAACATCTATCTAATGGGATCAATGTGCTAGATTACTAGGTACTTTATTTCCTCATTGCTAGTTGCCCTTGGTTGTTGTTGTTGTTGTTGTATGGCTGGTGTGAGTTCAAGGGGGAAGAGTACACCTTAAAATTTGGTGTGGTGGATATTATTGTTAGAGTTTTGAATGTCAAAAGATGAATTACTAAAAACATTTGGATACATTTTGATCTAGAAAAAATAATAGATTTCATTTTTGTGCTAATAATTTTCCTCAGCTTGAAATGATTTTTGTTGGAATTGATTTGAACTTGAAATTGAGTACTTTGAAGGTACAATGTGTTTTTAAAGTAATAGCAATATTTATGTTCAATAGTTCATTGATATTAGTTTTCTTGTGACTCACTACATATACTCATATATTTCAATATACTCATATCATAGGCTATATATGAAGTTGATATACAATAATAAACCAGCCCAATACTGGGCTGATGACATAATTGTGACCCATCATGTCACTTTTAAAGGTTAGCTGGTCGGCCAAGAAATAGACATTTTTAGATAGAATCTGGGTTGCTCCAACTACAAACAAAGGGTTCACATGATAAAAGCTTGGGAATCAAAACACCCAAACCCTAAAAGTTTTGAATCTCAAAATGCAAAGTGTTACAAAGATGTTGTAAAACATTTCTTCTTCTTTTTTCTACGGCCAAAATCTGCAGAAAATGGAAGAACCCGCTCCCAAGAATGGAAGAACAAACTCAAGAAAATGAAAAATCCTTGCCATGTACCAACCAACAACCCTAGGGTATGGGGCTCTGGACCTTGCTTGGGTGGTCGATCCCCTATACAAACCCCAATTTCTTCTTCTTCTTCCATGAGAAAGATACCCAACTTCTTGTTGCATTATTTGGCCTTTACCTATATATCGGTAGATGAGGGCATCATCATAAGAGGGTGCCTCCGTCAATGGGACACAAGAACTATGTGTCATGCACTTCACCTAACCTACAAAGTAAGTGCTTTTGCTTGCACAACCTATGTAGTATGTACTACCGCCACACCTTGCCCTCAAAACCTCCCTTAAAAACGGGGGGCAAAAAAGAACTTTTATTAATCCATTTACACACAATGACAACATTCACTACCTACAAATGACAACATTCACTCCTACAAATGACAACATTCACTACATACAAAATGACAACATCCACTTTTAGCAATGAAGAACACTCCTACAAAAATGGAATCCCCCCCCCCCATCCACACTTAGTGAAAAGCTAAGGGTTTCAAGCTTTCGCTTGAAGCTTTCCCAAGTATTGAAAGTCATGTTTTGAGCATGTTTTTGGCATCATTCTAGTAAGTCAAAGGTTAAATGAGGGACAAGCCACTTTTGCTCGGCCACAAAGGGTTGAAATTCTTCCAAGTTGGTGCAAGTTTCAAGCCCAACTTGGGGAAAGGTTTATGGTACCCAAAACTCAAGCACTTTTCCGGGTGGGTTCTAACCTCCGGAAATCTTGAGGCCCAAACTTCAAAGAGGGTGGTTTGATCACATTTCACTTTGTTTTGTTGACGTTGTCATCATCATTTTGGGACCGGACCGGATATTTGTGGGACCAAATTGTTGTTGGGGGCCCAGTCAAGCACCTTCAAATATAGGTTAACCGTGTCCATTAAGTGAAGCATAACTGGAGTCTAGAAACACCTTTTTTTCCAAAAGAGAATGGCCCCAAAGTAGCACAGTTACCAAGGTTAGGATATCCTGAAAAATGATCATGGATTAGGTTACTTGCCCCCAAAGGACTCTGCAAACTTGTGTGATGAGAGGTATTATTAACTTAGTTAATTCACGTTTGGTTCCCCTAACATTGCAGCTTACCCAAAGAAGAGCTCGTGTGAGGCGGAGAGCCTGAGCCGAGTATAGGGCCCAAACATGATAAAGCCCATGGCCAACACCTTTATCATGTGTGAACTTGAATCGACTACAAAAAATCTGAGAATGATGGTTACATAATGAGGAAATAAACCCATATGTCATAAAGCCGTATGTATGTAAGTAAAGCTATGGGTTTGATATTCGGAGCCTGGGCACCCAAGTCCTGGCTTTGGATTTTTGTCAAAGCCGGTCACAAGAGACATCAATCAAATCTACAAAGTTTTGCAGAATACAAGTACTTGTGCAAATATTTCCATCTGCAAAGAAATGAATTCAAAAGAGTAAGAGCATCATCTCCAGTGGTGCTCACTATGTGATCCTGAACAGCAAAATTGAATGAAAAAAAGTCAAAACATGTCGGTTTGAGTCCGAAATATGGGTTTTTGATCAACAAAATTGCACACTTTTGCAGTGGTGGCTCGTAACCCTGCTGCCTGTGCACCCTGCAGAGAGACGCCTATAATGAATATAATCTAACTGCTGCAGAGGAGTGTTTCTGATTGACCCACCATAATAATGATTGGTCCAGGTGGTTTGCTATTAGTACTCCCCTCACCTGTTTGTTTGGTGTCCCAGTTTCAGTTTTATGGGTGGGGTTGCAAGAACTTAAATAAGTAAACTTGGATGTGAAAAACATTTTTGGAGGGGTCACATACATACTGAGCAGCACTGCTGGAGATGCTCTTAAGTTGTTGATTAGACAAGATTGAAAACACTTGAAACTTGTCAACCCTCAACGGTTTCATAACCATTACAAAAAACCATTTATGTGTGGAACTGGAATTAGAATAGAAATTGGTCTAATTATCTTTGTTAGAACTAGAACCGGAGGAGGTTCCTCACCAAAAAAAAGTAAAGAACTAGGCTACTTAACACTAAAACAAACTAACTCGGGGGCTTAATTAATGGGAGGCTTTAGGGGTCCCAAAATTTTGGGAACCTTTGGGAACCTATTCACTTTTGAACCTAGGGTTCCCAAGGTTGGTTCCCCAAATTCAAATTTCCTAATGAATAGATGTAAGTAATACCAGGGTTTTTTTTTTTCAAATTCCTCAAGTAGGTTTTCTGGCAAGGATCCGATTAATTAGCATTCGATGGCGAGTGTCCTACATGGGGTGTAACATTTTTAGAAAAGTGCTCTTACAAGCGGCGACCTAGGAAGAGCATAGGTCTAGAAGTGGCTAATTTTTTTTATTTTATATTCTTTAAATGGCAGAAAATTCCCTAAAACTCTTTTTTTTTCTCTTTTTTTTTCATATTCTGAAAAGAAAATTCTCCAATTAAAGAAAAACACTGAGTGGTACCTGTATAAGTAAACCACTTAGAGAAATTTCCTATTTCCTAGTGTTTTCTTGGAATTGTTTTATTTTTTGCCAATTTTGTGATGGTGTTCAAGTGGCAATAGTCCAATATATTTAGCCAAATTTGACAATATTCAAAATATGAAAGCATACAGTCTTAAGTATCATTTCATATTGTAGGCAATTGTGACAAATTTTTGCATATTTTTTGAGTTTCTTTTTTTATTTTTGGCAATTTTTTCAGAAAAAAAGAAAAGAAAAGGCAATTTGTGACAGAATATTCTTTTTTGAAATTTTTTTTTCACAAAATCACGAAAATTCACCACACACAAAATCACCTGTTTTTTGGCACTAGGCCTGGCCTTGGCTCTTCCTTGAACAAGCAGTTATTCTGATAGCACCCTTGTCCTCGGGCTTTACCTTACACAAAGAAGGGGTGTGTCACACCATGGCCTTGCCATTTACATTAAAGTGTATCTTAAGGCAAAAGTAGTAATTATGGAAACTCAAATATTTCACCGTGCAAAAATAAAATCTTAAAAAAAACACTCTAAAATACCAAAATCCTTCAAGATATTATTATAACTCTATAACTAATTAATGTCAAGTTTCAACACAAGTCAAAATATATCATCTTTCAAAAATCCTCATGTAAAAATAGACCTATTATTATTACATAGGGGCCAAAATCCCTTTAAGCTACTATACTCTAGAATGAATCTAAACACAATATCCTTGCCTTGGTAGGCAAGGCCAAAAATCCAATTTAGTGCACAACCATATTGATACCTAGGGTTTATGGCTATACCAATAAAGAAAACAGCTTTGCGAGTTAACAATCAGTTTGTATGTGATATAGCCATAAACCCTAGGTATCAATATGGTTGTGCACTAAATTGGATTTTTGGCCTTGCCTACCAAGGCAAGAATATTGTGTTTAGATTCATTATAGAGTATAGTAGCTTAATGGATTTTGGCTAGGTAATAGGTCTATTTTCATATGAGGAATTTTGAAAGATGATATTTTGGCTTGTGTTGAAACTTGAGATTAGTCATAGAGTTTTGATATCTTGAAGTATTTTGGTTTCTTTTAGAGGATTTTTTTTAAGATTATATTATTTTTGCATGGTGAAATATTTGAGTTTCCATAATTCTACTTTTGCCTTAAGATACATTTTAATGTAAATGGCAAGACCACGGTGTGACACACCCCTTGTTTTTCTTGGCGCTTAAACCATAAGCATTTGTCTAACCCTAATTTTGTCGGTGACTGAAACTGTAAACAATTTGTCTCTCCCTTTAAATATTCCCACAAAAAAAGACTTATCTATACCTAGATTGACAATTTATATGGATTGTTTTATCTAATCACATTAACTTACCACACTCACTAATGACTTGTGATCATTCATCACATCATTTTTGTTAAGTTTCACCATCACTTTGCATTTGGAGCAATGTTTTTTTTTCTAACAAAATTTCATTATTTTTCAACAAATAAATTGAGAAAATTTTGGAATTTTGAAAAGTGTAAATTCGACTAATTTCACTAATTTTTTGTTAAATTTTGCAAAATTTTCGATATGAAAAAAATGAAAAAAAAAAAAAAAAAAAAAAAAAAAAACAACACACACACACACATTGATTTGGAGCTAACCATTTAAACTAAAATGAATGATGGATGGAGTACATATTAATGACATTACCGTAGCCTAAGGTCAGTTTCCACATTGACAAAATGAACAATTATTGTTTTTCAATAAATTAATTTGTCTTTAAAATTTGAAATTATTGAATTATTCATGATCTATTATGATATTGTCACATGGATAGTGAAATTATTCATAGTGTAAACTATGATAATTATGATGAATGGAAACTCAAATGTTTCACCATGCAAAAATATAATCTTAAAAAATTCCTCTAAAAGAAACCAAAGTCCTTCAAGATATTGTAACTAATCTCAAGTTTCAACAAAAGCCAAAATATCATCTTTCAAAAATCCTCATGTAAAAATAGATTTTTGACCTAGGGGGCAAAATCCCTTAAGCTACTATACTCTATATTGAATCTAAAGACAATGAGGTGCATTATACACAATGGCCTTGCTATTAATTTAAATATCAACAATTGATATTGTATGATAAATTGGTCATAGCTAGTTGGAAAATTACAAATCAATTTATTTTAATATACACAATCATAAAATCATGTTGTTGTAAAAGAAAAATTGTCATGATTTTATTTTTAAAAATTTAACATCACATTAGCTATGAGGAACCCAAAAGGGATCTCACATTAAATGATGACATGTTCTAGGAACCTATCTAAACATTTGATTTTTTTTTACATGACCAAACCAATAGGGAAATGTCACAACATGAATTTCAATTTTTTGTAAACCTAGTGATTTTTTTTCTTTTAAAAAAAGGTGATCAAATATTCCCTTTGTCCTGTTTATTTTCACATTTGTGCAAAATTTTAAACCTAATAAAACATTAAATTTTTTTTTAAAAACTCATTATGACATGTGTATTTTAATGCCTTCAATCACATTGTCGCATTTTGAAAGAGTTACATGAATTTTTGAACATGATGGTGGTGCCATAACCATTTTGGAGAAAGTAATTTCATCTATAGTTTTGTGAGTTTAGTCACTTGGTGCTGGGTGTGCATTTGAGGAGGTGACCAAAACAAAAAAAACAAAATGTCAAAAAATGAATGTGAATCTTTTTACAACCAAATTAGGATGAATCATCTCACCTAGTTTCTAGGGGGGCGGAAATCCTTTGAAACTATTATATTCTATAATGATTCTCAACACAATTCACTTTGGGCCAAAACCCTAAAACCCTAAAACCTCAACTAGTTTCTTATGAATTGCCCGTACCTTGCAAAGCATGATCTTCTTATAAAGAAATAAATAAAGGAAAGAAATTCGCAAGGGAAATAGAGAAGAAAAACAAAAGGATTGAAGTCCAAACAAAAGACAACACCCAAAAGCACAAATGCAAAATGCACAATTGGGAGCCCAAGGAGGAAAAATCAAGTAACTTAGAACCTAAACCCCATCACCCGTAGCATGAAGCAAGTCATGTAAGGAGATGAGCGAAAAACTTGAAAAAACACCAAGCCTACTAGTAATCTCTATGGCACGTTAACAAATTAATCCTAGTGACGAGCAATCGGAATTAGTATTTGGAAGATTTTTTGGAATCCTTCATATGGTTGTCCATGGACCATTTCAAAAACAATTTCAAAAATAACTATCTCATTTTCAAGCCTAATTACTTTATTTCTTTTTTAATAATTGCTTTTTTTTTATGAACCTTTTTTAATAACTATTTCTCACCTTTTTTCATAAATACCTCCATTTTATAACTACCTCACTCTTTTCCCCTATCCACCAACATGGATATGAGAAAAAAAAATTAACATGTATGTTCTCATGTCCATGAAATGTATAGAAATTTAAATTAAATTTGACATTGACATAAATAATGATGTCTTTTGGTGAAATTATTTTTTCAAAATTTGACCTGAAAATATATAATTTTGACCTACACGACGAATTTTTCATGGAAAAGATGGCCCAAATTAGCCATATTTCCAAAAAAGTTTTTAAAAACCCAAATTGCCAGATTTAGCCAAGAATATAGAAGGATTTTGGTCCCCAACAGTTTTGTTCACTTAAGTAAAGAATTGCCATTGTATTTAGAAGCACTTACAAAGCTACACAAACTCACTAGTAAGTACATACTAACTAAATATGACCATAATACCAAGCAACTCCCCCAAAAGACAACTCATACTTCAAGTTTGAATGAATTTGTAGTTGTAATAATAAGGGGTTTTTCTCCTTTTCTCTCTCTCTCTCTCTCTCTCTCTCTCTCTCTTCAATTGGGGAAATCCATTCTCTCATCAAGTAAATTTTGGTGTTGCTACATAGTGCCTTATCTAATTTGACACTCAAGTGTGGAGGAAATAAATTAAAAAAATCAAGTTCGATAATAAAAATGGTAATTTATGAGAATTTTGATCTAATATTATGGCGATTTTTTTTAAAAAATTGGCAATGAAAGATTGATAATTGCATTTAATATTGGAAAAGATCTCATACAATAGAGAAGTACCACTACATGATTTCTTCTTCTCATCACAATATCTTGTTTGTAACCAGCATGGACAATATATCCAACATATTAAGCGAATCATACATAAATAGTTGAGTTGTTGCTAAAGAGAGATATAGATAAATGATTGATAATTTATCTCCCTATTAAACACCAAATAATGGGAAATTTAATAATAATAATAATAATAATAAACCCTAAATACAACCTACAAAATTGTCCCAAGTTTTCAATTTTTTTGATATCAACAAATAAATAACCTTTTTTAACTTTCAAAGTTTCATGAATAGATTTTTTTTAAAGAATATACATTTTAAAAATAAAATAAAATAAAATAACTTCCAAACCTAATAAAGCTACAACAATATACATCTAAAGGAATAATAAAAATTCAGAAGTGCATCTCAAATCATGCCTCCAATAGTAGTTACCCTTCCTTACCTACCTACCTACCCACCTAGTACCTAACCAAATGACAATAACAAAATTTTCAGTTACCTCAATGAATGGTGAGAGTAGTGAGCATGAAGCAACCAAATATATATTTTTATTACCTATATGGATTATTTTGTGGGATAGGTTTGAATATAAACACTTAAAACAAGTAGGCTAGCAAGCTTCTTTTCCTCTATTCTTTAGAATCCATCATATTATTATTATTATTATTATTATTCATTGCATTTCAAAAGTATTCATTCTCAAATAAATCAGTGCAATGATGTCATGTTGAGATCATGTTTGTTGGCCTTGCCGACCAAGAAGGCAAGGATATTGTGTTTAGATTCATTATAGAGTATAATAGTAGCTTAAGGGATTTTGACCCCTAGGTAAAAGAATAATAATAGGTCTTTTTTTTATATATATGAGGATTTTTGAAAGATGATATTTTGGGCTTGTGTTGAAACTTGAGATTAGCTATTATAGAGTTATAATAATATCTTGAAGGATTTTGGCTTCTTTTAGAGACAAATGAAGGAATTCATTGCAAAGAGAGTTGGAAACAACATTTTCATACTATTTTCTTTCAGATGAAAATATGGTTCATATCATCATCACATCCCATTTTGATTCAATTCAAAATGTGTCTTTTGCGATGTCAGCTTGCGGATGATGATGATGATCATCATCATCATGAGACTGCAGTGGTGCCCATGCTTTCCTTTTTGATACCCTGCCGCAGCATCTTGGGTATCATTAGGTCGCGTGCACAAGGGGAAGCGGGGAAGGCAGGCTGAAGCCATTGATTCATTCATTTTTTTGGTCATTTGATGAAAACCCCTCAACCAAGCTACCACGCTGACAATCATCACTTGGTATGTATGGATTCCCGTAGCGACACACAATGTGTCATGTCACTCGGCATTCTCATGTACTAAGTAAGTAGCATTCACCAGCCCCGCACACATAGTGCATCATTTTTCACTCAATGAAAAATCGGTAAGTAGGCACACTACCATATCTTGCGGGCTGCTTGCTGCTGTCAGGAGTCGACTTGCAAATACTTACATAGAACATGATGCCATGGGTATGAAATGTTCAAACTCAGCATTTAATGCACAAGGTTCGAGAGTAATTATACTAGTCCTACATGTACATGTAGGAGCACTGAAAATTTATATGTAGCACCAGTGCAGGCGCTGAGGAAAAAAGGATGAAACTCAGTTTACCATCAAAATTGGTGGAAAAAACTAATTTGGGTCCCAGTTATTTCATTTTGTAAAATTTTCATTCCCAGTGTTGCGTTTGATGCCCTTTTGTGCCGAAACTGGCTGTTCTCACCCCCTTAATCGTGACTTTACGGATAACTCTAATATTAATTGAAAATAATAACTTTGTTATGATATTTAAGCATGGTGTGTTTTAAGGTGTTAGAATCTATTATGTGGTGTTGGCCTTACATCTTGAATTTTGGTAGTAATAAGATTTATTAATTGTAAACCAAGTAGCAAAAGAGATAGTCAAGTGGGAATATTTAAATATTTTCTCATCTTATATTGTCCAATTTTGCATGTGTATCCATCGAGCTGGGAAAACAATTGACATTGTATGTCAGATGTGATACAACACTATTAGAGGCTGGAATAGGGGTTATGGCTCAACCTATGTTAAGGTTCCACCTTTATACTTATCCAATAAACCCTTTTTCATCCCTCTTCCCTAATTAGGTAACTACTTATGTGAGTGGTGAATGCAATAGGTAAGTAGGTAGGTAAGTGAATATTTGACTTTGTGGTAACTAGGTAGGTAGGTATATGTGGATGATTTAGCCATGATTAGCTATGGGTTAGGAATACAATGAAAATGTGTTTCTTGTCCATGCTCCATACATCATCCATCTTACACATTTTATGGTGGTGCATGGAGTGTTATTGGGTGCATGTTTGATTTGGGTGTGGATTTTGGGGCATGTGAGATTAACATAGAACATTTGAGTGAGAAAGGGCCAATCACACCTATTGTTTAGGCCATGGTGACAAAGATGCCTTAACATTTGAGCGGTGTCATGTGACAACCTTGTCAATGTACAGTAATGAAGGACTTGATAAAATTCAAGCAATCAAAATAAATTGAAAAAATAATAGACCTAATCAAAAAATTTAAATAGATTACAAAATAAAATCATACAGAGATTATAGAAGAAATGATATTTTATTTTTTTTCAAAATATTGTAGTACCTTGCTGGCTTCAGCACAAATTCTATAGAATTTAGAAATGCTGAAATTTTCATAAATTATTTTTCTCAAAAAAATTGTGAAGGAAGATGAATTTTTGGGGATTTGTTGAAATGGAATATTCAAATTATTTAATTATCCATCAAACATGTGTTGAAGTCGTGCATATATTATGTGTTACAATAATTCCTTATATAAGTTCATGTCCTATTATTAAATATTATTAATCAACTAACAATTAGTTCATAAATAACCATCGGTTAATTCAAATGGTATTAATTACCTAACATGTATAGAATACCAATATGATTATTATTCATATATTAACTTTTATAGAAAATGATTGGTATAGGTATAACATTGTCATATTATGTTTTGAAGTAAACATTATCTCATTATAAAGTGGATTTCATCTTTGAAATCTACTTATAGAAAGAAAAAAATCATATGTCAACATTTAATACCAAGTAACATAGATATATGATTCGTAAATGTAGAACACATCATATTATGTTTTAGTTATAGCATTATAAAACGAAAACTTGAGATCTTTAAATTGTTGTAATTTTTTCACACCAAAATGTGGATGGCAACTATCATCACTTTCCTAGCATTTTATTTTGAAATGTCCAAACTTGCAACAAAGAGGTAATATTAGGGGAGTTCAATGAGAGTTGAACTATACTTGAGTGCACTTACAATGTGAATTGTTCGTGAATTGTTGCTACTTTGGTTAAAGATGTTGTGCTTGTCATGAAAGGTCCACAACACAAATGTTGGTGATGGAACTTGGTGAATGTTTTTGAAAACATTTTATTCGTTGTTATTAAAGGGTTACATCTTGATTGAAGGAGGCAAAGAATTTTTCTACACTCAATAAATAGGTAACTTGATGGAGACCCATTGGATTGTGATGTGTGGAGGAGATAGAATCCATTCAAATTGCTTCAAATAACCTTGGGGGGGGGGGGGACATTAGAAAAAAAAGAAAAAAA
>Ga0209611_10012265_pt1 | contig 12089 bp, 9 predicted proteins | sample S1TSphgellanicum_3_FD_187693 | JGI IMG/M metagenome (GOLD analysis project Ga0209611, IMG submission 187693) | Host-associated microbial communities from peat moss isolated from Minnesota, USA - S1T2_Fc - Sphagnum magellanicum MG (SPAdes) (version 2) | ecosystem: Host-associated > Plants > Peat...
AAACTCTCCCCTGCCCCCAACTACAACCAGGAGGTATCTACAGTCCAGACTGAATTCTCCTCTGTAGAGTCAGTGTCAATCCATGCAGCATCTTGTGATCAAGCCAGCCAATGGGGTGACACTGTAGGTAGATTGCTACCAAAGGTTAGATGTGGTAGAAAGAGGTTTGTGCAGAGTATGTGGTTTGGAGGTGGAACGCCTGAGAGGTTTTGTCTTTGGTTGTTGGTGTTGAAAGAACCTAAGGAATGCCTGAGAGGTTTCTCTTTGGTTGTTTGTGTTGAAAGAACCTAATTCATGTAACACTTGTAATTCAGTTTGCCAGTAACATTCTGTTTCTTTTTTCTTGCAGCTCAATTCAATGCATACTGATTGACACTCTTACCTAGAATAAAATAGTGTGAGACAATGATGATCCTTGACTCATAGAGGCTTGACCTTATGGTGAATGTATAAATCACAAGCAGAATGCCAGGAGGTTGTGACTAATTCACAATGGCCATAAATAACTTTGGATGCTAAAATGCTTGTTGATCTACTTTCTTTCTTACAAATTGCAGTTTGAGAACACAGTTAATATCTGGTTCATGTGAAATTTGTGTCCTTTGTAGAGCACCCACTCTCTGGGATGAGACCTGAGACCTTGTCATAAGCCTAAACATATGGAGAGCTCAAGGCTGTAAGAGTGGGAAGGGATTGTAGGCATGTATGAGAGAGCAATTTGGGGTCCAAGTTTTTGATCCCTGCTACATGTATTGTACAGTAAGGTTGGACATATTGCCATGTTGGCTAGTTCTTTAATGGTAATGTATGTCATGGAATATTCATTATTTAAATGTTCTTAATATAAGGTACATGTGTGATATACTTATTTGCACAAATTTGGTAGCTATGCACATTTATGTACACAAAGATGTACAAATAACAATGGATGTGTGGGTGAAATCATGAATTGATAAACCAATATGTTTTTTAATTTTCAAAGGACTAATAGTCCTTTTGTTTGAAAACACTTTTTTATAGAAAGGGTTTTTTAATTTTTTAAATTAATATTTTTACTTATTATAATCTTCTCGATATATACACATGTTCTTTGTCAATGATTTTTTTCAAATGTAAGATTTTACACTAGGTTTTTATGTTTTGTTTTGAAAAATATCATAATTTTCAAATCATGCCAAAACATGTTAACTACTTTAAGATTTAGTCTTTTGTATTATAAATTAGAACTTTGTTTTATACATCATCTACATTGCATCACATCTACATGTCATAAAAGATTTGTAAACATCAAATAGATCCGTTTTTTTTTTAAACATTAAATTATAGATTCCTTATATTTTGAATGTTTTAATAGTCCTTATTATTACCAAAAAAATAAACATTAAAGAGTTTGTATTATGAAAATCAAGGGTCCTCTTGTGAAACTAATAATGTTTGATAGAGCACTTGTTCAACATTAAAGGTCTTTTGTTCAAATCAAAATTCAAAATTGAAATATCCAATGGCTCAAGTTAGATTTCTCAACATCCATATTAGTCGTAAAGCACAACTTGCTATGATTAACATGCCATTAAAGTGACATCACATAGGCATATTTTTTTTTAATATAGTTTTGAACATGGTTTTACATGGTTTTTGGCTTAGTGTTTTACGATTTTACATGTATGCCAATGGGATGGCAATCTAAATCATGAGGATTGTTGCTCATGATGAACCAATCATGTATGTATCCCTTATATATATATTGTTAGAGCTCAATTTGGTTTGGTGCATATGTTTATTTTATAAATCATGCATATGATGTCAATTACTTGAAAGCAAAGTGAAAAAATAAATCATGGTTGTTAACTTTCTTTCATTTTATAATTTCAATAGTAGTTTAAATTGTTTAAATATTCATCAAGGGATTATTTGGATAGGTTTGCAAGTAAAGTGTTCTTTTTCAAACGGCCCTCAAATTCAAACTACTATTGATCTTTGCTATGCAAGGCAACCCTTGGCACTTTAGGTTCAAATTCCTTCACCAAGAACTTGGGCGATGGATCAAGAAGATTCAAATGTTCTTGAACCCCTATTATAACTTATGTGTTCAATCAATCACAAGGTCATTGGCTACTCATTTGTGCCATTGATTCAACCAAGAATTTTGCATTAGGTTTAGAAAAATACTCTCAATAGGTTTGATAACATTCCATGATACAACTTGGAGAATGAGTTGGTTGATTTCAAAATCAACATGAAACATGAGGTTACAAATGTTCTCACCCCTTTCCTAAGTTTCATGCATTCTTATGAGCACAAAAACACTCAAAACATGTTGGGTTTTACACTTGATCCCATATTTATTTAAAGGGCTTGAAGTGGGTAATATCTTATGTTGCATAACCATGAGGGTTGTGCAAAAGTATGATGAAAAATCATCAATGCCTTTATTCTTTTGTTGTGCCAACCAATGTTCCTTGGCAATTGTTGACATCAATTGCAAATATTATATTTCTATGAATAATTTTGACCTTTTTGAAATTAAAACAATTTTTTTTGAAATTTATTGTGCATTTACAAGATTGATGCCCAACACTATTGAAATTAACAAAGTCATACACATGAAAACATGCACACAAATCCCCCCCAAAACCAAAACCTCGTTTCCATTGAACTAGGTTCCAACCACAAATAACAAACTACAAGAAACTAATGTCTTGCAACAAATACCTAACAACTATCATGTGCTACAAGATTGACACCAAATTGTTAAATCTATGATCAAATGGGACATAAAGTGGTAATGTAATCCATGAAAGGAATTTGGTTCCAAACATTATGAAATTAATAGGCCAAGTGCAATGTGAACCTCATCATTAGTCACCTAGATGTAATCCTTTATGTTCAACCAAATTACAACCTTTCTTGAATCATCCATTGTCCCAATCAAAAACATGTCTATGTCCTAGTATTGAGGCCTAACACAAAACAACAAAACAAATACATTTGGTGCATCATCAACACACCCAATCTACTATCGGAGCCTCCACAAGTGGTGGTGTAAAATAGCCCATATGCCATCATCTTAAAGAATGGTCACAAACAACATGGTTGTTACACCTCATGATTTTCCACATAACATGCTTCGCAAATCTAGTGGGATTATGGCCAATGATGGATCCACTTTGCCATTCACACATGTGGAAGGTGACATGGTACATAATTTCACACATGGTCTTTCCATATTTGACCATCCTAACCTACTAATAAAAAACCCCATAAGCTAAAAAAAAATCACACATCTAGAATGACACAACCAATTGTCACATTCAATGTGGTAGGTGTTATTTCTTGTAAATAAACATAATCTCTTAGTTCAAACCCTTGAACCTTAAATCATACTGTAAAATACTTCAATTTTGTGTAATCGCCAAGTTTTCCAGTGCCATGTTACAATCTCGGTAGGTCACCCCCTGTCTAGCTAATGACTAAAAATGGAAAACTTTGGTCACAATATAAAAAGGTCACCCCTTGTCTAACTAATGATCAAAAATGGAAAATTTTGGTCACAAACTAAATAGGTCACCCCCTTGTTTAGTTTGCGATTGCAAATGGAAAACTTTGATTACAAGTTAAACATGTCACCCCTATGTCCAGCTTGTGATCGAACATGGAAACATCGATTGCAAACTAGACTAGTCCCCTATCTAATTTGCAACTGAATATGGAAAACTTTGGTTGTAGTCGGATTGGTCCCTATCCAACTTGTGACCAAACGTGGAGATTGTCGGTCACAAGCTAGACATGTCACCAATCGGTCCAGCTTGTGATTGAATATGGAGAACTTTGATCACAAGTTAGCTAAACAAGTCCCATGTCTAACTTATGACCAAACATCTCCATGTTTAATCAATTGCTGCATCAGTCCCCTATCCAATTTATAATCAAAAATGGAAAAGTTTGGTCACAACATCAATAGTTCACCTCCTATCCAACTTGTGATTGAAAATGAAAAAGTTTGGTTACAAACTAGACAAGCCACCGCCGTCTAGCTTCGAATTAACCTATTTACTTTTGGTTGTAGAATACATGATGACATTGTTTAGCTTACAACCCAAAGTGAATAGGTTTGGTCATAATCTATCCATTTTTTGTTGTATTTAATCGGAAGACCCTAAACCTAATTGCAAATCACTAGAGTGCATGATTTCTAACAAAGAGGGTAATTGGAATTCAACACATGTGCCAATTGTCTTCAAGGAGAAAACATGAAAGAAGAGAATGTGAAACCTTTATAAAAGTGTCATTCCCACCCAGTGAACTCACTTTCTTCCTTAACATGTGAAGACTATTGTTGTGTGAATAATCACTACCTTACACTTGGAAGAAAGTGGTGGAATCTTGGGGGCTCGTGATATTTAAATTCTTCAATTGTTTGATAATTTGTGATCAGATTTCATCAATCTCTTCGATATTCACCATACCACTTTTAATAAGAACTTTAATTTACATTCTAAATATTTTAAATCAACCACATGTCAAAACCCTTTCCCTTTAGGCCTTTAAAACTAATAGTAAACATTATAGTAATTTAATAAATATAACAATTAAAGCAACTAGACTTCTTGGGACAAGATGGTAGATTCACAAGTGGGATGAATGCATTGACCCAATATTATCAATGGTTGGGCTAGGGCTTCCTCCAAAGAAGCAAGCGAAAGGCAATAGGAACAACCCAAATAGGGACATTTTGGAAGATGTTAATCAATTGGCACGCAATGGATGGCAGAGTATACCCAACTGTAGGCACATTATGTGGCAAGTCAATATGTTGATCGATGGCACATCGACAAATTTTGACCAATGCAAAAGCATGGCACTCATGTCAAAAACAATGCAACCCATTTTAGTAGTTATAGGGACCATCGTATGAAATCACAATTAGTGGATGTCAATTTGGCTATTTGGGGGACTCAAGAATTTAAATACAACATGGTGCCATTGTACATGGCCCAAATGGCTTATGTGGAAGTGGCTTTATGTGTTGATATGGATTGGTCAACCATCTTAACAAGCTCCCAAGCACAACAACAACCGAACTTGCATCATAGAATTTTGTGGTTGATTGAAACTTGACCCAACCCCCTTAGTGATCCATCTAAAGCTTCTAGATCCAAACAATCTTTAGTGCTACCCACTCCCATTAGTGTATCAATTAGAGTTGCAAGGACAATTGTAAAACACAGAATCATGGGCGAAGAAAGGTAAATGCAAAGCTATTGAATTGCGAGAACAATTGGAGCAATTGAATGTGAAAGTTAAAACCTTTGAGCGTAGAAATGAACTTGTAGGTCAACAAGAAACATTGTCATCCCCTTTGTTGAATATTGAACGACTCCAACAAGAGCTACTAAACACCAAGCAAAAATCAAAATGGCAATATGCAATGCAAAAAACATGGAGATCCAATATCACGATTGGAGAGCCACTTGCATTTTGGCTACACCTAGGAAGGTGCAGTTTGAATCTGAACTTGTACGAATTGATGTGGATTTTCAAAAAGATGGGGTTTTTTTAGCACAAGGACTAACATCATGGCCAAGGATTATTGAATTATTTCCTAAAAACCTACCTAAGCATGCAATAGGAATAATATCATATATTGGCCCAACACCTATACTTAAAGTGGGAGTACAAGTCAACCCAACCCACACATGGGTGAAATGGGTTTCTTTGGTCAACACTTCAAGCCTTCACATATGATGGCACCACCTGCCCAATTTGCTTCAACCCATATGGGCTTTAGAGGGGGGTGGGTTTTGGGCACATGTCCCGACATGTACCATCCTCAATGCATCATTCCTTTCATGGTGCAATGTAGGCATTGTGTTGTGTTGAATGTCATTCCATATGGGATTATATGCAATGTTCAACTTAGAACATTTCATGTCACTACAATGGGAATACCATGCTTAAAATGCATTCAATTTTTTAAAAAATGAAGGTGCAACTTGTATGGATATTGCAACATCGTCTACAATGTACATGCATAACATTTTGCGGTGACCTTTGTCAATTTTGAAAAAGACTATTATGGTGACTATAACCTATCGTGTTTTATACCCATACCCAAATGATGGATGTCAATATTTCTTTTGCCAAGTGGCAAAAGGATATTGAGATAAGGTATAAAAGCAATTCAACTTCAAAACACATCAAGATGGCAAGTGGTTCAACTCGCAAAGGGAGCTTGTTTGTATAAATGTTTTCAATGTGAATAAATTACCTAAGGATTTACAATAATTAATTAAAATACGCCTCCACTTCCATGGTTGACCCTTGTATGAAACGATTCAAAATTATTTGTTCAACCAAATTGCCCCCATATTGACTCGCCCCCAAACTCCTTGATAGACTCAAATGTGAGTCTAAAATGAAAATAACGAAAAAGTAAGGAGTTGGGGCACGCTCCCTGGTTCGTCACACTTTAGGGGTAAAAAGGCGTGCTAGAGCTCCGGGGTGGGACTAAGAAGAATGATAAGCAACTAATCACTCACACAAACCTGCACAAAACCAAACAACAAGTTGGTTAGTGCATAATTGAAGCACTTTTGGTGCTAGGACGAACCACGGGCAAACTTGGACTCACAAAATTCACCATGGCCCAGATTTAGGGGAAGCCATCACCTTCCCCCTTATAATATACTATGTGCCTCTCCATGAGGCCCACATCTAAATGGCATTTTGTCTCGAGACTCCCAAATGGGAATCCCAAAATTCCCAAAATGGAGACTCCCGCGATTTTGGGGCCCCATAACTTTGTGTGCAAACCTCCGATTGAGATAAGGTCTAAAGCCAAGTTATAGCCCTCATCAATATCTTTTCAACCATATGTCGCACGCCACCTGCATGCAAGGAAATTGGGTCGATTCCCGACTTTTAATGGTCGGGAGTCAAACTGCCAATTTGACTCCTGTCCTTTCTTTTGGCCATAATTTGTGTTTTAGATGTCCAAATGGGTCATGCGAGCCCATTTTAGACATCTACGTTTCAATATCTTTCCAATGATATAAATAAATTTTCAATCCAATGGGTTTTGACCCTTGCATTCTCCCTCTGAAAATTCAAAAATCCATTGGGACTCCAACTCCCAAAATGGGAATTCACTTAGGAATGTGAAGGCTCATTCCCTCATACTCTTTTGCACTCCCGAGAGCATGAGATGTGACCCCTTGAACTTCCCTCTTGGCCCGCAACCTTACAAGCCCTTACTTTGGTCGCAAGCCCAAGGCTAGGGTTGCAACACATATGCTCCAACTCCTTTGAAGGTTAATATTATTTCACAACTTACAACAAATTTTAGCCCAAGATTTTGAAATCACAACATGGGGTGCTTCGAGATGATTAGTTATGCGATGGGGGGAAGTAGTAATAAGGGTAATGTGAATGAGAAACCATGTCACCATGAGATGTACATTCCCATGGCTTTTGAACCTTTCATGAAATATACTTGGTAGTATGGCATTAATTAATACCTTTTTAAGTTCTTCATTCCCCAAACTTAGTTTTATCAATTGTCCTTCAATGGTCATTATTTAACCAACAATCCTCTTATCCTTGGCAATAATATCAAAAACTTCATCCAATATTAAAACCTCCCCTAATTGATGTTCATAAAAATACACAAGGTAATCAACCTTTTCAAGTTGTAACATACCATAGTTTATTTCCTTTTTTAAAAATAATTCTTTTGTTACTTCTCCTATAGGCCATAGTTTTAATACTACATAATAAAGTTGTTCCTCTTCTTGTTCTAATGATCCTTCTTCCCAATCAAATTCATCATTTTATTTCTTTAGTTATAATGATGAATTAACATTGATATGTTTGATTGTACTATTTATGTTCCTTTCCTACAACCATTTATACTATTACTCCCAATTTTAATTTTCATACAAATCTAGAATCATGATTGTAGACCAAAATTCTTCTAATTGAATTATTTTAGACATGTATTCCTTACTCCCTCTTCTTTTCATTATATATTTAGAACCCATAAACCTAGGTGCCCAAAGCATATCACTTGGCATCCACTTTTTTATTAATGCATTAATATTAATGACCTAGTAAATTCTCTTCTATCAAAAAACTAAATAGAATGATGTGTCGCAAAAATTTTCTTTATAAGAATTAATGTGATTATGCATACCATTATTGGTAGCCATCTTATATATTTTGTTAGTTTTGTAACATTAATAACTAATGATCTATGTTGTATACGCCACTCCTCCATACCATCATATAATATTTAATAATTAATTCTTGTATGTTTTCAAGTATTTTTTAAATTTCTCTATAAAATTACCCCATTCATCTAATTCTGGTGCATTCTTTGGTGTATATTAAGAATTTTGAAAATTTCAACCATAATTACAGTTTATTCTTAATCTTTGTTTAGATTCTTCTATAGTTATAATATCTTTCATCTATTCATCTTTTCTTTCAACAATAGTCATAATCTACCATTTTTCATAATGTCCTTATACACATTATTATAATAATTCAAAAAGTAACACTAATTTTGGCAAGTCTTGTTCATAATAAGTGAATAAATTTGGTAAATATTTGTTTGGCCCCCAAAATAGTCGTATTATTAACTCCACTGTTTTTCTTTTAATTTTATAAGCACCCATTAGGTCTATGTATCCATAAAATAATACCATATAAAATACATGAATTAAGCAAAATCCAAAATCTATTTCTTCTATTTCAACTTTCCCTTCTTCAATTTCCATTAATTAAAAGTAATGTGGAAAAATCTCATGTGGATTTTGAAGAAATTACATCATGTATCTTCAAATTTTTCCAACAACAAATTGAATTATATCCCCAACATGGTTGCCAAATATTAATGATTCATTTTGCAGGTTGTTAATCCTATTGAAATAAGTAACAATTTAATTACATGTATCATTACTAGGTTCTTGTCCTACTCCATTATAATGAATACCACGTAGACACACGAACTTATGGACATCATTCAGTGTATACTATCTCTAGAAGATTGTTCAATAGTATCCACATACAATTGTGATCACAACAAAAATGGAGAAAAAAACATTAATTACATTCCATAGAACCATGAAACTTTACAACGTTTTTCCTCCTTTCTTCCTCTCATCTCTCCTAAGCTTCCTATTCTCTTTAAAAGATTAGTTGAAACATGCCATCAATAATCACAAGAACCCCCTTAAGTCAATCAAAAGGTTTTTTATATTTCCTGCAAAACAATTATAATTGTTTAGCTATTTGGCAAGTTGACTACATTATGTTGTCATGTCGACATGCTGCCATATCAACTCGCCTACTATGTCATGCCAATTTGTTTTCCCTATCATATCAATTTGTTTACACATATTTTATTATCATATCGACTTATCTACACATACTTTCCTATCATATTGATTTGTCTACACATATTTATTGGTCCATTTTATTTTCCTAACATTGGGTTTCTTTGGCTCTTGGCCCACATCCAAATCTTGTGTGCAACTTCCATTTCTTGAGAAAAATGGTGCGCACCTTAATAGACCTAAGGCCCACCATATCTAGAAATGAACTCCCAAAAAATGTTAAACCTATAAAAAAATAAATTGTGATTTCCTAGTCCAAGTTGTTTTCTTCAATCTTCAACACATATTTCCATGGATGGTGACATGTGAATGAAAGCACACTAAGGTGTAATAGTTTTAGGCACATATGGAGGTCCATAATTACTTAAAATAACATTACAAAAGCAATATGAAAATAAGACATTTTGAATCGCATAAGTCATTTCACAAAATTATCATTAAAAATTCATTCTCAAAAAAATTCCAACCCTATTTTACCTTATGGAGTTCTATTTAAATTTGAAATATGAGCTTCTAAATTATTATTTTCACTAAAGAAAGGACTTAATGGGAACAAAACCACAATTCACGGTACATAAAAAAATTTGGTCATCAAAATGCTCTCAAATGTTTTTCCTTAATATCAATGTTACCACACCATATTATCATTGAGTCTTTTATTTAATAAAAAACATTATAGGAAGGTGCATGAAGTCCATATTCATTGATTATGGATTGTTGTAAGTTTTTTGGTATTTTTTAAAAAGTTTGTTCTATTATGACAATTTTAAAACTATTCAAAAAATTCATACAATATGATTATAGTATATATAACATTGTAGTAGATTGAATCCTTGGGTCAAAGCATGGTTGGGATACCCAAAAGGACTGTCTCATTTTATATTCATTGGACGCCTACACTTAAACATGTTAAAATTTGATGACACATTCATATTGAAAGTTTGATTTTATTCATAGATAGATGCATTTACAAAGGTACTATTATATGCATAGAATGTCAAATTTGAACAAATTTAAAATTTCGTACCAAATCCTTGAAAAACATTCAAGACTTTGTTGCATGAAAAAAAAAAAAGTTCAAGGATTCATAAGGACTGTTTAAACAATTTTTTTTGGCCCAAGATTTTTGTCACAAACACCTTATATCTTAATGTGTGTAAAATGTATGAATATGACAAGAACCAATGCCCTATTGCAATGTTAAAAGCTTTGAAAAATCAAATTTCTGAGAATTTTGGACCATTGATAGAACATGGCCCACATTGGATAATTTTTATTATTTTCACTTTCATAAGTGAAAAAAATAGATACTTTAAAAGCCTACATAAAATTTGGAACAAAATTATTTCATTTGACATGAGAAAAAAAGGTGAAATGTAAGACTGGTCATGGGAAAAGTGAAGAAAAATGTGAATTTGGGAGTCCTAAGAGTGAGTCCTTATGTTTCAAAGGGGGTACCCTGATCATGCTTAGACCCCCTTTATTAGTTTAATCATTTTTATTTAATCACATAGCCAATTACAAATTTTAAAATCTTGCAAAAACAACCTTGTAACAACATTTAATGGAAAGTGTAGTGCATTTTCACCCATGTAATATCATTTTTGAACCCACATGTAATGTCCCCTTAAGCCCTAACCCTATCCCTAATTCGAGTTATCAATTTTGTTGAACCTAATGTAGAATTACAACCAAAACTAAACCTAAAAAACACCTACATCCACCAACCAAAATCTACAAAGCCAAACACATTTGGTGGTTCATTTTGATCATAACAAAAACAATATATTAATCATCACCCTAGTCTAATTGGCATCCAACAATCAATGGAGTAGTCTTGACAATCAAATCCAAAAAAAGTTTACAATATTGCCAATCTAGGTTTACAACTTAAACCGTGTTAAAACCTAATCAATATGTTTAGGTTGCAAGTCAAGAATCAAATGGGACCTACTCAATGGTCAAAATTGGTAGGTAGCCTTGTCCAATACCCAACCATTAACCACACCAATTACAAACCAAAACTTATTGAATAATCAACATATGTGGGAAGGTTTGTAGCCTTTCACATTGGGTTTTCCACTTAGTAGTATGCATGAGTTTTCAAGAAATCAACCCATGAATGTGTGTTTCTTTTAAGGTGTTGGCCAATGGCTCTCAACTTGACAAACCCCCCTTACCTCTTAAAAATAAATGACAATCAAACTGACATAATGACAAGAAATAACAAATTACGTGACAACATTAGTGAAGGGATTTTCACAACAAATGGGAAGTTAACGTGCATTAGTTCCCTCCACCTTGTAGGCCAACTTTGTTTGACTTATCACAACAAAATATTACAAAGAAAGAAAAGTTGATTGCATGTTCATCATGTCCTTGTTCATTGATGGCACAGCACACCACCACATGTGGGTTACATCTAGTTACATTTCCCAAAACAAGCAATTAATGTTGAAAATATATCAAAATTTTACCTTATGCATACCACATTCTTGCGCTGATGAAAAAGCCTATTAAAATTTTGTGCACAATGGACCTCCTCTCTAGGAATTCAATGGTGCATATGACATTCCATTTTAACTTTGTTACTTAAAGTGGCCCACTTTTAATGTGTTTTTACCCACCAACCTAGGGTATTGATATTTTATTTAAATACTTGCCTACTCCTATTATTAGTGCTTATGGTTGATT
>Ga0209611_10012266_pt1 | contig 12087 bp, 6 predicted proteins | sample S1TSphgellanicum_3_FD_187693 | JGI IMG/M metagenome (GOLD analysis project Ga0209611, IMG submission 187693) | Host-associated microbial communities from peat moss isolated from Minnesota, USA - S1T2_Fc - Sphagnum magellanicum MG (SPAdes) (version 2) | ecosystem: Host-associated > Plants > Peat...
AATAAATTTGAAAAAAAAAATTGTGTCAGATTATTGGGATGTGGTCTTGTTTAATGGATTGTTACAGACAGTTTTTTGTAATTTGTTTTTCACACAAATTGTTCATGATTAGGCTCACTTACATCATCAGTCTGACTCCTCCTTTGTATTGTGTGCCCCCCTTGCACAAAGCATCATCGTTTTGCGCATTTTAGCTCACTCGGTGCTCAATATCCAATTCATTCCTCTGAAGCTGTTCATATTTCTTTAAGCACACAACATATACATTTATGTATGTAGATTTCAGTTCATGTTGTACAGGAAACGACAAATATGATGATGAGATCGAGATCTGGTTCATAGTCTTTTCTGTTTGTTTGCAGCTTGTTTCCACATTGAGAGAAGGACTCTCTCTCTCTCTCTCTCTCATGCAGCACCTGGGTCAGTTTGACACAACTTATATTATTTTCAGAAATGTTGAAAGAATTTCTTGAGATAATGTATATATCATTTGTTCAAATGGAATCCTCAACATTAATTAATTATTTGACAAACACACGTTGTCAAAGTGATCAATATTACGTCAGCCACAAAATTGCACTAAATTGCCATGTTTACAATGGAGAATTTGGGTTTGATTGTGGGTGATGATTCTACATTGAGATGGGTAAGTCACAGCCTAATGATTTTGAGTTATGTTGTTGGTTGTGCATATTTGTTAACATTTATGATTTTTAGTTGTCATGGGTAACTGGACCAGTCCCTGAACCAAAATTTGATAGCTGTTTAGCATTGGATTTTTTAAAATTTCAATAATTTGAGTGATTATCGGACAACTAGCTATTCTCAATAAAGATCAAAATTTACATTAATCAAAGAAGCACCCATTTTGTTTGAATGATATGTGGATAAGTTAGTGGATCCCAATGAAAACTGCAAAGCAAGATGCGGAGGAAAGTTGGAGCCAGTATTGGGTGGTTCTCACTAGGATCCTCGGTTTTGAGATCCTAGTGTCACATTTTATGACTAACACTTGTCACCCAAGTGAGACAATGTTATTGAGAATCAATTATTCTAATTATTGTGTTTAAATTATTTTTTTGAGCATTGAGTTGAATTTATGAGAGATATAGAATCTGGTTGTCAAGGCAATAGATAAAACCACCCATTAGCAAACACATATCTATCATCAAACATATTTAATATTTCTTTCATTCCATAATCAAATTGAATGATTTTTGTGTCATTGTACACACAAATTAGAGAGCTTCAAAATAAACCAAAACACCTAAAAAAGGGGGAATACAAGGAACAAAATGGAAGGACCCATGTTCAAGAATTTTAAAAAACCACTTAAGAGGGCGAACCACAAAGGGAACATCAAGTTTTTGAACCCTCTTATCACAAGAAGCATATCAAATAAAGAAAGGAGAAGACCTTTAAAAAGACGCCTAGCCTAGAAGAACCTTCACCTACAATAATAACATGTTTCAAAATAGAGATCGCTTGCACACGTTTTAACACCACTAACACCTTTTGCCTATAAAATGCATACAAAATTGAAAGAGGAAGACCTCCAATGCCCTTTGCTCCCCATGCCATGTTGGCACATTGATGAAAAAATTCATCCACCTACTTTGGTGTAAACATTCGAAAACTTGTACAACAAAAAAAAAAACATATTTGTTGGGAACCAATTGTGATAAAGACCATCTTTCACTTGAGTCACAACTATCACAATAACTTCATAAGAAATAATAGCTCGTGAAACCAAATCAATTCGAGTGGAGTCGATGATCATAGCATTTGTCAACATGCATACATTAATAACACAATGTTGATTTGATAACATGAAGACTATAGGGCAAATAGTAGAAGGACATGGGTCTGCTTTCATGAAACATGAAATCCTGCATTTCTTACAATGGCTATGAAAACATTTTGCATAACATCATGCAAAGTTGTCCTTTCCCCACCATGCATGTAGCGAAAAATGTGAATCCACATAAAATCCAAAGGCTAGCTACAAATGTAGTGTGATACCCCCAAAGACTAAAAGATGGGAAGGATTCAATTTAATGTGCAATGTGGTGGAGAAAACATTTGAAAGCAAGTGAAAAAAAAGAATGATTGGGCATGCTAACAACTAAGGACTTGCACCTAGCCTCGCACACAACCTCACACACACTTAATGTGAATCAAAAAGTAAATCAGAAAAAATATTAGCAAAAGAATGGTCATGTAATCTTTTTGAAATATTTTTTAAAAACAATCCACACTTTTTTCAACTAACTGCCCAAAAGGGGGGACACATGCTACAACCTTCGAAGGAAAAAGCTCACATGCTAATAATTTATTTCAATTATTTTGAAAAAATAAATTTAGAGCTTTTTCATGTTTTAGTCCCATATCTTCTTCATTTTTAGTCTATGTTGAGTCATTTAAAACTTGATGAGAGCATCAACTAAGGTTTTACAAAACTTTTTTGTATTTCAAAAGCAAAGATGCAACAATCCACAAATTTAAGCTGTTTTAATTCTCTATCACCAATCATTGAACCCCTCATACCAAATGCCCCATACCTTCACCATAAATTTGAAAATTGGATATGAAAATCAACTATTATCATGTTTGTGAAAATCATCTTATTTGAGAACTGACTTATTTTTTAAAACTTTAATATGACACTCTCATCAATTCTCATAAGTTAAATTTTTAAAAAATAAAAAAATTGGGTTGATTATCTCAAGTGTTGAGAAGAACCGAAACTGATGATTCTCATCAAAAAGAGAAAATTGCCCAACATTAGTTCAAACCCATGAAATAGTAATCAAACAACCTTCCTTTCCTAGACCTTCCTAGATAAGTTCCAATGTTCATAAAAAAGATGAACCTGGGCCCTCCCCACAAACTCAGGGAAGCTCTCTCCCTCTCTCTATCTCTTAAGTGCTAGGCTAATCTATTGACATCCAATTTGGTTCCTCCACAAAATCCATCCACACGCATCTTGAAAGTCTGCGATTCATTCATCAATTTGGAACATGTTCTCCAAGGATCACCCAAAAGGAGAGGAAAATGGAAGCATCCCCACCCTCAACCTTGTAAAAGGGACTTTGTTTGAGGGGGAGGGATTTGATCAATGGCAGGTGATAGGTGTGTGGGAGCGAATTTAAGAGTGCAGTGCACACTATGGGACTATATATGTAAAGGAAGCTTACCAATGTGCAAGAACTTTCAATGAGTCCTACAATGATGAATCAAGGAATATCCCCCACACAATGCAACACCTAAGCTCCCCATATCTACTCACAAACAATAGAAAAATGCAATCCATCACGTAGTGGATCTATCATGTACCCTAAAAACATGCATATCCACCAAATAGAAAAGAAAAAAAAAGAAGATTAGCAAAAGGAGGAAAATAATGATATGTGTATTATGAAATGGGAACAATTTGTCGTAGATTTTTTCTTTTCTTGATTAATAACAAATTTGGGGCATTTGATGAAATAAAGGTGTAAAATACCAATCACTTCAAACTTACTTAGTTGTAAACATAATTGCATGTCAGATGACCTCATTTACTTCATGCATAACAATAATTTGTATTCCTTGACATAAGATTAAAAAACACATTTAGTAAGCCAATAGGTTATGTTGGAGTTGGAGTTGGGTTGGGTTGGTAACTTGAGTTAGGTTGGTTTAGGTTTGGGGGAAAGAAAAATACTAAAATTGAGTTTTGCAAAATTTCCTATTTTGTTTTGTTTTGTTTTTTTATTTTTGCAGCTGGGGGTGATTCTTCCACTAATAATGTGTCAATCCATCATGCATCGTGGGTTTTACATCCGTCCACAAATACAAAGTCATCATCGTCTTCATCCATCCAGCCATCCATGATCCATCAATGATTCAGTGCCTAGTGGGTTTCGCAATCCATCCACAAACATGAAGTCATCATCATCTACTCATGCATCATTCATCCATCCACCCATCATCATACATGCCCCATGGGTTTTACAATCCGTCCATGAACACGAAGTCGTCATCATCCACTCATGCGCCATCCATCCATCCATCCATCCATCATGCCTCCTTGGTTTTGCATCCGTCCACTCCCCTGGTTGGTTTCTGGTGTGTCCGCTGCTGCTCGACTCCTGCACCATGTTTTCTCCTCTCTCTCTCTCTCTCTCTCTCTCTCTCTCCTTCCTGCTCGTCTTCTTCTTCATCATCATCTTCTTTGTCTTTCTTCTGCATCAATCATCTCGGTAGTGTAATTGCAGAGTGCACAGTAGTAGCCTGCTTTTTGGCTTCTTTTTCCCTTTTTTCTTGGTGGGTTTTTCTGTTTTTTGCAGCGAGAGTTTGTAGAAAACTTATTTGTGCAATGTTACTAATTGCTGCAGCAGCAGCAACAACAACTACTGGAAGCAAAGCTTCTTTTGTCCAGCTCTTCCTCTAGTACTCCTCGACTTCTAGTTCCTGTACTCAATGATATGAATGCTATTGCAGCAGCAGCAGCAGCAGATTGTATCCATCCATCCATCCAGAGATAGATATATTAATCCAGACTTGATGTCTGTCTATATTCTTAAGAATTGTTCATGTTATGATTTTGATTACATATTTTCGTCAGTCTTGGAGCAATGGATCAGTTTACTGCTAGAGAATATCATGTACTAGTAGTGTCATGAGCTGCAACTTGCTTAGTCCTGTACTCCTCTTCATTTCTGTTTCTTCTTTTGGTTTTTTTCATTTTTGTTTGTTTTGTTTCCTTAAAACCAGCAGTTAGCTATAAGCTTCTGTAAGTCTTGTTGCAAGGGTTACGAGTACTCGTGCAGCACAGTTTTTATTATACCGAGTTTCAGCTTCAGATCTTAATATGAATATTTCTATTATAATTTCTGCACGTCGTAGTAGTCCAGTACTGATCCATTTGGAAAACCATCTCGTTTTTGGCTGCCGGCTGATCATTCATTAGTTGCGGAGAGAGAAAGAGACAGAGAGAGGGACAGAGAGGAGCTAGAGTTTGCAAGAATGAGTACTAGAGTGGCGTTAGCTGCTGCTGCAGCAGCAGCAGCAGCAGCAGCTGGTGACGATCTGCGAAGAGGGGCGTGGACTGCGGAAGAAGATGAGAAGCTGCTAGCTTACGTTGGCTCACATGGTACAGGACACTGGCGTAGCGTTGGCAGGAAAGCAGGTAATAATGCTTCATGTTTCTACTCACTTGCGTTGCTGCAGAAGTAGTAGTAGTACTGGTCTTTTCTATTATTCTTCTTGTTCTTGTTGTTCTTCTGTGATGGAAACTTGCTTGCTCTAAGTCTGATGGAGAAGTGTATTACTGGATGCTGCATGATGTGATGGTTTTGCAGGTCTGCAGAGATGTGGCAAGAGTTGTCGCTTACGCTGGACTAACTACTTGCGCCCTAACATCCGCCATGGAAGCTTCACTCCTGATGAAGAAGACCTCATTGTCAAGCTCCATTCCTCTCTTGGCAGCAGGTTGTTGATCCATTAGCGGGCGCTTATAAGTCTTTTACTAGCTCTGATATAATAATATCATGCAGTGATTCTTCTTCTTCTTCGATTCTCATGTTGCTCGATACAGGACCTGCTGCTGCATGCGGCGGGGGAATTGGGTTGCAGCATCAGCTAGCACTTGACATGGTGTTTTGAATTTGTCTCTCATGTTCTACATGTTGTTGTTGTATTAGATGGTCTCTCATAGCTGCCAAGATGCCAGGGCGCACGGACAACGACATCAAGAACCATTGGAATACGCGGCTGAAGAAGAAGCTGTGTAACATGGGCATCGACCCTGTTACGCACAAACCCATCTCAGAGCTCCTGCGCGACATTGCAGCAGTGGAGGACGCGCGGGCCACCGGGGGAGCTTCAGCTGCTGCAGGACTAGGCAATCCGGTAATACAACAATCAACTCTCCATTCAAACCTGACCACCACAAACCCTTCCTTCCTTCTTTCCTCCGATCATCATCAGCATCATCTTATATTGTCGCATGCTCAGCTGATGATCGGACTGTTGTCATGATCCTTTTTCTCATCCTTCGCTTCAAAACTAATCCGCTGCGAGTTTGATGATGATGCATGCATGCGGTGGGGACGGTGGTCACGCATACAGATGGTAGCTGGGGAAGAAGCCCGCAGGTGCTTCAGCGACAACCTTCTGCGGAAAGCTGTGCGTGACTATACAAGGACATCTTCCACTGCAGCAGCTGCTGCTGGACCGTCTAAGTACGACTCTCTCTCTTGTGCAGCCGCCACGGATCACGTCTTCAATCTCGATCACCAGAGCTGCTCTGATCATCAGCAGCTCGGCCGGCAGACAGCTGATCATTGTGATGTATCGGCGATGGCACATAGCAGTTTAATACAGAATGAAGCTGCTGCGGAAGATGATCTGCATTCCTCATGGGAGCATTCGATCACGTCCACCACGCGGTCCAACTGCAGCATGCAGGCCGGGGGCCAAGACAACAACAGCTGCTGCAGTGATCAGGTGGATGCGGCGGTCGAGCTCTCCTCCTGCTGCAGGTCCAGCAGCTGCTCCCGCAGCCCAGCTGCTTCTGATCGCGGCACTACATTCCAAAGCTTGCAGCAGGTCATGAATTCTTCTCCTCCTTCTCGCTCCTGCAAGAACAATACTATTATGCAGCACCAGAGCAGCAGCAGCAGCTTCCAATCAGCAGCAGCTGTCATCCGCATGCAGCAAGCTGCAGCAGCTTGTGAGGAGCCCGCAATTGGCTGCAGAAGAAACAACTTCAATCTAGTTACGGATCAATGTCTTGCAGCAGATACGTCCTACTGCAATCCCGCCACTTCCAACTTCCATCAGCAGCTCTCAGCAGCAACAGCAGCTAGTGACAGGACGTCCTCAACATCATCAAATTCTCTGGTGAGTGCCTGCAGCAGACCTGCAGCACTGCATTTCTTGCCTATGCAGCAGGATCATCATCATGCGGCAGCTCATCTCCCTGCTGCTGCTGCTGCATGCAGCAGCAGCTGGCCCTGCAGCACAATCATGAATGGTACGGCCTGCACGTCCTGCTGCAGTGCAAGCTACTTAGATCACCAACAAGCTGCAATTCCCAGCTCCACCAACATGAAGCTCCAGCAGTTGCCGCCTACAAGCTGCATGAGATTCAGCACTGTAGAGCAACCCGACTTGCAGCTGCTGCAGATGAAGCGCCTGCAACAGCAGCAACAACCAACAGGGCTAGCTAATTTCAATTACCACCCAGCTGCAGCTGAAGCAGCAGCAACAGCAGCTAGTGTCACTGCTCCTGCTCCACGTTTCTCACATTCCATATTGCAGCAGCAGCAGCAGGAGGAGGATTTCAAAAGACCACAGTCAAGTTTGCACCAGCAGCTAATGCAGCAGCAGGATCATCATCGTCATCACCATCATCATCGTCAGCTGGATCAGGTTGTAAGCTCCTCCAGTGCAGCCAGACGTCAGTATAATCAGAGTCCTGCTGCTTCTTTCAACTTGCAGCAAGCATCAGCTGCAGGCTCCCAAGAAGCAGCAGTAGCAGCAGCTCCATATCTCAGTCTCAGAGAACCACTATCACCAGTAGCAGCAGCAGCTTACAACAACACTGACCCAGCTGCTGTCACCCCTGCAGCACCTCAACTGTTGTTGTCCAGTTTTGCTGCTAGACCTCCAGCAGCAGCAGCTCCTCTCTCTAGCTTCAATGGACCTGCAGCTGCTTTGATATCCAGCTTCAGTAGTAGTACTGCAGGACCCATGACTCATGTGGCTCAGAGTACTGGGATTCGAACAGCTCATAGCCATCACTACGATCTTCAAAGCCCTAGAATGGTCCTTTGGGATTTCCAGGAGTAGAGAAATGTTCGTAAGTCCGGATCATTGGGGAGCTCCAAGATCATCATCCCACCTGCTTGCATGCAATCCCATCATCTTGTCAAGATATCCAGCTTCTTGCAGTATATGTCAGTTGTGATGCCAGCAGTTTTGTACACTGGTTTAGGGCTTTAGGCTGATCATTCATTCATCCACAGCTGCTGCTCTTGCTTGCTGCTGCTGCTGCTGCTAACATGTGATCTCTCTCTCTCTCTCTCTCTCTCTCATTTCCAAGCTCCTTCCTGCAACCAAATTGCAGACAATTTGTTGGCAGATACAATCAAATTGTTTCTCTACAACAACTGTGCCTTAGATGAGAAATTCTTGAGAAAGAAATTTAGCAGTTCTACCACCCTTCAAGGTTGGTCTTCACACACAGGCATGTTTGTTTTGGATTTGGAAATTTTATGCCAAATGAAAGGATTTTTCACATGTGATTGGTAAATTTTTTTTTTTAAAAACAAGAAGATGCATGATGAGAACTCATGAAATTCATTGTTTTGAAGGCGGTGGTACCAAATTGTTGAATGAACCAGTACTCTTACCAGTATGTATATTCAGCTTTTTTCATGTGTAAGAGGATTTCTGGCATCACAAACCCTAAATAATGATCTAACAGTTTGGAAGCACCAACAAACTTTGCAGCTTCAAAGTACTGAGAATTGCATGAATTGACCATTTATGAATATAGAACTAAAACATACATAAGTATTATTTGAGAGGGTTAGTCAAGAACAAATTTCAACATGCATTCTCTCTCTCGGGAGTAGGTTTTCTCTGAAGTACTAGATCTCTAACTTTGTGTAAGACAATTGGGTGATGCTTAAATTGTTCAAAATGATACGTCTCAAAGTGGGCACCATAATGCAGAAGTTCAAGAAGAAATCACAGGAGATAACATTATATAACTAGATCAGGTCAACTGGTTTTTTGCATTCTGTGAGTTGAATGTTGAAATTTTGTTTTTTGGGTACTACATAATAAAAGTAAACTGGTGTCCTAGTGACTGTGCAAGAGGCAATGATGCGTTGTCAGACTGTGTTTTTGCTTCTGATGGAAACAGTTCAGGATTCTTGTTTCTGAAGGGAAGAGTACTGCACGACAATTGGTGTTTGAAAGCAGAGTGTTGTTGCTTGACTTTTAGTACCCAGGACTCTCAGGAGGTACACATGGAAACTCAAAAGCAACCCAAAAGAAAGCACAAGAAAAGAAAAAAGCAACTTTGTATATTGAGTTGTACTCTCTTATCTTTGGCATTTTGTTTTCATTGTGAGTACAAGGAGAGACTGCATCAAATTTCAGAAAGGAATTTCTTTATTGTGTACTCATGAGAAGCAATGTAAACAATTCATATATTCCAATTGTTTGAGCAACAAGAGCTTTAAAAATGCTCAGTGCAAAAAGTGTTCATCAACAATTTGTGATTGAACCTTTGGTAAACACCAGCAGGGCATGAATGATAAATCCCCTAGTATGTCAATAGTGGTATTTCAAACTTGGTGTTGGAAGCATATTCAACAAAAGATTTAGAATCATCTCAAAAACTGACCCCAAGAGTGTGGATCTATTAGGATAATATACAGGTTTTATTGGATTGGTGTTTGACAGCCTTAGGTTGGCAAATTCATGGCCTTGATCAAGTATTGGAGGAAATTGGTGAATTTAAAAGTTGGAAAAAATTACTAGACCAAAAAATTGCCTACTACCCACCATGTTTTTCAGTTGCATGTGTACATGAAGAAAACCTCTTGCAACCAATCTAGGTATGTAGTTCCTATGTGTGCACAAAGCTGCAAACAACAAAATGAAAGGAAGTCTTTTGCACAGCATGTTTGAAATACTGGAAAGTTTGTTCATGGCTACTACTACTACTACTGCAGTCATTTTGCACAAGACATCATGCCATCTAAGAAATACATGGTTATGGTAGGGATTTGCAACCGGTTTCAGCCTCTACAACTGCTTAGATATCAGCCAGAACTTACAGCAAGTATTCCTAACTGGATACCAGGCCTTGTCCTATACCAGGTATATACTATATAATACCAGTGTTGGTCTGGTATCCAGTTTTGCACATACTAGCCTGGTCCCGGTATCTGATTTTATTTTATTTTATTTTATTTTTCATACCAAGCTGATACTGCTATAAGACATTTTTAAAAACTTTCATTCCATTCTGGTCCTGGTATTGGGCCATTGACTGATTTTTGGCTGGTATCATTAGTAGAAAAACGGTCTTTTGCAACTTGTCTAATGCAAGTTACACACGTCACATACAACTAAAAAACTATTGCATGCGACATTTTTTAGTTACATAAAATAAATTGCAAAAGACAATTTTTCTTCTAGTGTATGAAGCAAGTACATATATGCCTGATATTGAGACTTGTATAAAACTGATACTAGGCTGGCTTTACCTCAGGTCCCTACCAAGCTGGTATAGGTTAGAAGCTGGCTGGTATTGTGTCAACACATACCCAGAGTGGTAGGGTGATTGCTAACCAGTGTTATATAGGTGTTGATACTAGGCGCATTGCATGCCTATACACCCAACCAGCGCTGGTGGTATACATACCTGCCTCATACAAGCCAAAAATCAGTCTTACACCCCAATAACAGGACCATCTATCTTGGTATGAAAGGTTTAAAGAGAAGCCCATACCTGGACCAAGACTGGAATGATCTTTTTTCAAAAATACCCAACACCGCGACCTTGCTGCTTTGATTTTTTTCCCTTCAATACCCAATTGGCATCACAACCAGGTGGATATGATTGTTTCTTAAACGCCCAACATCATCAGGACTAGGCACAATTTTAATCTTTTTTACTGCCAAAGTTTCGCTTAAAATCAAATTTTCAAATTCAAAATAAAAGTGATTTTGAAGGTTTCCAGTCACAAGAAGTGAGGAAATTTTTTTTCAAATAATTTCCAGAATCGTATATATGGTTTTCATTGTGTAGCCAAAAATACAGAAGGATGATGAAAAATTTGTACTTTAATTTCTGGTTGATAGCCAGATTTGGCTAAATCTTCCTAGGGATGATTGCCCATTTCTTATACATCTTCCTATGGATGATAACCACTTTCGGCTACAAAAGAAACCAAATTAATAAATTAAAACACTGGGACTAGGCCAATATGTTCAGTTCAAAAGTCAGTTCAAGACCAACACTCTTGCCCGGTTCCAGTTCTCTACTGGCTCCAGTTCCAGTTCTCAGGCCAGTTCTCGGTAGTCCGGGGACTGTCTGTTGGTTTTGAATTCCAGAACTGGAACCGGAGGTTCTCCTGAAAACTAAGAACCTCCAGAACCTGTGCCAGTTTACATACAGAAGTTACTACTCAAGTGTTTTTGGTTCTTTGTTCTTTCTCTCTCTCTATCTCTCTGTGCCTGAAAGGAAGTGTTCCCCCCTGATAATATAACTAGAAATTGCTTCATTTACATGTATGTACTTGGCCACGACCTTTGGAACCTGAAGATAATTAATGCAGTCTTCCAGACAAATTGTCAGAGGAGATCATCCATTAATAATTTTAATTCATACATGTCTGTTACAGTTTTGGCGCAGCCAAGTTCAGGCTTTTGAGGAGAGGACAAGAGAGGGGGAAATGGAAGGCAGGAGGGTGTGGTGAGTGGAGTGACTGTGGTTGTTGTTGTCCTTCAATAATTTAGTTGGAAAAAGATGTGGGCAAAGATGTGCTCAGAGAGTTACTGGAGAGTTGTGCCTTATGGTGTGTTTCTTTTCCAATTATGAGGACCCATTTGGGAAAGTGGTCTTATTAATGAGCTCCAAATGTTTTGTCAGAATCTTTCTCTCAAGTCTCAACTGTGGTGGGTGGTGGTACTATTGCCTGCTTCCAGCTTCTTCTTGTATATTGGGTCAATGGTGGTTTTGCGTGGGGGAGCTCACATAAACTAACTGGTCAGACATGATGAATTTGCGCTGTGATTCCTTGCAGCAGCTGTTGCTAAGACTCAAGAATTTCCATCTTGTTACCCACTTAATTCATTAGTAATCTCCCAGCTATTTGCAATCCCAGTTTTAGTTTTTTGGGTGGGATTGGAACAAAGTAAATACTAATCTCAGATGTTTGAAAAATTTTGGCCAGTCCACAAATTGAGCACCACCACTGGGGATAGTCTGAGGTGCCCAATTTCTTTACTCTAAATGAATTGGTTCTTTTGTGTGCTCTTGCTGGTTTTGTGTATAAATTTCACCTCAACAATTAC
>Ga0209611_10012267_pt1 | contig 12087 bp, 11 predicted proteins | sample S1TSphgellanicum_3_FD_187693 | JGI IMG/M metagenome (GOLD analysis project Ga0209611, IMG submission 187693) | Host-associated microbial communities from peat moss isolated from Minnesota, USA - S1T2_Fc - Sphagnum magellanicum MG (SPAdes) (version 2) | ecosystem: Host-associated > Plants > Peat...
AAAAAAGAAAAAGGATCGACCCTCAGATTAACGAACAATTGAAGAAGATGCTGATGATATCAAAGAATGCAATTCCAAGTGGGGAGAAATTGTGTGCGTGCAAACAAGGAGTTCACAGTTCGAGAGAGATGCAGAGAAGAGAAGAGCTGCAGAGTTTGCTTTCGTCTGCGATGGTAATGCGTTCTGGCGACTGTCTACAGCCATGAGGTCGCCAAGTGGGCGCGCGCCACGTGTAGAGTTGCTTTCACACCTGCCGGTTACCGACGCATTAATAGATCGAGAAAGACGTGGCTGACTCGGATGACTGACTATGCTGACTCGGATGACCAACTATGTATTTTGATGAAGTGGCAGAAAAGACGTAGTCAGTGCCTAGGTCAGTCAGTCAACTCGTGATGCGTGGCGGATTCTTCTACGTGAATCTTGAGAGGGTGGAAGTTCGTAACAACAACATGACGGACCTTCGTTCTTCTTTCTTTCTTTCTTTCTTTTAATTTAACGTCAATACCCGGACCAGAGAGATCCATTTGACGACAATTACCTAGTCGGTTTGAGCAAAACACTCCTATTGTCTAGGCAAGAAACTAAGTACAAAGCTACTGCTTTCTAATTAGTCGACTGCATCAATTCAGGCAGTAAGCTGCACGGAGTCAACTGTTTCCCTAGCTGTTGACGAAACTTGCGCTGAATGTCATGGTGAGCCGGGCACACTAACAGCAGGTGGTCTTCATCCTCAACAGCTCCGAGGGGACATAAGCGACAAACCCTATCTCTCCTCGGTACCTTCTTAGGCTTTGCATGCCTGCCACACTCTACCTCCAAACGATGGTTGGAGCATCTGAACCTTGACAAAGATTACCTAAGCTAAACATTTGTGATCGATTGCAAATAACTTTGATGTGCATATGAGTACCCAGATTCTATTGTACAACTCGCGTTCAACAGTTGGTATGTATGTAATCTGCTACTTCTGGCTCTGGCATGTTCACCATAAGTGGATTCTAAATAAGAAGCATGTGCACTTCCTACAGCACACTTGACATTAGTATAAAGAACCCCAATCCCTTGGTCGCCAAGCCACAACTGCACGTTCCAGAGCCAACACTATTGGTTATCGTTGAGCACACTGAGCATCTGGAGTTGGGTCTGGTAAGCACAGTACAACCGGTGATCTAGTGTGGACTCCCGTAATCTATCATAATACTTGAGAGTTTGTTGCCACCAGAAATACTCCAATGGATACCTTCCAAACTCCCCCAACACAGCAAAAGTGCTTGTTGTTTTATTGACCCCTAATATTCCTCTTAGGAACATTCTGTGTACTTGCTCTACTTGTTGCCACCCTTTCGCCCCTATACAACCTGTCTACACCTCACATGCATAGCTCAGTACTGGGCGTACCAGTGAATCGAACAACTGGCACATTACTTCCGGATCTGTTATGCTCAGATCATTGCATCTGTGGCGTAATGCAAACAGTGCCTTCTTCCCATCAACAATCAGTTTGTCTATGGCTACTGCCATGCCTCTTATACCATGTAACTCTAAGCCCAGTATCTGAATGATTGAACTCGCTCGATGGTTGTCCCTCTGTATGTGAACTCTAGCGCTGCATTACAGCATTTCTCAAACACCATCACCTTGGTCTTACTCACATTGATGACCAATTGTCGTTCAACACAGAACTCAGACAGAGCATCTATTTGTTTCTGCAACCCTTGTGGTGTCTCTGACATCAATGCCAAATCATCTGCATACAACAATAATTTGATTACTATGTCTGCCAACTGTGGCAGGTTGTCGCCATCAAGTGCATCTAGATGCTTCTCAAGTTCATCAAGGTAGAATCCAAAAAACAATGGGCTCAGTGGACAGCCTTGTTTGACCCCAATGCCACATGAGAACTGAGCTGATAGCCCTTTTGTTGGATGCATAACTCTGACACTATCATGGCTGTACATGCTTTGTAGACACTGCATGAAGCGACCCACAATGCCCATCTTAGCTAGCACTTGCCATAGCAGGTCCCGAGGCACTGTATCAAAAGCTTTGCGGAAGTCCACAAAACAATAATACACCTTTTTGCGTTTGTGAGCGCTCTGTTCAATGAGCGTTCGTGTATCCGTAACTAATGGGAAAATTATTCCCAATAAAAAAAATGGAAAAAAGCAAGAAAAAAGGGGGAGAAATAGGAAAAATAGTGGGGAAAAACTTGGGAAAAATTAGGGTATTCTGTTTTGGGTACTTCTTGTTTAAAGGGCTAAAATTACTTCCACATTTTCTGGTTGAAAATATTGGGTTGCATAACGCATGGAAATTAACCGGTGAAAATATGGGGCAGAAAAATGGTTGCAAATTTCTCTTTGAAAGTATTGGGTTAGTAGATGCTTGCAAAATTCGTGTTTGAAAATATTGGGCAGAAAAATGGTTACAAATTTTTCTTTAAAAATATTGGGTTAATAAATTCTTGCAAAATTTGTGTTTGAAAAACCTAAAAAATGTTGGGCCTAAAAATACAGGAGTTAACTACCAATGAGCATTTTGCCATTTTGTTTCCTAACTAAATTTTTAAAATTCAATAATAGACTATAACATTAGGCAATGATATCTATGTTAAATTGTAACACGAAATTAAGTCGCCACGCCAGTGTGAACACTTCTTGATCTTGGAAGTTAAGTTTGCTTTATTAGCCATTTTTTTTTTGTGGCGACTGTCTCTCCATTATTACTACATGGAAGTGCATGGGAAATCTCTCTCTGGGTGTGTGTGAGATGTTGTATAGGAAGGAATGAATGGCAGCTACTACTCAATGAGCATGGAGGCTGATCACGCGTGGTAGAGGCGGCGCCGAATTATGGTGAGGAATGGAGCTGCAATTATGAGCTAAGGCGATTTGGAGGTGCTGAAGAGATGAGCTATGGAGGGGGTCCTCAATCTTTCTGCAGAATAGCCAGTAGAAGAGAGGAACACTGACTGTGGTTGAAAAGCTTAGAAGATGTATAGGCAGTAAAGGAGATCTGCTGGTTGCCAGCATTCTTGGCTGGTTATTGATTTTTTTCCGTTGCAACAGTAGCTCGGCCAAGGAATTGCATTTTGTTTTCATGTGGCATTGTCTGAAAGAAGAAGAGAATGAGATCCAAAGCTAGAGATTTGTTGAATGTGTTAGCATGGAAGCCCATGAGCACAAGCTTTGTGTGTGAGCAAAAATTTGCAGGGTGTTTGTAGGCGAATGCTTATGACTAGGAAGGAAAGATCAAAAGTGTAGTCAAAACCCTAGGAACTACAGATCGTGTATAGATCCAGTAGGCAACAAGGTGTTTGTTTAAGTTAAGCACTCTCCTTTTTGGTATCAGAACCGGTTCGGTAGTTTTGGTAGAACCTGTAGAGGTCTAAGTAGAATGTATCATGTCTTCATCTGGTGCAGATGAGGTAGGAGAAGAAGAATTAATGTAGGACGTTCGTGAACAACGAATCATTAATAGGTTTGATTATCTGACTATTCAAGGTGGACCACAGAGAGGAGCGGTAGTGTTGCGTTTCCTGGGTTTTGGTGTGATAACACTTGTAGGAATAGATCCAGAGGAAGCTCAAATCGGAGACGTAGTAGTAGAGATAGCTCATAGTGGCTTTCATACGCGTGCTGAAGTTTGGTTGAAGGTGAGAAATGGAATAGAGGGATGGGTGTCAGTCTCACAGTTACAGACATAATATTACTACACTTCGTACCTTGCGTAGAGTAACGCCTATGTTCGCTGAGAAACAACGTGGTGTGCCGAGGTTGGGAGACATTTGGATTCCCAAGGCTGCTATTTCACCTAACCATTTTGCTAGATTTTACATCCCTGGTGTGGAGGATCTGTTCCAGACTGGAGATCGTCTTGTCAGGGTGGAACATGCTAGATCGAGGTCTCATCTCATAAGTTGGAGAGTGTGGCGCGATCCAAAAGGGAAGTGGTAGTTCCAGCAGGAATCCGCAGATGAGTAGTGTTTTTTTATTTTTCCATCTAATTTTGCACCTTTGAGACTAGTGGCTAAGGGAGCTCAGTCTGAGTTTGATGTGTAGCTTGAATGACATCTGTTTTTCTCAAGAGTCAGAACTGAGCTGTAGAGGCTGAGAAACTTGTTGATTCTGTTGACACCTGTTTGTTGTTTAAGGACTGCGTGTTCTAGGCGGTATTGCAATTTTTGTTTGTTGCTGCATAATTGCGAAATGACCAGTCCCCAAAGAACGGATGAGCTATTCTGGGGATGAGACCATGAAGATGTTAATGATTGGGCAGAGCGACTCACCATGGCTGCTGAGGTGTGAGACCTGAATGGAAACAAGCTCTTCAAGATTGCCAAGTTGAATCTGAGGGGTTGCGCCAAGGAGTGGTTCAAGAGGTTGCAGCCGGCACCCGCCGATTGGGCGGAACTGAGGACGTTGATAGTACAGAAGTATGGGGATGTTGATGCTGATGACATCAGGATGAAGTTGGACGCCATCAAGCAAGAACCTAGGGAGAGAGTTCAAAAGTATTTTGAACGTCTCGACAAATTGTTTCAGAAGGGCCGGCTACAAGACGCCAAGCAGAAGAGGAGATTCCTGGCCAGGTTGAGGCCAGAGATTCGGAAATTGTGTGTGGTGAGAACGTTTGCAGACATTGAAGAATTGGTTGGTGCTGCGACGGAAGTGGAGAGAGTTCTGGGCGAGCTCAGGGAGACTCCGTATGAACCTCTGAAAGAGGAACAAGAAGAGGAGTCCTCCCAAACCATCATGGAGAAACAGGTCACTGCTCTAAACAATACCCTCATCAATTTCTTCAAGGGGGCTGTGCCGAATCCAGAAGCATCATCGTCTTCCATCGTGTTTGGAGGATGCCAAATCTGCAAAGGAGGGGACCATATGGCCACCACCTGTCCAAGGCAGAATGAAGCACGGCCAAAATTTGCCAAGTGCAAAATGCCTCATAGGACAGAAAATTGTGGCATAAAATGTTCCTTCTGCTCAAGGTTGGGGCATTCTGAGGACCGGTGCTAGAAGAAGCCCAAGGATGGGAAATCGCAATCTGGAGCAGCAAACTTCTTGGAGGTGTTGCTGAATGATGAGGCAGCGATCGAGCAACAGCTTAACAAGCTGTGTGGTAATGAAAACCTGTTCTCTTATACCCGAATGCCAAGGAGGAGAACTCCTGTCGAAGTGACACCAGAAAGGGCTGGGTCGATCCCTGAAGCTATAGGGGAAGGTGCAGGCCGGGATACGTCAGTTAGATCCAAATTTCTTTCACACTTCATAAAGGGAAAGATTTCCCTCTCACCTATGGAGACCATTCTGATGATCCCTGGAGAATTGGAGCACCTTGAGAGTTTGGTGAAACTGGCAAGGAGAAAGAGGGATTCAGAAGCAACTGAGAATCAAGTGTCAGTAATTTCTGCGATTCCATCATTAAGGAATATCTGCATCAACAACACTCATCGAAGCAAGACTCTGCATTTGTTAGTGGAGATCAGCATCTACGTTGTAAAAGGTTTGGTGGATACTGGAGCTTCCATGTCTGTTATGGCTACGGCTGTAATTAGAAAGTTGGGCATGATGCATCTTGTGACAAGAACTGAAACCTACAAGACCACATCGGGAGTGATCACTCAGGCCTTAGGAAGGATTAATGAGATACTAGTCAAGGTAGGAGGCGTACAGTGCACCATGACCTTTATGGTTGTGGACATGGATAGTTACAACGTGCTTCTTGGACTGGACTTTCTAATGAAAATTGGAGCGGTAGTGGATGTGGAACGAGGTCTGCTACAAGTGAGACATGGTCCTGGGACCAATGTGGAGGTGTTGCCGTTGACAATGGTGAATTTGCTACAGAGGATGAATTCGGGAGCTCTAGAGCAGGAGGCATCGACCACCTGGAAAGACACACGCGCCAATCGAGATTCTGACTGGATGCCAGAACAAGGTTAGACAATTGTAACCAAGGAAGATGATGTATACACCTCGGATTCTGATGATGACACTGATGACAGTGTATACTATGATTTAGAATCTAATCAGTTGAAGCAAATTGACTATGAGGATGAGTTTGAAGATGCTGATTTAGAGGAATTGGTGAACTCAGAAGGGCCGCAAGAAATGCTGCAACTGATGCTACAAGAGCAAGGTGACGAGTTCATGGCGGAAGAGGTCACCGATTCAGATGATTACGCAGATTGGATCAGATGGGCCTCTGATGCAGAACAAAGCAAACAGGCTGTGTATGAATCCATACAGGATTTACTTGTCCCATAGCTGCTGCAACAACCCAGCCCAGCCCACAATTCTTCGATTCTAGTGCTGTTGCAGACTGTCCATGTGAAAGATGGTAACCTTGATTGCAAACCCGCTGAGAAATTGGCATCTTCCAGCCATCAGGACATGGACAATAGGTGGAGAGAAATCTGCCAACGAATCAGGATAGACACCGAATTGGATGATGAAGGACAGTAGCAGATAGGGGAATTCTAGAGCGGTACCAAGACGTCTTTGCTTGGAACAAGGGAAAACTCGGCTATTGCACCATTGGAGAGCATTGTATAGATATGCAAGGACTCCCACCTTGCAGAGCATCTCCTGGTTGATTGTCTTACTGGGAGGAGGCTAAAATAAAAAGGCAGATAGATGTTCTGGTAAATTTGGGTAAGATGAGGCCCAGCAACTCTGAGTATGCCTGTCGGGTAACGCTGCCAGTAAAGAAAGATGGGAGCAAGCGTTTCTGTGGAGACTATCGACCACTCAACGCACAAATGCGTCAAGATTCATTTCCGATGCCACTCATGGAGGATGTAATTGATCAGCTGGGAAACTCATCATGGTTCATTGCCTTAGACCTGCAGTCGGGTTTTTGGCAAATTCGGATGGCTCCAGAAAACATAAAGAAGACCGCTCTAATTACTAAGACTGGATTATATGACTGGACGGTTATGCCGTTTGGATTGAAGAATGTAACGAATACATTCACACGAACCATGTCAAAAGTCTTTAAAGACTTGGGTAGTAAATTTCTGAAGGTATTCGTTGATGACCTCAATGTACACAATAAGAGTTGGGGGGAGCATCTCCAACATCTGAATGCAGTTCTCTGTAAACTCAGGGAAGTAAATCTTAAACTGAACCCAAACAAATGTTGCTTTGCTGCTAAGTCCATCACATTTCTAGGCCATGTGGTAAGCAAGGAGGGCACCAGGCCAGACCCTGGGAAGATCGAAACAGTTCTGCATTTCCCAACACCGAAGACAATCACCAATGTCAGGTCGTTCTTAGGTCTGACAGGTTATTACCGAAAGTACATTCGAGGCTATTCGAGATTGGCGGGTCCTCTGTTTGAGTTGACAAGGAAGGATGTTGCATTTGTGTGGGATGTGGGCTGTCAACAGGCATACCAGGCATTGAAGGCAATGCTGGTGGACGCGCATGTGCTCACACGACCAGATTTCAGAAGAACATTCTGGCTGGATGTAGACTGGTCACCCAAGGGTGTTGGAGCTATATTGTCACAAAAAGAAGGCAGATTTGAAAAGGTGGTAGCGTATGCCAACAAGAGCTTGATAGAGGCACAGAGGAAGTTCCATCCCATGGAAGGGGAATGCTACGTGCTGATCTGGGGCGTCATGCATTTCAGGCAATACTTGCACAGGAATCATTTCATTCTACGCACAGACCACAAGCCGCTTGAATGGTTGGCTACTGTGTCAGATGCGAATGGCAGGAAAGGAAGGTGGGTAGACATGCTGCAAGATTTTAACTTCAAGATAATACACCGACCAGGACTCAGGCATACAAACATCGATGCTTTGAGCAGGAATCCAGTTGGACCAGTTGCTGATGACGATGACTTCAGTGAAGAGATACAAGACATTGCAAGTACTCGAACTCATGCATCTAAAGGAGATGAAGAGTTTCTCTGTGTTCGGATAGGCAAGGAAAAGGAATGGTTCGGTATCAGGAGAGGGGATAAGGAATTGGTATAACACCATGCCTGTTGTTTCGGGATTAACCACTGTGGGTATGACGGCAGCCATCAACTGTATGTAGTTGCCATTGTATCAAGAGAAGAGCAGCCCGAGGAGGTTGTTTCAGGTGAAGTAGAAGCTGCAGTTGGGGGTGAACTTGTGCAAGACGATGGTGAGCGAATAGTGGTGAAGAGGAGGAGACCCCAATATTTTGACAAACGGCAGTAACTGGATCTGATTTTGGAGGCTCAGGAACTAGCTGAGTTTAGGGACCAAGAGTTGAGTCCTACCGAATCTGACGAGGAGGAGGACCAAGAAATGGATGCAAAGTGCATTGACATCTGGGAAGATGCAGTCTGTCTAGGATTATTGAAGAACGGTGCACTGCCCAATTCAGTAGACCTTAAGGAGAGCAAAAGGGCTAGAAAGAGGGTGAGCAATTATTGCTGGAAGGAGCAAAGGCTTTACTTCAAAGGGTTGCTTATACCCAAGCCAGAGGAAAGGATGTCCCTGGTAAGCCAAATGCATGAAGATCTGGGGCATTTCGGGGAACAGAGGACGTTGGCTGAAATTCGTTGAAGGTACTTCTGGCATCATCGAACTGAAGATGTTAAGGCAGTGGTCAAAAGCTGCCAACAGTGCTAGCTGGTAAGGAGCAAGGGTAGTATCCGCTCTGGGGATGAGCAATTGAAGAGCATTCCCATTTGTGACTTATTCCATAGAGTTGCATTGGACATTGCAGGACCTTTGCCTAAAACCAAGTTAGGAAACAGGTACATTTTGATGGCCATCGACCACTATTCCAAGTGGTGCGAGGCAAAGGCGGTTGCTAACCCTAGTGCTAAGACTGCATCCAGGTTCTTGGAGGACAACATCATCTGCAGATATGGAGTACCCAGATTCATACTCACTGAAATGGTGGAGAATGGGCTGCAGAATTCAAGATGATGTGCAAAGATTACAGAATCCAGCATCAGCACATTGCACCTCAGTGGCCTCAATGCAATGGGATGGCAGAGCGCATGATTAAGACCATCAAGCATGGCATCACTGTTCTTGCTGCAACACCAGGCAATATGGATTGTTGGGACGACCATCTAGCTAAAATTCTGTTTGGGTACCGATGTGGGATCCAGGCTAGTACAAGGTTTTCAACCTTCATGATCCTAATTGGTCGCACACCACGTCTCAGGGCAGACAATTACCTGCACGCCCTAACTACTGAGACTGATGTTGGTGCGGAGGTGGAGGTGGCTGCAGCATAATTTCTGCAGAAAATGAAGCTCATTGCAAGCATCCACGAAAACGTTTTGCTCAATGTGGAGCAAGCACAAAAGCAACAAAGGAAGACTTATGCCACCCGGAAAGGTAAGCATCTGTTTGAAGGTCTGGTTGCAAGGGTGACAATGGTAAAGATGAAGAAACCAGGAAAGAGAAGAGCTTTATCTACAAGCTAGGAAGGTCCATATTAGTTCATCGGGCATGTTGATGGGAAGGGAAACTTTGACTTTGAAGAGGGCAGTCGACTATGCATTGTCCAAGATGTTGATGGACATCAGTGGGAAAGGTCTCGTCGAGATCTCCAAATCTATCACATTCCACCAAACTAAGTGGGGCTGAGGGACTCAGCTTTTCAAAAACGGATGGGGTTACATATGTAACACGAAATTAAGTCGCCATGCCAGTGTGAACACTTCTTGATCTTGGAAGTTAAGTTTGCTTTATTAGCCATTTTTTTTTGTGGCGGCTGTCTCTCCATTACTACTACATGGAAGTGCATGGGAAATCTCTCTCTGGGTGTGTGTGAGATGTTGTATAGGAAGGAATGAATGGCGGCTACTACTCAATGAGCATGGAGGCTGATCACGCGTGGTAGAGGCGGCGCCGAATTATGGTGAGGAATGGAGCTGCAATTATGAGCTGAGGCGGTTTGGAGGTGCTGAAGAGATGAGCTATGGAGGGGGTCCTCAATCTTTCTGCAGAATAACCAGTAGAAGAGAGGAACACTGACTGTGGTTGAAAAGCTTAGAAGATGTATAGGCAGTAAAGGAGATCTGCTGGTTGCCAACATTCTTGGCTGGTTACTGATTTTTTTCCGCTGTAACAGTAGCTCGGCCAAGGAATTGCATTTTGTTTTCATGTGGCATTGTCTGAAAGAAGAATAGAGTGAGATCCAAAGCCAGAGATCTGTTGAATGTGTTAGCATGGAAGCCCATGAGCACAAGCTTTGTGTGTGAGCAAAAGTTTGCAGGGTGTTTGTAGGCAAATGCTTATGACTAGGAAGGAAAGATCAAAAGTGTAGTCAGAACCCTAGGAACTACAAATCGTGTATAGATCCAGTAGGCAACAAGGTGTTTGTTTAAGTTAAGCACTCTCCTTTTTAGGTTACAAAATGTCATAAATAGAGCATGGTTTCATGTCCCTTAATCATTCAGAATTCCTGCAAAGAAAAATGTTTTTGAATAAAAAAAATTTAGTCCAATATCTTGAAAGAGAAAATGTGCAAGGATTTGTTAGCCCAAAATTTTCAAAGAGAAATTTTGCAAGTAATTTTTAACCCAATATTTTCATTAGAGAAATTTGCAAGCATGTTTTTGCCCAATATTTTCAAAGAAAAATGTCCAAGCATTTTTTAGCCCAATCAAGCTGAAAATGTGCAAGTACCTTTGAGCCCAATATTTTAAAAAACAAAACTTGCAAGCATTTTTAGCCCAATATTTTCAAGAGAAATGTGGAAGAAGGCAATTTCAGCCTTTTAAAAACAGGAAGTGTCCAAAATAGAAATATCCTATTTTTTCCAAGTTTTTCCCCACTATTTCTCCTATTTCTCCCCCTTTTTTCTTGTTTTTTTCCATTTTTTTTATTGGGAATAATTTTCCCATTGGTTACGGATACACGAACGAAGGTCTGTCATGTTGTAGTTACAATTCTCCACCCTCTCAAGACTCTACATGTGGAAGAATCCGCCACGCGTCACGAGTTGATTGACTGACCTCGATACTGACTACGTCTTTTCTGCCACTTCATCAAATCCTTGCACATTTTCTCTTTCAAGATATTTGGACTAAATTTTCTTTTATTCAGAAACACTTTTCTTTGCAAGAATTCTGAAGGATTAAAGGACATGAAACAGTGCTCCATTTATTTTACATTGCCCATAGATATCATTGCTTGATGCTATAGTCTTATTATTGAATTATTTTTTAATTAGTTAGGAAACAAAATGGCAAAATTTTAACATTGGCAGTTAACTCCTGTATTTTTAGGCCCAACATTTTTTAGCCTAGCGTTTTCAAACACAAATTTTGCAAGAATTTTATTGACCCAATATTTTCAAAGAGAAATTTGCAACCATTTTTCTGCCCAATATTTTCAAACACAAATTTTGCAAGCATCTACCAACCCAATACTTTCAAAGAGAAATTTGCAACCATTTTTCTGCCCCATATTTTCAAAGAAAAATGTCCATGCGTTTTGCAGCCCAATATTTTCAACCAGAAAATGTGGAAGCAATTTTAGCCCTTTAAACAAGAAGTACCCAAAACAAAATATCCTATTTTTCCCCTTTTTCCCCACTTTTCCTCCTATTTTCCACCTCTTTCTTTTTTTAAAATGGGAATTATTTTGGGACATAATTCACAAACGAAGATCTGTCATCTTGCTGTGATTATTCTCTACCCTCTCAAGTTTCTACACGTGGCAAAATCCACCACGCGTCACGATGTGATTGCCAGACCTTCCGATCAACGAATCAACTAGACACTGACTCACCGTTTCAGCCACGTCACCAAATTGGCTACCCAGTCGTCCGAGTAGGTCTCGATCTATTAAAAGGCGTCGGCAACCGGCAGGTGTGAAATCAACTGTACACGTGTCGATATATCACTCGGCGACCTCATGGCTATATAGAAAGTCGCCAGACAACTACAAACACAAACTCTTTAGCTCCTCTCTCTCCATCTTTCTCTTCTCCTTGTTTGCACGCGCACGATTCCTCTACATTTGCAATTGTAGTTTTTGACATCATCAGTATCTTCTTCATTTGTTTGTTAATTTGAAAGTTGTCTTTTTGTTTTCTCTTTTTTTTTTTTTACTGTTTGGGCGCAGGGTTTTTC
>Ga0209611_10012268_pt1 | contig 12085 bp, 12 predicted proteins | sample S1TSphgellanicum_3_FD_187693 | JGI IMG/M metagenome (GOLD analysis project Ga0209611, IMG submission 187693) | Host-associated microbial communities from peat moss isolated from Minnesota, USA - S1T2_Fc - Sphagnum magellanicum MG (SPAdes) (version 2) | ecosystem: Host-associated > Plants > Peat...
CACATAAAGACGGAAATGTCAATCCCACCCCTTGGCTCAGTGTAGTAATTTTGAACTTATTTGTGCTTTGGGTGAACCCCAAAACTACCGTGTCAATAGGGTTTGAGATGCGCTTACCCTGACTCCAGTAGCCTGTGAAACAGAAACAAAGCTAATTTCCTTGGCTTCCTGAATTAATGATGTTGTTGGCGATCGCATTGGGGGGTCAGACCCCTGAGCGAACTAACCAGCGATCGCCCAGTCGTGACTTCTCTCCATCTGCGTCCATCTGCGTACCCTTCGGGAAGCCGCCCTCCGGGCGTCTACATCTGCGGTTAAAATGGCTCAAGTTTGATGACTGCGACGGATCTCTGTGATTTGGTCTGCTAAATCCAGAATAGATTTAGGCATTTGTGATCCCGTGAAAATGATATCGACATGAGCAGGGCGTTTTGCCAGAAATTCTAGAACTTCTGTTTCGGGAATTAAGCCAAAGTGAATTGCCAAACTTAACTCATCTAACACAACGAGAGAATACTTATTCTCACAGACAACTTTTTGTGTATCAAGCCACAGCTTTTGCAGGGATTGGGTTTCAGCAGCGTCTAGATGTGGTGTATCAATGCAACGAGGCAAATCACAGCGAATCCAATCTAATTTTTGTCCTAAGCGGATGGGATGCTCGTATCCTTGACGAATACCGCCCTTAAGGAACTGCACTACTAATACAGGTGTACCTTGACCAGCAATTCTCAGTGCTTGAGCCATGACACCAGTAAAAAAGCTACGGTTTGACCTAGTGAAAACTTGTACTAGCCCTTTCACTGGATATGGTAAGCTAAGAGTCGAATTTATACTTGGGGTTTCTAGCTGAGCAACCATAAATCAAATTAAATAATACAATTTGTTAATGTGTTTATACCGAACTTGGCTGAGGATAATCACCATCCATAATTAAGCTGATTTTAATGACATGTAGTGGATTTTGCAAGATGCATTCTTAGTCAAACACTATGTTCGTGGTTAAGTCAAGTGTGAATGAGATTTACATTTTTGTTGTTTGCATGAAAGTAATTGTAAAAATTACAACATATAACCAGCATTTCAAATCAATTAAAAGTGTTGGGAGTAGCGGCTAAAAAACTTGAGATGTAAGATTTTCAGTTTGTTTATGCAAAACAGGTGTAGGTAGTTGTAGTTGTAATTGTGACAGCAGTAGGAGGAGCAAGTTTTTGTGAAATTGGTGATTCTGGGAGGTTCAGGATCGGGGAAAAGCACTCAAGCACAAAGGCTTTGCGGACACTTTGATCTTCCTCTAATTTCTATAGGTGAAATTTTATGGGACGTGTTTGCAAACCAAACTGATCCGCATCGCCACCCACAACCATTTATCAAAAAAGGGGCGCTATTGCCGAACGAAATGATGATTGAATTCATCCGCACTCGTCTCACACAGGCCGATGTTAACTGTGGTTGGGTCTTAGAAGGCTATCCCCGTACTGTCTTCCAAGCTGAAGAATTGGATTTTTTATTGGACGATTTAGAGCAAAAGTTAGACTGGGCAGTTTATTTACAAGTACCGCAAGCCGTTATGGTTAGTCGTTCCTTAGGGGATTTTCTCCCAGATGACCAACCGGAAATCGCGCAGCGCCGCGTGGAGTTATTTTATGATTGTACCATTCCCGTTCTAGAGTATTACGATCATCACCGCCGTTTGTTAACTATCAACGGCGATCAGTCCCCAGGCATGGTACATCACAATATTATGACTCTCGTGTCTGACCATAAGAAAGGTGACTAGCTGAACGCTGACGTGATTTCAATCCCTGATCTAGATTCATGCCTGTTGCTGTTATTTTATTCAGGCAAAGATCATTTACTGAGTTTATTGGTATACTAAAAGTAGTCGATCTCATACAATTCTTAGCTAATTTTAAGCAGTATATCAGTGTTTTAGCCCATGCTAGTAATTAACCTCTGTCATGCTTCCAAAACTTGAATGACTGGTTAATCGGTGGTTGGATATCAGCGCTTTTACACGCAAAAGTAACAATAGTTGAACTGAGAGGTTATTAAGTTATGACAACTTCAAAAAGTGAGTTTGAAATCAATAAAACACCAGAAGAGTGGCGGGAAATTTTAACGCCAGAACAGTATAAAGTGATGCGTGAACACGGTACGGAACGCGCTTGCACTAGCCCACTAGATAAGCAATATGGTGAAGGTACTTACGTGTGTGCTGCATGTGGACAGCCACTTTTTATATCGGAAACTAAATTCAACAGTGGTACAGGCTGGCCCAGTTTTTTCAACCCACTTGAAGGTGCAATTGGTAAATCTGTAGATAAGTCGCTTTTTATGACTAGAACAGAGATACATTGCAGCCGTTGCGGTGGGCATTTGGGTCATGAGTTTGACGACGGTCCCGCACCCACTGGCAAGCGCTACTGTATGAATGGTGTTTCTCTAAAGTTTATTCCCGATTGATTTCTGGGAGTCTTGACCTTAAGGTTAATCTGAGATTTACCCAAATCCATCAAGCTATTCTCCCCAAGGTGAGGGGATTTCCGTTGTTGAAAGCACCTTGTTTGCTATCAATCTGATAGCAACCTTGCCGCAAGTGGGACAAACCACCTCAAGATCTCGGATTGGCTGCGAACTATTGCATTCACTTAACAACCCCTGAAAGCAGTGGTAACACTCGTAGAAAACCCGACTAACTGGCTTGTTACAGTCCAAAATACGAATGTGCTGACAAGGCTTGGGTTCTTCCGCTTGCGGCTTCTGGGGTCTTGGCTTTGGCAGTGGCTTTTGCTGATCCATGATTGTTTATACTTAGTTGAAAGTAGTGTAGAGGCTGGTGTAGATTCACCAAACTGTTGATATGGCAAGGCTTTTAAGCAACTCTTCTTTGATCTGCCGCATCCAATCTTCAGCACACTACGATCAAAAAAGTAGCACAAATCTCAAAAATCTTTTTGAGAACACTTGATCATAAAGGAATAGGCTTCCGTGTTTCTAAGGTCTGGCAAATCTAAAATACTAAATACTACGTGCCAAATCTATTTTTAACCCAGAAAGAAAAATATCTACTATACTCTCATTACCCTTCCACTCACCTCCTAAACACCTTGTTAAAGAGCGACAAATTTCTTCTCTGGCTTTCTGCTCAGATATGATTTCAGTTTGCGACTCCTCTAATGTAGGAGTCATGTCACCACTTTTCTCTGCTTCAACAATACTTGATACAAACTTTCCATCTATATACTCAACAAAGTCTTTGTACTCTTTTAAAATATGGAGATAGGCCATTTGTAACCTGTCAAGCCATTTTTCTCCAAATTCCTCAAAGATAGATTGTTTGAAAGTCTGTTCCCAGTTTCCAATAAACTCTGAATTCCTTTTTAGCTCTGTGACTCTACGCTCCGCTAATTTAGAAAACTCTGCTTCTCCAACGTAATACTTGATTCCGAGTCTGATAATATCAGCGGCACTGATTCCTAAGGCTTGAGCTTTCTGCTTCAAAAGTGCATCTTCTTCTTCCGTTAACCGGACTCTATACTGCTTGACTCTCTTCATCTAAAACCTCTTGGGAGTTTGGACACCGCACACCTTTAGGTTGCGGAGAAAAAACGACAAGTCCCCAGCTTGAAGCTGGAGGTTAGTGACTTGGCTATCCAATGGATATCTATATTACTCCTCCTAGTATACAAAGTTGTGAAGAGGTGAAGTGAACCACCAGACTATTTATCTGGTCTAAAGAATGTGAGATCCAATAATTGAGCAAACACACGATTTCCTACACACTTATGGCCTAAGGCTTTGAGAACGTGTTTCTAGGAAAGGGTGAGATCGCTACATTCTTTGAACGTCGCGTTGATCGCGGCGGAATTTCAACTCCAATAATTCCCAAATTTACCTTTATGAGAAAGAATATGGATAAACATCTGACACGAAAAATTGGTTCCTTCGGCATCCTCACCGCACTGCTGACGATGTCAATCGGTCATGGTATGGCTTTGGCAGATATCCCCGGCAACCACCCAGCTTATCTCCACGCACGTAGCGACCTCCGTAGGGCAGATCGTCTGCTCAACGCAGGCGGTGAACGTAATGTTGTGAGGGACATGCAAACGGCAGACTATGAGATTGATGCAGCGATTAGAGAGATTGATCGTGCAGCAATTCTTGACCACAAGGACGTTGACGATAAGCCGCAAGTTGATGTGTCTCAAAATCCTGTGGGACGATTACATCAAGTCCTGAGACTCCTAGACAGTGCAAGGCACGACCTATCTCAAACGGAAGACAACCGCTATGCCCGGGGATGGCGAAGCAGAGCAGCTTACCACGTCAATAGAGCAATTGACTTTACAAATAGATCGATCCACGACTACGCTGCGGACAATCGGTATCGGCGTTATTAGTTTTGTCGCCGCACACGCCTCCCGCTGTATTAATGTACCAACCCCAGCCAAACCACAGCAGTACTCCGCCAATGACAACTTGAAGTAAATGTACGGGAATCAACTGCAATCCAGTTCCCAGTACCGCAGATATCAGTCCCACAACAGTTAAACCAGCGAGAGTCCCCCAGATTGCCTCTCGCTGGTAGCCTGAGCGAGCAATTGCTTACGCAATTGCCCCTGTCTCAAAAAATTCCACACTGGCACTGCTCATAGCAGCGATAAGTACACCCAAGTTCATACTCCCATTCCTGTTTCAATCAGTTTCAGCAATCCCTCTGTTTATTACTCCCGGTTCGCCCATTTTTTTTGAGTTCGAGAAATTGCCAAAAAACGTAAAAATATAGGTAGGGTAATGGTTTTGGGTATTTACCTTAATTCTCCTTAAACTATCACCCCACTCTAAAAACCCTATTTTCATGCGATCTGCCTTTGGCAGCAGCGCTTCGCTATCGCATAAAGTCTGTAGGGTAGTACATTTTTACCAAAGCCGAAAACCCTGATTAAATCGTTCAGCTTTTCTATAACTCGATTTTAAATGGGCGAACCGGGAGTTATTAATACCAATTAGAGTGAAATCTTCAACAAGATTGCTTGGCTTGCCGTCAAAGCAGATCAGCCAGTCGTGCCAGTTGTTGACCGAGTGCCGCTGCCATACACCAAGTATGGGAACGGCACTCAGTCACCGCGTCGCTACAACTGGCTCAAAAAATCACTACTATCTAAATATCAGTGGAACAACAAGCTCAACGTGAGAATGAGGATGTGGATAATATCCTCCGTAGTAATATTGGCGAGGATAGTACTCTCGGCGGTAGTAGCCTCGGTCATCGTCGTGGCGATCCCATCGGTGATTATAATACGGGTGATCTTCCCAGTGACGAGATGAGTGATCTTCCCAGCGATGATCTGAATGATGGTCGTATGGATAGTCAGCTTTAGCACTTTGAGAGAAAGATACAGTAGTTGCTGTACTCAAAGCAGTTGCCAAAATGGCTAAGAAAATAGGCTTCATATAATAGCCTCCTAAAAATCAGCTGTAACTTCATTTTGACATTTATTATTAGTTACATAACTATCTAAAGGTTCATTTAGCTGCGATCGCCCCAAGAAAGTGAGTAGATTTGATTTGGCAATTTGGCAACCACTCCGATTAAGTCAAGAGTATCGTGTAAATCGATGGGTCTTGCATCAAGACTCAAGAATGCGAGTTAGCTATCAGGGTCTAATATCATGTCCGGTTAATGACTTATAATAAAATCGTTCAATGTAGCTTGGCTTTCACCGCGTTTAAGTCAACACAGGCGACAAGAGCGATGCTGGGTTTCGTTCCTCGACCCAAGCTACTTGTGTTATAAGTGTTCATCCGGACTTGATATAATACCACAAACACTCTCTCATGTGTTTGAGATCGTACCATCCTATTTGAAACACTCTATTTGAAACAGTGTAAACCCCAGGCTCATCACCTGGGGTTTTGCAATAGCATGGGCGATCACCTCTACTATAAGAATGCGCGTTTAGAAGAAACGGTAATAAGACTCAGGAATCAGAAGGGACTGAGGCGTGTTAATATATTTCTCAATTCTGAAAGCTGTATTGGATAAATGGATTTAACAATTATGGAAGCAGCACTGTTATTAGCAAAATTGCCTGAAGCTTACCAAATTTTCGACCCCTTGGTAGATGTCCTGCCACTCATCCCCCTCTTCTTCTTACTGCTGGCTTTTGTTTGGCAAGCAGCCGTAGGTTTCAGGTAAGACTAGAAGCAATTATAAGTAGCGGTGTACGGGAAGTGAATTCATTCATGGGGTTGCCTGACATCCCTATTCCCCTACACCCTCTTGAATCAGACTTTTTAGCTTTAACAGCTTAGTTTACTATCGGGCTAGTACAAGGAGTCAGGAGTCAGTAGAGAAAAATACATATATAAGCATCGTCGATATAATCAGCACCAAAAGGAAAATAGAATCCAATACCCGCGTAGGCTTAACGCCAACTTGCACCATATCCAGTGGAAGGGGAGCAATTTTTGAGAAATTAATAGTAATTAATATTTTGTAAAATAAACATATACTTTAGGTAAGGCGTTTGATCACACCAAGTCAAAATTCAGCCTTCACCTAAACGAGGTAGTAGCTATGGGCAACATTAAATTTGTCAAAGAAGACCGAGAAGTAGTGGCGGCAAATGGTGCGAATCTCCGACGAAAAGCCATGGAAAACGGCATGGACATCTATAAACTGATGGGCAAGATGATGAATTGTGGCGGCAACGGTCAGTGTGGCTGTTGTATTGTCGAGGTAGTTGAAGGAATGGAAAATCTTTCGCCTCGTACTGATGCAGAGAACCGACTATTGAAAAAAAAGCCAGAGAATTACCGCCTCGCCTGTCAAACCTTAGTGAATGGTCCGGTGAACGTCGTAACAAAGCCTTGACAAAGTACTGAAAGTCATGCAGATTGACATTGATAATGGTATTCTAAAGTTAGTTGTTAATTGGAAATCAAAGAGAGGCTTTCTTGCCATGCAAGTTAATGACCTAGGGTTCGTAGCGAGCATTCTGTTCGTACTAGTGCCCGCTGTTTTTTTAATTATTCTGTACATCCAAACTGCTAGCCGCCAAGGTTAAGAAGATACTTTAAGACTTTGCGTATAAAATAAAAGCCCCTACACCTGTGGTGCAGGGGCTTTTATTCAGCCGCTGAATTTATCTCAATCGGCTGTCCGCGCTAATAATACTGGGCAAGTAGCATTGACTCTAACATAGTCAGACAAGGAAGTTCCTAACAGCCTGTCTATATCGACCAAACTCTTAGCAATTGAGGGACGGCGATCTGGAGAACCAAGCAATAATAGGTCTACGTTCCACTCTTGTGCCAAGCGGCAAATTTCTTCAGATGGTTTACCACTGCTGGTAACGCAACGAGTTTGCAAACCGTGTTTTTTAGCTTCTAGAACCGCAGATGCCATAACAGGATTTTGCTCTGGACTGATTTCAGACTTCTCTGATGGGTTGTTGCTTAAATCTGTATTGACATGAGCTAAAATTAACTCACCTTCCTTAATATCTTGAAGAAGGAACAAAGCTAATTTCAGGCAGCGTTTTGACGCCTCAGAATTGTCCATCGCCACCATAATGCGTTTAATTGTTTTGACATAAATGTCATCTTTTACCAGTAACATGGGGCGAGAGGACAGTTGAAAGACGTACTGACTGACTGAGTTCGCTAAAATTGATTGCAGTCGCTTTAGACCGCGTGAACCCATAATAATCAAGTCAGCTTCGATTTCGTCGGCTACTTGGCAAACTACATATTTAGGGTCACCTTGCCGTAAAATCGAAGAAACTTTGCTAGGGTCTAAGTTCAAATACTGAATGGCATTAGCCAGGATTTTGCCACCTTCTTCCCACTTAGCTGTCATGGCTGTAGCGGAAGTTTGATCGGGAACAACGTGCAAAACTGTCACTTTTGCCCGTTGGATCGATGGCAGATTCGTCAAAGTTTTGAGCATCTCTTCCGCATGCCCTAATCCAGAGACAGCCAGCAAAATCTTTTCTATCATCTTCACCTCTTACCCTTCAGGTTGCTTTCTTCAGCAGTTAAGTTTATTTACGCCTAGTTACTTAATTCTTTCAACTAGGCTTTGATGATTCAAGCATACTTTTAATTTTGCCTGACGAGCGTAACGAATAAATATTAAATTTATGAGTTGTAATTTATTTTCAATATTTTTAACGAAATCTAAGTAAAGTCTTGTAAAGAATCACTAAAAAAGCAGATATTTTTAGTTTTTCCCAATAAAAAAAACAACATTCTGCCGAGCGCCCTTTTTTGATTTTGCAGGGGATCTGCGAGATAAAGGTTCCCTCTGGGGTTAGCGGCAATATGCGCCCTAACACATATAGCAGATTGCACGTAAGTGAAATACAATGCTTTTGTCTAAAAGCTAGACGCAAAGCCTTTTTTACTTCTGACTTCTAACGAAGTAGCGCATGTATTTTGCTGTAGTTGTGTTTATTTACGTGCTCTTTACTTTCTCTGTTTTCCTATTGACCATGCCACCTCTCCACCCTTCCTTTGCCCTGACCTAGTAAACACAAAACCAGCATCTTCAAACTTTGTTCAGTTATTTGGTATTACGTCGTTTGCTACTCGTTGGCACTAATCAGTTCCACCAAAAGTCCACACTGGATTGCCATTCTTTAAACTTTTTTTCAGAACAACAAGAGGATAATCATTAGGATCAAACTCACCTGCTAAATCCAGCATGAGATCCACCTTCCCTTTGACAAAGTGCATCCGCAAATAATTTGTGTGTCCTTCAAATCTTTGCCATCGACCTTGGATATTCCAGCAGATGCTATGCATTGGGCATAGTTCGGCTTTAGCAGGAAAGGCAGAGGGCAGAGGGCAGCTATGCTGAAGGGATTTATCCCGAATCATGAATGTCCGAACCCTCGATCTTGACCAAAGGGAGCCAATTAAGCCCCTCACCTTGCATCTCTGAAAAGGTGGCTCGCTTGGCTGTGTGGGTCTGAAGCCCACACTGTATTGCAACATAGCTGCCCTCAGCATAGCAGCATAGCTGCCTTCTTCACTGTCCCAACCCAGGTAACGCTAAAGTTGTTACTTGCAGTCATAGAGAGTATAAAAAAGACGCGGTACTCCACCGCGTCGGACACCCAGACTTTTCTCACCCCTTTTCCGCTTCGACAATAATGTTAAGGGGATTTTCACCAACTGAAGTGTTGCTCCCTAATTAAGCAGCAACTAAGCCATTATGCCTGAGTAAAGGTTCGGTACTAGGTTCACGACCCCGGAAGGATTTAAAGACTTCCATTGGGTGCTTGCTACCACCAAGACCCAGCACTGTATCACGGTAACGTCTACCCATAGCTTGGATCGATTGTTCGTTTTCTAGTCCAGCTTCTTCAAAAGCGGCAAAAGCGTCAGCACTAAGAACTTCAGCCCACTTATAGCTGTAATAGCCAGCCGCATATCCACCACCAAAGATGTGTCCGAAAACACACAAAAAGGAATTGTCTGGAAGCGGTGGCAATACGGTCGTGTTCTTGGCAATGCGATCGCGCACATCTTTTGGCGTTTCCCCGCGACCCGGACGATAACGGTAATGCAGTTCCATGTCAAGGAGGCTAAAGTGGATTTGCCGCAGCATAGCACTGCCACTCATGTAATTCTTTGCTGCCAGTAGCTTTTGGTGATAATGCTCCGGCAGCGGCTCACCCGTTTCAAAATGCTTAGCCATTCCCAGCAATGTAGGTAGGCGACTTGATGTATCCTGGGTATACTGAGGCGCCTTTTCCGCATCCCTGATTGGGATGGAAACGTAGCACCAGTTTTCCATAAACTGGCTAGGCAATTCCACTGCGTCCCATTCTACATTATTGATGCCTGCTGCTTCAGGGTAGTCAACTTTAGTCAACATATGCTGCAAGCCATGACCAAACTCGTGGAATAACGTCTCTACTTCAGAGAAAGTCATCAGGCTAGGCTTGCCATCTACTGGGGGAGTTTGGTTGCACACCAAATACGCCACTGGTAAGCGAACATTAGTCACACCATTTTCAATGATTTTGTCACGGTTGGTGCACCTGTCCATCCATGCACCACCGCGTTTTTCAGCTGGGCGGCTGTAGGAATCTAAGTAGAAATAGGCAATTGGGTTACCCGTTTCATCAACAATTTGGAAATAACGCACATCTTCATGCCAGACTGGGGCTTGACCATCAGCCGGGGTGATGGTGACACCAAATAGGTGCTTCACCTGAGTAAACAAGCTGTCCAGTACATTCGGAAGGGGGAAGTAGGGACGCAACTCTTCTGCTGTAAAGACAAATTTTTCTTCTCGTTGGCGTTCAGCCCAAAAGCTGATATCCCAGTGCTGCAAATCGTTAGCTTCTGCTGCTCCCTTCGCCGCTGCAAAGGCTTTGAGTTCTTCTAAGTCTTTGACAGCACAATTGTAACTGGCGCGGCGTAGTTCTTCCAACAGTGACTCTACGGCTTCGACATTCTCCGCCATTTTACTAGCTAGGCTCAACTCAGCATAAGTCTTATAGCCTAATAACTGGGCTAGTTCTTGACGTAACTCTAAAATGCGTTCAATCAATGGGTTGTTATCCAACTCGCCCGAGGAAGCACGAGTGATAAAAGCTTTGTAAAGTTTTTGGCGCAAGTCACGCTGAGTGCTGTGCTGCATGAAAGGACCATAACTGGGAAAGTCTAAGGTAATGCGCCAAGGACCATTTTCAGGTGTAGCATTTTCTTCTCCCGCAGCCCGTGCAGCTTGTGCTGCTAAACTCAATAAGCTAGGGGGTAAGCCATCGATTTCTTCTTTAGTAGTTAGCGTCAAGCTAAAGGCTTTGGTAGCATCAAGCACATGGTTAGAAAACTTAGTAGAAAGTTCTGCTAACTCCATCTGAATGGTATTAAAACGCTCCTGCGCCTCACATTGTAAGCCAACACCAGAAAGTTCGGCATCCCGGATTGCTGCTTCGACAATGCGCTGTTGGGCATAGTCTAAAGTTTTCCAACTATCACTGCCTCGTAGTGCTTTAAAAGCATTATAAATGGGTTGACTTTGACCTAGCTTATTGACGAACTGCACGACTTGCGGCTGTACGGTTTCATAAGCTTTGCGTAGTGCAGGGCTGTTTTTCACACCCATTAAATGATTTACTAAACCCCAACTCCAGTTCAGCCGTTCAGTGAGCCTCTCTAGAGGTTCTACTAAACTGTACCAAGTCGGTTTTACGTTAGCGTCTAATGTAGACAGTTCCTGGTCTAGTTGTATCAGCAGCTGGCTGAACGCTGGCACGATTTGCTCTGGTGTAATATCTGCAAAAGCAGGCAAGCCTGAGCCTTTGAGTAAGGGATTGTCGGAAATGGCAGCATTTGCACTCATGGTTCTTTGTGAATAGCGGATCAATGCGGGTAAACAGTAATTTTCTCTATATATCTTCTAATTTAGCTATCGCTTTTGGATTTTGAATAAGCGAGAATACCGAACCTAGGGGACAAGGAGGGATCTTAAGCAATTTTTCGCCCAAGTCTAAACAACCGTGCATTCCCTACTGAACCTTGATTGGGGTAGGTAAGGTCTAAACATTGGACAGCAAACGTATTAACCCAGGATGTATACTTTGAAAGCATTTCTCCTGTCTCAACGTCTTTATCTTGTAAATAAAGACAGCTATGAGAAGACGACATCAAATCCAGCCTGGATTTAATACCTATGTCAACAACCCACCGCTGACTGGAGGTTTTAGGTGGAAGACTGCGATCGCTTGTGTTTTACACGACGAACTAGTAGTGGTGTGAAGTTCCCAGCACTGACACAATTTTCTACTTTTATATACTTTAAAAAGTTTTTGTTCATAATTAGGGTTGCCAGAAACTTGGTTTTGATCCAGGGCAAACGCATCTAAATTAGTCTTGACAAAAACCTTGGTTAATGCATAAACGCAAGAATCAGAATTTATCGGGGTCAAAGCGATCGCCTTCTGAGAAACTTGTTGCGCCACCTGTAAGGGCTAAAAACGCCAAAAATGGTTCAAATTTAGGGGCTATGGAGAATTGCAGGCACGTCAGGTCTGTAAGCGAGTCAATATCTACTCGC
>Ga0209611_10012270_pt1 | contig 12085 bp, 5 predicted proteins | sample S1TSphgellanicum_3_FD_187693 | JGI IMG/M metagenome (GOLD analysis project Ga0209611, IMG submission 187693) | Host-associated microbial communities from peat moss isolated from Minnesota, USA - S1T2_Fc - Sphagnum magellanicum MG (SPAdes) (version 2) | ecosystem: Host-associated > Plants > Peat...
TGGGGGTAGTAAAATGACTTTTGAGCTAGTATATGTGAGGAATATGATGCTCTAACTATGAAAGGCATTGCACCAATATAACAATTTTTCTCAATTGGCCAGATAGAATAATTGATCCAGATCACACACACACACACACACACATATATATATATATATAATTATTTAAATTATTTTTTAAATTAAAAAAATTTCACTTGTTATTGGTTCAATTTCCATGTTTATGGATGAGAATTGAAAAAAAAATAGGTGAACCTATTGGATGTGAGAAATATTGTTGGAGGCCCAAATATCGTGTACACATACATGGAGCACTTAGCTACTCTAGGCAAGATTCCGTTTATTATTATAATTATTATTATTATGTCTATGTGTTTACCTTGTAAACTTAAGGATTTTTTTAGAACACCCACAAAGCAAAAACAACATTAGTGAAGTTTCACAAAAAAAATTGTATATATATATATATATATATAAAATAATGTTGGTGAACAAAGGTTAAGTGCATTATATATTTTGGAAACTTTTGGGTTATGTACATAATAAGTTTGTACGGTTTGCCACAAGCATGGAAAAAGGCGGGTTACAAGTGACCCTTGGAAAGGGGTGAGAGCCTAGAGGTGTTGTTGTTTGCACACTAATGGCCCCCACATGATGATGATGATGAGAAGGTTTTGTTGGGCTTTTAATGGGAAGAAGGGGGGAGCTATTTGGTGTCAGAGGAAGTTCAAGTCTTTTGAGAGAGAAAGAGAAAGAGAGCCCCACACATAATTAAAAACAACAATAACAATAACAAATGCTCCTATGGAAAACAAACACCTTTGTGTGCAAACCCAACAACAACTCTTATCCCAAGGCTTTTTTTTTGTCAACATTGTAAGCAACAAGGCATCACAAACACGTTGGCCCAAGGCCAAATAGCTAAGATGTTTGTACATCTACCTACGGAGTCCACACTTTGAACACCAAAAACATTGGTTCCAATCTAAACACTCTAAACACTTTCACCAAAAACATTTGTTCCAATCCAAACACTCTAAACACTTTCACCAAAAACATTCGTTCCAATCTAAACACTCTAAACACTTTCACCAAAAACACTTGTTCACATAACATGAAACGAGTTCTAATAAGGTAAAACTTCCAAAAGTTGGATCGAATGCAATAAGATGTTGTACATCTACCTACGGTGTCCACACTCTAAACAAGACCAAAAAAAAATCTGTTCCAATCTAAACAATCTAAACACTTACAAGCAAAATGATGAGTATTTGATTTGATAAACACTTTCACCCAAAAAAAACTTGTTCACGTAACGTGAAACTAGTTCTAATAAGGTAATACTTCGAAAAGTTGGATCGAATGCAATAGTCCCTTGTCCCTATGGGAGTACAAGGCCCAACAAATTAATTAGATGATGATGCCATCCCCGTGTGGCTCCTTGTAACTTGCAAGATGCAAAGTTGTTGACACTCGCATCTTTTTGCGAGAGTTACAAGTTTAGTTTAGTTTAGTTTAGTTTTTTGTGGGTAGGAATAAATGGGAATGCGAGATGTTGGTTCTGCATGTTTTTCCATTTAGAATCGGAAAAAAAAATCTAATTTTTTTGGTCCTTCTCGAACAACCCACCTCCACCTCCAAGGAGGGGGGAAGAGAGAGTTAGAGAGAGAGGATTTCTACCATTAGCCTTCTACTACTTGTGGGCACCGAATTGTTATAGTTTAGTGCTTTATTAAACCTACAACTCTAGGCTAATGTCAATCAAACCTTGTGTTAGAATCACGTGGCTTTGTGTTAGGGTGCTTTCGTCCACTTCAAAAAAAAAAAAAAAAAAAAAAACCTACATCAAGCACTAAATTGGTTTGATAGTGCTCATTACGGGATATTTATAGCCCAAACATGAAAATAGGAAAATTTTGGAATTAATTTAAAAATCAAGTGAACTCAAGTTATTTCATTGAGCAATTTGAAAATCCAAGTGTGAAAACAAGCTATTTTAATGAGCATTTTTGTCACCTTGTCTAGGAAATGGATTGAAATCAAGGCCTCCATATTACGGCTATATTGGGATGATGTCAAAAATAATTTGGGGATCCACATTGTCCTAGAATTTGAGTTTGAAGTGAAGGCACTACTATCCTTTGCCATTTACTAAAAATCATAATTTGTTAGATATGGTTACATATTGATTTACCCTCACAAAGTTTGGTTTTTCAAATTTCCATTTGTTCATTTTTGGATAAACAATATAAGTATCTCTAATTATAGTGCCAATACAAAAAAAAAAAAAAAAAACATGTGGAACATGACAAATGATCATATTGAGTATTTTCACTAAAATCAACGATTCTTTCACACACCCAATTGGATTGGAGTTAAACTAATTGAAATTAATGTTTCTAAATAAATAATCTTAGTGCCAAAATTAAAATTTATAAAAGTCATTATGTTCCCGCATTTTGCATCCTAGTTTATCAAAGACAATACATTTCACATATATAAGATTATGCTTCCATTGTCTAGTGGTAAAAAAAATTACATTATAGCTTAAATATTACTTTAAAAAAATTCTAAGAACTCCAATAGTTAAGACACGTAGTCTAGTTTAACAAGAAATATGTGAATTCAATAGACAATATAGGTGGTAGATGTTAAGGAAGTTAAATTCTATTTCACAATCAAAACTTCAAACTAGATGTAAACATTTTGTCATCCATCATTGAGATTTTCAACATGTAATAGTCAAGGATGCAAACATTGATATAATAACTAAGAAACTTATATGAACAAGGTTCTAAAACAAGGTGAATCTACATTATTTTCATGTTTAAACTTGACAATGTTGCCAACTTTAAATCATAAGTTGTTTCGAGTTTTCACCTTATCCTAGGCTCAAAACGAAGGTTAGAATTAGCTTTGAATCATAAGATGTTTCGAATTTTCACCCTATCATAGGTTCATAACAAAGGTTTAAATTAGACATGAGGATTGGGTTGATAAGAGTTGGCAACATTTTAAACACCTACATTAGTTGAAAGGAAAGTGTGTGAGAATGCAAAAGAAGGCCCCAAAAATTTCATTGCATTCCCACTTTGAAAGACAAAAATCCCCAAGTTGTCCCAAATCTTTGCATCAAGGTTTGGGGACCAAACCAATGTAGGATGGGTATTTTGATTTTTTAAATACCAATGGGGCAAGGTTTTTGAAAAAAAAAAACTAAAAACTATGTGTGTCCAAGTTTTATGTTTATTTTTAATTAGTGAATCACCTAGGGCAAGTGTTTAAATTTTATTTTTCCAAGGTATGGACAAAGGGCAGGTATTTCTTTATTTTTTAAGGCGGGTATTTGAAAGGTTCTTTGAAAAACATTCGGAACACCTTGTCAAGGCTATCATTCAATTTTCTACCAAATACCCAAAACTAAATTCAAGGTTCTTAATTTTTAAAAAATTATCACCCAATTTTTTACCAAATACCCAATCTTGGATTAAAGTTCCAAGTTCTTTGAATTGGGGACCAAATGGAAAAAAAATTATAATTTTTTTTACACATTAACATTGTACATTAAATGAACAATGTGTGGAAAAATCTTTATATATTTTAGGAAGCACTTGAATTTTTTAAAATTATTTTTAAAATAAAATAATGATATAGTTTAGGTATATTTTAAATATATTATTATAAGGAATTATAGCACCTTATTTTCATTTAAATAAATTATATTTATTTATTTATTTTCAATAAGTCACACACTATATTTATTTACACATCATTTTGAAATGACCACCCCAATTTTTTTTTGGGAAAATGAAAATGTTAAGTCCTTGCATGTGCGAAAGCTTGTGCATGTAGTGATGCATAAGGGTCCACTTCATCAATCACAAGCAAACCTTTGAGATTCCACTAAGATCCACATTATTATTTTTGGAGGTTCAATAAACACCTTTCATGTGTTCTACTACCTATAGGTAGAGATGTAAGTTGCTTTGATTGAGCAATAAAAAGTCTAATATTTTGCAAGAAAAATGTACTCGAATTTCCTTCACAAGGTGAGATGTTATGGCTTAACACCTTTGCTCAAAATGTGTGACAAGTATGCCATGATTTCTCATCATTCACTTCATTGCAACACTAGTCACACTTTAAAAAATTTAAACCTTTGTTACCCCTATAAGTATAAAGCTTTGATTGTACTAAACCTTGAATCCAAGGAGTTAAAAGTTGAAGGCACGATTATGACGTGATGAAAAAAGGTGTCGGATATAAAACAAGCTTGAATAGAAAACACAAGATGTAGCAATGCAAAGAACAATGGGCTTGGGATACGAGAATTGCACAAAAAGAAACAAAGAGAACAACCTCAGAAGATTATCCTAATATCGAAACCATATTAATATCAAAACCCTAAAACCTTAAAACACCTTCAAGTTTTTCAAAACAATTTCATGAAACAATTGATTGCAAACCCAAGTTCTAGAAGAAAGAAATAAAATTTGCAATTGCAAACCCAAGTTCTAGAGGAAAGGAAGAAAATTTTGCAATTGCAAACCAAAGTTCTGGAAGAAATGAAGGAAATTTGAAATTGCAAACCAGCAGCATCCTCTAAAAACACCTCACAAAGAGACTGGTATGAATTCTCTTTGCCCAGATGGTCCTTAATCATCACCATCATCATCATTCAAAGTCATAGCAATCATCATCACGATCAGAGATTGATAGTTTCAGAGGTTTCTCACAAACAAGAAGGTATTGTAATGCCAATTGTTTGGGCAATATCAATTGCATGTTGGCTCCTCATCCTGCTTCAAAGTAGTTGCATAGCATTGCTTGCCAATCCAATATCCAAAAGCAACTCAGTTTCTCCCTCTTAACACAAACTAAGTTATTCTTGACTTCCGAAATTCTGAAATACTGCTCAACCTTTTCTTCTGAAGTAGATCAAATGTTTTGGCCTAAAACTGCCAATTGTCCATGGCAAGTACTTGCAGGATGCCTGCTCTATATGGATTTTGCAATTACCTCTTGAAGGGGCAATGCTCAAGAGATGTTGAAGAAGCATTTTCCCATGTTCATGGGTGTGGTAGTACATGGCAGCTGGAGGGTATGTGGACCTCTCTAATCACATAAGCCCAGGTTGGAGAACCAAAGTTGGAGGAATATGGATGGTGCAAACATGTGTGTGGGCAATTGGGTATGTGTTGTTGATTTCTACGGGGAGCTTGAAATGTCACGTAATGATTGCTGCAGCAGCACTGATCCAATTTCCTATTGCTCCTCAGTTATGTTTTATGCACATTCTTTCTTTGCAGGACGTGAAGATTTCAAAGCTGAAGAAGCCTCCTGATCATCAAGAAGGTGAGAAGTTCTTTTTAAGGGTTCATGCTTCCCTTGAAGACTTGGGCTTTCCTGAGGCCACAGGAGTTGCGGTGTTTTGGGTTTCAGAAATTTGCATGTATATGCATCTAAAATGCATGTCCACAGTTTCAGTTAGTCATTCTCTGAGGCATCCATTACTGGGTCTCTAAATCTCAGGAATCTAAAGAGATTTTCCAGAGAGAAAGTTTGAAAAGAGCCCCAGGTACAAACTAGGGGACATGATTCGAGGTTGAGAGGGATTGATTGATGCATTGGGATGGATGGATCCCAGGAATTGGGTTGAATGTGAGATTGCAGTCGAAGTCAATGCCAAAGATATCCGATCCCTCTTGGGTGTGGCTGATCTGATATTGATGCAGATGTGCCCATTTTGAGCTTCTCATCATGTAGCATGCATCACCAATCTTCAATTTTTTTTCTTTGCCCTGAAACAAAGCAACATCTGAACAGGAGGAGTAGATTGAATCAGCAGCTTGCGTCTCAAACCCATTGTTATTATGGTACATAGCCGCATCACAGAAAATGTAATTTCACATTGCAGCTTTGCTCTATAATCCTGTAACACAGCAGAATCTGATCAATCGTGCGCTAGACCACACTAACACGATGTAATAATGCATGTATTGGGTATGTATTAGTACTACATACAAAATGTCAAGTTAGTGGGGGTTTAGGGTTTAGGGTTTAGGGTTTATTTTTCTTTTGAATCAGAGTCAGAGTATAATCGGTTTACATCTTTTCTACTTCCAGATTTAAGTGTGTGTCAACATGGGATTGCTCAACTCTGCCTTTGATTGATTAAATTCAAACAAACTATGACCACCCGCAAGTTGAGTCCAACTTATTAAATATGTTCAAAGAGTTTTGTAGCTCAAATGCAAATGTGTAGCAGACACCAAAGTAGGATTTGGGTTTTGGGTATTCTTTGGTGAAGAGAGATCTAAACCCCATTTCTGTTGTATATATATGACCTAATGATCCAGGGTTTCTTTGAAGTTTGTTCACTTGCAAATATACCCACAATTTCATGAATGATGCTATTATCTCATTAGTACCACACGCAGCCACTAATTATGTTTTCATTCTCTTGTCAACAACATAAACTCACAATGATTTTCTCACAATTCAATTCATCTTTTACATTTTTCTTGAACTCATAAAATCGGAAAAATGGAGGCAAATTTGATGTGGCATTTGAACAAATATTGGGATTATGGGTAGGAAGATGCAATTTTATTTTTTTTAAAAACCCCTTTATTTTGGCCTATATAATCCATGGTCCATGAGATTATCATGCTAATAGCTTGAAAGGTCAATCACATGTTGTTAGGGGAGTTGTAGTTAGGGTTTTCTGTTTTCAATTTTGTGATATCAAAAATTTGGTGAAATTTTGCACCCAAATAAAAGAAAAAATTACTCGAACATACAAATGAAAAAAAAAATTCCAAACTTTTGCCAATTTTTGTTGAAAAAATGCAAAAAATTTCCCCCAAGAAAAGTAATGGTTGCAACTTGTTGTGAGGAGATTAAGCTTGTTGTCGAATGATAGCAAAGTTGCCAAACACAATACAAGTTTGAATTAGGAGCAATTTACATATGAGGATATCATAGTAGATCATGAAATAATAATAATAATAATAATTATTATTATTATTATTATTTTTGATAAAAGAAAATTAAATTTTGAAAAAAGAAAAATTATTTGTGGAAACTAACCCTAGGCTATGGAAGAAGATGCAAAATCCGCATGAAATCTTTACATGGCAAACTGCGGATAATGTTGGTTGGAGTTGTAGGGGAATTTTTCAGGCCTACTTCTAATGGGTAGGTATGATGGGATTAGGGCAATGTTTTTTTTTTCTTGGCAAAAGTTTCGCTATTTTTTGACAAAGAAATTGGGAAATTTTTGGAAAATTAGCCTATTGTGTACATCACAACTTCCTATATCCTAGGATATATTGCTACAAAACAAAGAAGCCATTGCTACAACATCATGAACAATTTTACTACAAAATCAAACCCAATAGACTTATTTGTGTAGTCATCCTATTTTTGGAGACTTGTGTTGAGCTTGCATTTTTTTTTTGGGTTTCATCTTGAGTATTGAATCACCTACAAAATCACCTATATTTGGAGACTTGTGTTGAACTTGCATTTTATTTTTTGGGTTTCATCTTGAGTTTTGAGTTACCTACAAAATCACCTTGATAGTCAACTAACATCAAAACTCAAGATGGAAAGCATGAAAGAAAAAGCACTATGATTTAAAATGTTTGATATTGTTTGAACCTTGTATCCTACGTATTTCACAAATAACTCTACTATTGTGCAAGAATAAATAAAAGCCATGATGTTTTTTAGTCGAATTGAAAGAAATTTTAATGATTTAGTTCTAAAATAAGAAAAAAAACGAGGGATGATAAGAGTGCATATGGAAAAAAGGATGAGCCAATAGGAAAAATGCATGGTGGCCACCATTGATTATTTCGGTGGCAATTTTTTGTTATTTTGCCCCAAAACAATTTGAGAAAAGCTTGCAAGAACATGTTTTTCTAGTGTAGAATGTATTTTTTAGGATTTCTTTCCCCAAAAATAACAAATGCTAATAAATCCTAATTAACTTTTGAAAAATAATACTAATGGGAAGCGATATATAATATTTACCCAGTTTTGGTGTAAACCATAGTGTTCATATAGATGGAAAATTGTGCTAGTTCAAAAGAACACAATAATTATTAGGAATTTTAAAAAATAAATCCTTGCAAATATTTCACTCTGTGGTCAAATTCTTCATAAATTAATTTTAAAATGTTAAAATTTGTCAAAACTTCCAAGGGCAAAAATGTTGAAAGTATAAGAAATTCAAAGACCACACCCAAACACCGTTGCCTAATTTCTTAAAACGTGAGATTGACAAACATGATAATTGTTGTATCTTCAAGTTAGAACATACTAAAATTGTAATTAGATGAAATTTCAGATATTTTTATATAGATTCAACTTGACAAAAAAACACAATATATTGAAATTCTAAAAATTACAAGATTGAAGTAACACAAAACTTCAGGCCACAACATGCTTGGCCATTATAATCATAAAATCTTGTCATTTTTTGGAAACCTCTTCTAAGTTTTAATTTTCAACATTTTTTTTAAACATGTCATGGTCATCATTAAAACAAAAGTCTAAAATTTTGCAACCTTCATATGCACAAGTTATATTGAAATATTAGAATCCAACATCCAACATGTGTTGAAAGCTAAAATAAAGCTTAGTTAGTTTGAGGTGCCAAAAGCTTCCTTGCCTTAAAATTAATTCAAATCAACATTTGGGTATCAAATTTGACCATTGGGTAACAAGGTACACTAAACGATTTCACTAATTGGGTTGGCACTTGTTTATATGAAACTAACAAATAGTGTGTTGACAACATGACTTCCTCACTCACTTTAGGGTGGAATAATGTTTTTGTTATTAGAAAACCTCCACCACAATACAAGCGATTTGATAGCCAATTTAAAGAGGTGTAGAAACATCATTCCCACTAATGAAGCAAGAGGGTCAACAACTTAAAGAATCAAAGTAGCCAAACGATGTTGCCAACAAAGTGGAAATGTGGGAAGGCAAGATCAAAGTAGGAGGATGAATGGTGAAAAATGATCAAACAATTGTCAAATGGAGAAAGAAGAAAGGTCGAGATTCTTTTTTATTGAAGTGTATTTGCACAATTTGCCATGATATCATATGGTAGACCTTGTTGATTCCACTAAAGCTTAAGAATGCTTACAATTGAAGTGTATCAAAAAGCTTGCAAAATTTCGATAACAATTGTTTCCACAAGTGTCACATGTTATATATTCTATTCCAAATTGACAACTACAAATTGAAGGTGAAGACACCTTTAGAAGTCATGATGAACCTACTTGCACCCCAAACAATTCCCAAATTGAAATTTCATACTTGTAGAAAAGAATTTATTATTATTATTCTTTTCTTCTTTTCTCTTTTCCAAGCATGATGTGATCACCTTGGCTATGGTGATGGATGGATGAAATTTAAAGGAAAAAGTGAAAATGAATAAAAAGAATTTTTATTTAATTGTTTTATAAAAGGATTAAAAAGGTAATTAAGAAATTATTTGAAGTTAAAAGAAGTTTACTTTAAAATTTAATGAAAGGGTGTCATTTTTATTTTTATTTTCAAAATTTAGGTTATTTTTTGAATAGTCAGGCTGAAAAAAGAAAAAGGAAAAAAGGGGGTGGGGAGGTGGCACTAAAAAAAATAAAATAATTACATGAAAATGTGAACACATATGTTAATGTGTCCTTAAGCTTGTCAAATGGTATTAGGGTAAATACCTTGCTAATTCCTAATGTTGTAATGGAATGCAACTCAATGTGCATTCCTTATCTCCATGAACTTGAGGGTTAAAGGGGGTGTGAAAAAATTATGGGATGAGACAAGGATGAAAGTGTTAATGTGAGCTCACAAATAAGTTAACCTACACACACCAAGCAAAAAGTTGAACCTAAATGGTGCCAAAACTTGATCACAAATTACAACCCAAATTCATTTGATTCTATATCTTCAAATGAAAAATGCAAGTTCATATTCAATATTTACACTTCAAGACCTTTTTAAAGGTATAAAAGAAAGCCCAATTTAAACACAATTTTTAGTAGTTGCATTTTTGTTCCATAGATTTGAAACATTTCACGATTCTAACTTCCAAAATGATTCTCACGTGGGAATGTTTAAGATTCACCTCCTTTGCATTCTCTCTCACATTTGTGAAAATATGCATGAATTTTAAAATATTTTTTTGACTAGCATCCTCTTTTGTGCTTCCAACATTGGTCATGGCATTAGTTGAATATGTAAGAGACTCAATGTGAAGCATCACTTTTTATTTTAGTACAAATTTTTCCCTTTCGAGATGCATTTTTATTAAAGTAATTTTGATTTGAATGAGAAATTGACAATTTTCTTTTGCACATAAATTTATGTCAAGCAACCCTATCCATGTACAAGGAGTTCCATTTGTATTGGAGTCTATAATTGTCTCTATTCATTGCTCATGTTTAAAGGGAAAAAAAAAGGTTAATTCACCCCAAAAAAATGTTTAAAACTTTGTTTTTGATTCCCAAAAAAAAAGAAAAACAAAAAAGGCATAAACCAATGCTCACAAGTGATGGACAAATTCTCACAAGGTGTGAATAGAAATAGGGACCAACATCACTATGCTCATGAATGATGGTTGAATCACTGACAATTGCAATCAAAATAGGAAATCAAAGTTTTCCTCTCAAATAAAAAACTCACAAGATTTGGATTGACACGGATGAAAGCTCAAGGGTTCAATTACCGCAACCTAAGGTTAGTTTCCACATTGACAAATGAATAATTATTATTTTTTCAAAAAAAAATTTTTTTTCTAAAATTTTGAAATTATATATATTTCCATCATCTACTATAATATTTGTGATATGAGTAGTGAAATTATTCAATGTAACTTATGATAATTATGATGATTTTCAACATGTCAACTTCATATTTTCACAAATTTTCATTTCACTATTTTGAGAATTATTTAATGACAAAATTAACCTTAATGTAAGATAGTGTGTTTTAACATAGGCAATAGTGAGGACCAACTACCTCTAACTTGCATGCCCATTTACTTGGTTTACCATGTGACCCCTAATAAATGTTACATTGTGCCTCCATATTAACCATGATTTGGGGTAGTTCTAAATTCAAATTGGGTGAAATCAAAATTATGATAAATAAAAAAATTATTTCATTGTAAAATTATTTTGAGCTTCAATTTTGATTGATTGTTATGAAATTTTTTGGCATACAATTTTTTTAAATAATTCAATAGAATATATATATATATACTCATGGGAACACTTATTGGTTAAAGGACTAAACATGAATATCCTCTTTCATTGTTTTAACGTTTTAAAATGTCATTTTGCTTTAGTGAAAGAAAAAAATTCAAAACAAATAGTGTCATGGTTCTAATTGTTTATCTTAACTACAATTGCATCCAATCACAATTAACTTGTCTCACCTTTTATATAGGACAATAGGTTATAATGTTAATTCGCCTTTTTTTAAAATAAATAAAGGCCATTTGTAAAACGAGGGCTTGGAAAACATAGTTGTTTGAATTTGGTCATTTGCATTATTAAGGTGAAAAATATTTTTTCTTATTTTTTTTCACCCAAATGTTCACTTGCTAACTCCTTAAAAGAAATTTCATCTTTTGTTTTGCCTTTTGTCATCATGTATGTAACCACATATAATAGATGTTTTTGTTTAAATTGATATGACATACAAATGATCAAAGATTGTAAAAATTATTTGAGGAGAAGATTCTATTAAGTGGTGACAAAATGTTAATCTTGACCTTCTACATGCAATTGCATTAGATGGGTCCCCGATTTTATTTTGGTTACTTTCAAAATATGGTTGATTTCTAGTTCTCAACATTTAAAAACTTGATGACTTCCTAATCGTGGGGGGAAAAAAAAAATAATAAAATCCAAAAACCAGATATTTTCCTTCACTTTGTGTCAATAACAAAATTAATTTAACTTGTTTTTCTTGATAAAGGAAACAAACACCCTTTCTTTCTACCAAGTATCTTGCATTTTGGAGAGGCAAGAGTTTGCAAGAGAAATCCATACAAATTACACATGGG
>Ga0209611_10012271_pt1 | contig 12084 bp, 11 predicted proteins | sample S1TSphgellanicum_3_FD_187693 | JGI IMG/M metagenome (GOLD analysis project Ga0209611, IMG submission 187693) | Host-associated microbial communities from peat moss isolated from Minnesota, USA - S1T2_Fc - Sphagnum magellanicum MG (SPAdes) (version 2) | ecosystem: Host-associated > Plants > Peat...
GGAGGAAAATTTGAAAATGCCGTCGGCGTCGAGGCCGGTGAATTCGCGCAATTCGAGCCGCTCCGTGCGAATCGGCAGGCGCAGCCGGCGGGTCGGGCCGGTGCGCAGCGGCGCATTCACGGCAGGCCCTTGCGGGGGTTCATGATGCCCTGCCGCACGACCGGGATGCAGCCTCGGGTTCAGGTCTGTCCAGCATGGACCGTGGCGATGCTCGGGCGCCGCGAGCGGGGTTTGGTGAGCAGCATTTGCACGTCGCCGAGCTGGCGCTCCTCGAAGCCGCCTTCGCAGTAGCACAGGTAGAATTCCCACATGCGCACGAAGCTTTCGGGATAGCCCTGGGCGCGGACCTCGGCGCGGCGCTCTGCGAAGCGCCTGCGCCAGGCCCGCAAGGTTTCGGCGTAATGCGGCCCGATGTCCTCCATATGGAACAGCTTGAGGTCGGTCGCCCGGGCCACGGCATCCACGATCGTGCGCACCGAGGGGATGAAACTGCCCGGAAAGATGAACCGCTTGATGAAATCGACCGAGCGAATCGCCTCCGCATAGAACTGGTCGCGTATCGTGATGGCCTGCAGCAACATCGCTCCGGTCGGTTTCAGCAGTGAGTTGCATTTGCGGAAATACGTGTCGAGATACTGATGGCCGACGGCCTCGATCATTTCGACGGACACCAATGCATCATACTCGCCGCGCAGGTCCCGGTAATCCTCGAGCAGCAGCGTGATGCGGTCCGACAGCCCGGCGCGCTGCACGCGCTCGAGCGCGAGGTCGTATTGTTCGCGCGAGATCGTGGTCGTGGTGACCCGGCACCCATAGTGGCGGGCCGCATGGATAGCGAGTCCGCCCCAGCCCGTGCCGATCTCGACCAGGTGATGGCTGGAGTCGAGCTTGAGCTTGCTGCAGACAGCATCGAACTTGGCTGTCTGTGCCTGGAGCAGAGTCGCGTCGGGCCGGGCGAAGATGCCGCAGGAGTAGGCCATCGTGCCGTCGAGGAACAGCTCGAAGAAGCGGTTGCCGAGATCGTAGTGGGCTGCGATGTTGCGGCGGCTCCCCGATTTGTCGTTGCGGTTGAGCCAGTGGGCGGCCTTGAACACCGGAGCGCTGAGGCGCGACCAGCCCGAATCGACGTCGTTCATGAGGTCCCGGTTCACGATCATGAGACGCACGAGCGCCGTCAGATCGTCGCACTCCCAATAGCCGTTGAGGTAGGCCTCGCCCGAGCCGGCGGTCCCGGCAAATACGACGTCGGAATAGAATCGCGGGCTGAGCACGCGCAGCGTGACTTCGAACGGAGCCTCCTCGCTCGCGCAGCCGAAGGTCCGGTCGAAGTCGCCATCGATGAGCCGTAGGCGGCCTTTCCGGAGCTTCTGGAGCTGGACGAGCAGCAGGCTGCGGGCAAGCCGCGTCAGGGTGGAGATCCGCTCGACGGAAACTGCGGTCAAGTCCGAGGGGATGATGCTGGTCTTCATGAGGAGGGAGTGTCCGAGGCTGAGGGGGTGGCCGGATGATCGGGGTGCGGGTGAGCGTAGAAGGGCGTCTTCTTGCACCATAGGCGCAGCGCCTGCCAGTGGATCGCCGCAATGACCTTGAGGGTCATGAGCGGGTAGCCCGCCAGGCAGCGCAGCAGCGCGCCGGCCGTGACCGGCTCGGCTTGCAAGGAGAGCGTCGCATCGAAGCTGCGCTCGCCCGATCGATAATTCTGCATGTGGACGAGCAGGCGCCGGTCCGGCGCATTGAAGCCCCAGCGATACTGCATGTCCATGGGCATGAACGGCGAGACGTGGAAGCGCTTGTCGAAATCGAAGCGCTTCAGTCCCGGCGCGCCGCCCGGAACCGGCAAAACGTATTGATGACGTTCGCCCCAGGGCGTGTTCGTGATCTCCGCGACGATCGTCTCGAGTGAGCGGCCGGCAGCGTCGAAGCAGTAATAGAAGCTGACCGGATTCATGCAGTACCCGAAGTAGCGCAGGTGCGTGAGCAGCCGGATGGGACCCGCCGGCCGCGCGCCCGTGCGCGCCTCGACCAGATCGCGCACCGCCGTGTCGAGCGGCACCTCCGCCGGGCCCAGGTAGTCGCTGCGCTTGAACCTGGCCGGGGCCGGGCGTCGCGCCGACCAGAAGGGGACGGCATCGAACAGCCCGGGCAATTCGGCAAGATCGAGGTAGAGCATGAACATGCGGTAGCGGAAGTGGTTCTCGGTCGGCGCCGTGCGCCGGTGCCTAACCCACCCTTTGTAGATGCGACTGTTCATGGGTGTCACGCCGTCGAAAGTCCTCGAGTGCGAGCAGCGCGCTCTTGACGCCGTCCTCGTGGAAGCCGTAGCTCCAATACGCCCCGCAGTAATACGTGCGATCGACGCCGTTGATCTCGGCACGCCGCCGCTGCGCGGCGACCGCCCGAATCGTGTACACGGGATGCTCATAGCTGAACTGCCCGATGACCTTGCGCGGATCGACGGCTTCTGCGCGATTGAGGGTGAGCAGGAACTGGTCCCGGGCCGCCAATGACTGCAGAATGTTCATGTTGTAGGTGACGGTCACGCGCTCCGAGCGTTCCGCGGGCAGATGATAATTCCAGGCGGCCCAGGCGAGCGGGCGCTTCGGCATGAGCCGCACGTCGGTGTGCAGCAGCGCCTGGTTCGACTGGTAGGGGATTGCACCCAAGATCTCGCGCTCGGCGGGACTCGGGTCGGACAGCAGGCGCAGCGCCTGATCGCTGTGGCAGGCAATGAAGACCCGATCGAACGGTTCGAGCGTCCCGTTCGCGAGCCGCAGGATCACCTGATGCGGCTGGCGCTGTACCGACTCGACGGCCGTGCGCGTGCGGATGCGCTGCGCGTACGGCGCGGTCATGCGCTTGACATATTCGCGCGAGCCCCCGCGGATGACCCGCCAGGTGGGCCGCTCGTTGACGCTCAAGAATCCATGGTTCGAGAAGAACTCGACGAAGAACCGCGCCGGAAACCGGAACATGTCAGCCGGACGCGAGGACCAGATCGCGGCGCCCATGGGGATGATGTAATGGTCGCGGAAAAAGCCCGAGTAGCCGCGCTGCTCGAGGTAGTCGCCGAGCGTGACTTCGGCGGCGCCCGGCGCGCCGCCGCCGGTTGCGAGCAGGCGCGGCGCTTCACGATTGAAGCGCAGGATGTCGCTCACCATGCGCAGGAATGCCGGGCGCACGAGATTCGAGCGCTGGGCGAACAGGGCATTCAGCGAAGTGCCGTTATATTCGAGGCCGGTCTTCTCGCAGCGCACGCTGAAGCTCATGTCGCTCGGCTGCCATTCGACGTCGAGTTCGCGCAGCAGCTCGATGAAGCGCGGATAGGTCCAGTCGTTGTAGACGATGAAGCCCGTGTCGATCGCGTGGCTCCTGCCGTCCCGCTCGACGTCGACGGTGTGGGTGTGGCCGCCGACGTGGCCGCCGGACTCGAACACCGTGACCTCGTGATCGGGGCAGAGCTTGTAGGCCGCCACCAAGCCGGAGATGCCGGAACCGATAACCGCGATGCGCATTGATTGTCGGCCTTCAAAGGCGCTTGCCGCCGCCCTCCCTGACGGCGGCCGGTACGGGCTTCAGATCCCAGATCAGCCCGAGTACCGACATCAGCTTCAGCATATAAAAGGTCAGGTCGAATTCCCACCAATAAAAGCCCTGCCGGGCGGAAGCCGGATAATGATGATGATTGTTGTGCCAGCCCTCACCGAAGGTGATGATCGCGAGCCAGAAGTTGTTGCGGCTGCCGTCCCCGGTCCGATAGCGCTGGCGGCCGAACACGTGGGACAGCGAATTGATCGTGTACGTGCCGTGGTACACGGCCACCGTCGAGACGAAGAACCCCCAGACGAGCATCTGCCATCCGCTCGTGCCGAGTCCCGGCGCCACATGCTTGAGCAGCACGCCGAGCAGAAACACGCCGGCGCCGAGTGCGGTCGGAACCACGATGTCGAAGCGGTCCAGGAAGCGCAGCTCCGGATATTTCAACAGATCCTTGACGCGTGACAAATCGGCTACGAAATACTTGCTCGACATGAACCAGCCCATGTGGCTCCAGAGAAACCCGTGCTGTACCGGGGAATGCACGTCCTCCGGCTCGTCGGAATGCACGTGGTGATGCCGGTGATGCGCCGCCCACCAGATCGGTCCCCGCTGTACGGCCGAGGCCCCGAGCAGGCCGAAGATGAATTGGCCGAGGCGCGAGGTCTTGAATGTGCGATGGGAAAAATAGCGGTGATAGAAGCCCGTGATCGCGAACATCCGCAGCACGTAGAGGGTCACCGTGACGGCAATGGCGATCCAGCTCACGCCCACCCAGAACGCCGCCAGGCAGACGGCATGCATCAACAGGAACGGCACCATGCGGGCCCAGTCGACGTGCTTGGTCTCCTGGGTCGCCGGCGTCATGTCGGCGCGCCGTGACGCGAAGTCGCTGTTGTCGAACCAGCGGGACATTTCCCGGCCGATCCGCGCCAGCACGGGCCAGGCCAATTTCACGGGTTCAATGATCATGATTCCTGACCGCGGGGTCGTGGGCGAGCGTTCAAACGGACCGCAGGGCTGCGATTCGGGCAGCCAGCGGCGGATGGCTCGTGAACAGGCCCATGAAACCTCCCGTTGTCGCGGTGTTGATGCCGAATACCTGAAACCGTCCCGGGAGCGGCGCGCCGTGGCTGCGTTCGAGAGCCTCCAGCGCGGCCAGCATGTTACCCGTTCCGGCGAGATTTGCGCCGCCCCGATCGGCGCGAAACTCGCGATGTCGGGAAAACCAGGCCACGATCATGTTCGCACCCAGGCCGAGCAGGATCTGAGCGGCCATCGTGACCATCAGGAACCCGATCCCGGCCTCGTCCCGGTCGTTCTCGAGCAAGGTCCGATCGACCAGGCTGCCGATGATTCGCGACACGCAGATCACGAAAGCGTTCAAGACGCCCTGAAGCAGGGTCAGGGTCACCATGTCGCCGTTGGCCACGTGACTGATCTCATGCCCGAGCACGGCCTCCACTTGCGGGCGCGTCATCGCGCGCAGCAGGCCGCTGCTCACCGCGACCAGCGCGTCATTGCGCCGCGCCCCGGTTGCGAAAGCATTGATCTCGTCCGCCTGGAAGATGCCGACCTCAGGGCAGCCGATGCCGGCCGCCGTGGCCAGGCGCCGCACGGTGCTCTGCAGCCAGGCCTCGGCTTCGGTGCGCGGCCGCTCGATGACCCGGACGCCCAGGGAGCGCTTGGCAACCCACTTCGATAAAGCCAATGAAATCAAAGCCCCACCGAAGCCGAAAACGGTCGCGAAGATCAGTAATCCGGCCGTCCCGCCCGCGCTCAAGCGGAGGCCGAGGACGCTCTCCAGCGCAAACATGACGAGGGACAGGAGCGCCACCACCGCGAAATTCGTCAGGACGAACAAGAATATTCGTTTCATACGCCCTTTGAGTTCCGAAACCCGGCCACACTATGCTAACTCGGCTGCATGCAAGGTTTGGCATGAGATTCAAGGATTACTACGAAACCCTGGGACTGACCCGCGCCTCGAGCGCGGAAGAAATCAAGCGCGCCTACCGAAAACTGGCCCGAAAATATCATCCGGACGTCAGCAAGGAAAAGGACGCCGAGGCCAAGTTCAAGGAAGTGCAGGAAGCTTACGAGGTGCTCAAGGACGCCGAAAAACGCGCGGCCTATGATCAGCTCGGCCGGGACTATCGGTCCGGCCAGCAATTTCGTCCCCCGCCGGATTGGGAGCAGCGGTTCGGCTCGCGCTCTTCGCATGGCTTCACGGACCTCAATGGTTTCAGCGATTTCTTCTCGACGCTGTTTGGTAATTCGAGCGGACAGCCGCAATCGGATGCAGAGGGGGGCACGGTCGAGGTGAGCATCGAGGAGGCGTACGCGGGCACCCGGCGGCGCGTATCGATCAGGGATGCGGGCATCACGCGCACCGTCGAGGTTCAGATTCCCGCCGGAGTCGCGGACGGGCAGGGGCTGCGCATCGGGGCGAGCGCCAATCGGCCGCCCCTGATGCTGCGGGTCAAACTGCGGCCCCATCCGCTGTTCACGGTGCAGGGTCGGGATGTGACGGTGGAGTTGCCGCTGGCGCCCTGGGAGCTCGCATTGGGCACCAAGATCGAGGTGCCGACCCTCGGCGGTACCGTCGAGGTGACCATACCGCCGGGGGCGCAATCGGGTCAGAAGCTTAGGTTACGTGGACGCGGTCTGCCCGGCAGCACGAACGGCGATCAGTTCGTGAGTCTCAAAGTGGTGATCCCGCCGGCCCAGTCTGCCGAGGCACGGGAATTCTACGAGCGCATGCGCCGCGATCTGCCCTTCAATCCGCGCGCCAACTGGCCCTGACAGGCGGCGCCCGGATCCATGGACAGCCTGGCGGTCAGCCGGGCGGTCAGCTGGGCGATCAACCGGGCGGTCAGCTGGGCGGTCAACCGGGCGGTCAGCTGGGCGGTCAGCCTGGCGGTCAGCCGGGCGTTCTCTTGAACTCGGTGCGCAGAGCCCCCATACGGCCATCGGTCATTCATTCCGGCAGCTGGACACCATGAGCACCGAAGCCCAACAACCCGAAATCAAAGAATTCCAGTCAGAGACCAAGCAAGTGCTGCGCTTGGTCATTCACTCGCTGTATTCGCACAAGGAAATTTTCCTGCGCGAGCTGCTCTCGAACGCCTCGGATGCCTGCGAGAAACTGCGCTTCGAGGCCATTGCGAAGCCCGAGCTGCTCGGCGGTGAAGCCCTCTCGATCAGCCTGACCCCGGACACGGCGGCGGGTACGCTCACCATCGAGGACAACGGCATCGGGATGAGCCGCGAGGAGATCATCGACAACCTGGGCACGATTGCGCGCTCGGGGACGAAGAAGTTTCTCGAGACCTTGAGCGGTGACGCCGCCAAGGACTCGCAGCTGATCGGTCAATTCGGGGTCGGCTTCTACTCGGCGTTCATCGTCGCCGACAAGGTCACGGTGCTCACCAAGCGCAGCGGCGAACCCGGGGTGCTCTGGGAATCGGACGGCGAGGGTGCCTACTCGATCCAGGGGAGCGATACGGCCCAGCGCGGGACCCGCGTGACGCTGCACCTGCGCGACGATGACAAGGAATTTCTCGAGGCTGCACGCCTACGCCAGCTCGTGCGGCGCTACTCGGATCACTTGAGCCTGCCGATCGTGCTCAAGGAGGGCGACAAGCTGGAAACCTTGAATCAAGCTCAGGCCTTCTGGACCCGTCCGAAGTCCGATCTCAACGACGCGGACTATCAGGCGTTCTACAAGCACCTCACCCACGACTCCGAGGATGCCCGCGCCTGGTCGCACAACAAGGTCGAGGGCAATCTCGAGTACACGTCGCTGCTGTATCTGCCCAAGCGGGCGCCGTTCGATTTGTTCGAGCGCGACCAGCGTGGCGGCGTACAGCTCTATGTCAAACGCGTGTTCATCATGGACAAGGCGGCCGAGCTGCTGCCGCCCTGGCTGCGCTTCATGCGTGGTCTCGTGGATACCGCCGATCTTCCGCTCAACGTGTCGCGCGAGCTGCTGCAGAACAATCGGACCGTGGAGAAAATCCGCTCGGCGCTGGTCAAGCGCTCGCTCGATCTGCTCGAGGACCTGGCGGCGAACAAGCCCGAGGAGTATGCGGCCTTCTGGCAGACCTTCGGCGTCGTTCTGAAGGAAGGCATCATCGATGACTCGAGCCAGCGCGCGCGCATCGCCGCCTTGCTGCGCTTTCATTCGACTGCAGAGGACGCAACGGCCGCCGAGGCGGCGACGGTCACGCTCGCGGACTACGTGGCGCGCATGAAGACCGACCAGAAATCCATTTACTATCTGACGGCCGATACGCTGACCGCGGCGCGCAACAGCCCGCATATCGAGGGCTTTCGCGCCCGGGGTATCGAGGTGCTGCTGCTCACGGACCGCATCGACGAGTGGGTCGCGAGCCACCTGCATGAATTCGAGGGCAAGACTCTGGCCAGCGCTGCGAGCTCCGCGGCCGATCTGGGCTCGGCGATCGAAACTCCCGAAAAAGCCGTCGCGGAGGCCACCTACAAGGACAGCCTCGAGCGGCTCGGCAAAGTACTCGCCGGCAAGATCGCGAGTGCGCGGGTCTCGACGCGGCTCACCGATTCGCCGACGTGTCTCGTCGCCGGCGAGTTCGGTGTGTCACTGCGCATGAGCCGCATCCTCAAGCAGGCCGGCCAAAGCAATCCCTTTGCGACGCTGCCGGTGCTCGAACTCAATCCCAAACATCCCCTGGTCGAGCGGCTCAATCAGCTCAGCGACGATGCGGCATTCGCGGAGCTCGCAGGCGTGCTCTACGATCAGGCGCTGCTCGCCGAGGGCGGCGATCTCGAGGATCCCGCGACCTTCGTCCGGCGCGTGAACCGACTCATCGTCGACGGTTTGGGCGCGCAGCCGCGCATCATCGTCTAGCAAGGCATCGCCTAGCGCGGCATGGCCTAAACGCGGGTGCAATCGCCTGGCGCGGCATTCGCCTAAGGCGGGCGGCATCGCCCGGCGCGGTATTCACCTAAGTCGGGCGGCATCGCCCGGCGCGGTATTCACCGAGCGCAGCGGCGAGTCATCGTCTGCACGTTCGCTCCTCGCATACCCATGCACGACGCTCGCGCCTCGCGTACCCATGCACGCTCGCGCCTCGCGTACCCATGCACGCTCGCGCCTCGGGTGCCCCTATGCTGGAATTCAATTTTTGGATGTTTGTCACTTTCTCGACAGATCACAAAAACTTTCTCGACAGATCACAAAAAATGTCGAGAAAGTGACAAGAGTGGGAAAATGGTCGCCGATGGATACCCCTCGCCGGGGTCCCCCCGCAGTTCATCGCCCGCGGAGCTGCGCCCAATCCCACTCCCACTTGGCCCACTCCCACTTGGCCCAATCCCACTTTGGCCCAATCCCACTTGGGCGCAAGTGCGCGCCCTCGAAGAATCGAGAAAGCCGGCCTCAAATAGAAAAGGCCGGGCGAGCGCCCGGCCTTTATGTTTCATCTCCGCGCGCGTTGGGACGCACGGGTGCGCGACGAAGCGCGATGAATCAGCGAGTCACGATCGATGAGGTCCAGTATCAGGTCCAGTCGCTACCGCCCCCACCACCACTATCACCCCAATCACCGCCGCCACCGCCGGAGCTCGAGTCGTCCCACGAGCCCGGGTCGTTCACACCGAAGTCGGAGCCTCCCATGTCGCCATTGCCAGGGTTGCTGACGGGCGTTTCCTGCGGCGCAGCCGCGAACTCGTCACGCCGCTCACCGCCGTCCAGGAAGTGATGGGCGACTTCCTCGCCAGCTACGACCCCGGCGCCGACCGCCAATCCGGAAGCCAGGCCACCGACGATGCCGGAGCCGATGCCGCCGCCACCGGGTCCGCCGTAGCCCGGTCCGTAACCAGGGCCACCGCCATATCCGGTCGGGCCATAGCCGGGTGCCCCACCCATCGGTGCCACGCGCGCCGGATAACCGCCGCCGGCCCCGTACGTCGTGCGGCGGCGAAACACCGCCCAGATCACCCCGATCGCGATCACGGCGATCAACAGAGCACCCCACGGGAAGGAATGTCGCACGGGCACCACCACCGGTTCCACGAGCTGACGCGTACCGGAGGTCACGCCTGAGGCAAGCCCGAGTTCGGCGCGCAGCGAGCGCACGGCCTCGGGACGGGCAAAGCTCAGGCCGGGATCGAGCTGCTCCGCCTTGTTGAATTCCACCCGTCCGAGGGACAGATTGCCCTGTCTGGCGTCGAGCTCAGCGGCGACATAATGTGCCTTGCCGCTACCCGGGTGGTCGCGCAGCACCTGGTTGATCATTTGCTGGGCTTGATCGAGATGACCGCTCTTGGCTTGGTCGTAGATGTCCTGAAGCGATGGATCGTTATCCGCGAACACGGGCGCGGAGAACGCGACCGCGGCAGTCAACATCAACAACGCAATGCGATTCTTGGCCATGGGAAACCCCCGAGGTTAAAAAGCTCAACGCAGACACCATATGGGCAAAACACCGGAGTTCAACGGCTTTGACTGCTCAGCGGATGACCGTATCGAAAACCCGGTCCCAGAACGCCGTGGTCACGCCAAAATTGCCCCGCCGAGGTGAAAAATGATGGCGCATGTGGCGGGCCCGGCTGCCCGCGAGTACGCCCGCCCCCGACGCGGGCAGGTTGCGGCGGTGGTGAATCAGGTGGTGCAGGATACCGTACCATTCATATCCTAGCATCACGCCGGCCGTCAGGCCGCTGCCTGCGGTGAATCCCCACATCCACCACGCCGGTGCCAAAATGACGCTGAGCAAGGTTAGCAGGCTGAACCACGTGGGCGTCCCCACGAAGGCGAGCGGTGAGCGGTGATGCAACGCGTGCATCGGAATGAAGTAGCGCATCTCGTGCAATGCAATGCGGTGCAGCACGTATTCCATGAATGTCCACAAACCCGCGCCGCCCACCAGCATGACTGACCACAACGCCACTGCCCGTGTATCGGCCTTGACCAGGGCTGCCGCCGCCAACCCCGATATCACGATAGGATAGATCACGAAATCCCCGTAATAGCCGAACTTGCTCAGTTGCATCAGCCGCCCCGTCATCCCGCGTCCCTGCCTTCGACAGCCCTCGCTGCGAAACGTTTCGTGCTCGCGCACAATCCCGTTATACCGCGTGGTTGAACGCATCGTCATCGTCGGGGCGGGATTTTGCGGCACTCTGCTCGCGACGCTGCTGCTGCGCAGCGCCCGCCACCGGCCGCTCGACGTCGTGTTGATCGGTCGCGACGCGGCGGTCGGGCGCGGTGTCGCCTATGCCCAGCGCGACGTCGATTACCTGCTCAACGTACCGGCCGGGAGACTGTCCGCGGACCCCGCGGACCCGCTGCAATTCCTGCGGTTTGCTCAAGACCGTGCGCCGGCCGCCGACGCCGAGGATTTCCTGCCGCGGTCCTGGTACGGCGATTACATCGAGGCGGGTTTACGGACCGCGCTGCGCGGCGCCCCCTCCGCGGCGCGCTTCTCGATCCGCCAGGCGAGCGCTACGGCGCTGCGCCGCCTGCCGGCCGATGCGGGCGGCCGCCGGGCGTTCGAAGTCACTCTGGCCGGGGGGGGCGAGACCGTCGGCGCGGATGCCGTGGTGCTTGCCCTCGGCAATCCGCCCCCTGCGAGCCTTCCCGCGGCACAGGCGCTCGCCGGCAGCGGTCTGTACTGCGCTGATCCGTGGCAACTGCCCGCGCGCTTCACCGCCGCGCGGTCGCTGTTGATCGTCGGCAACGGCTTGACCATGGCGGACGTCGCGCTGCGCCTCAGCGCGGACCCGCGGCGGACGCCCGTGCTGCACACGCTCTCGCGGCGCGGACTGCTGCCGCAGCTGCAGACGGAATTTCGAGCCGGGAAGATTCCAGAGGGGGCGGCGGTGCTGGAAGAAGCTGTCTCGATCCGACGCCTGTTCGCGGCGAGCCGCGGCCTGGCGCGGCGCGTCGAACTCGAAGGCGGTGATTGGCGTGAGGTCGTGACCTTCGTCCGGCACGCGGCACCTGCGTTGTGGCCCAGACTGTCCGATGCGGAGAAACGGCGCTTCCTGCGCCACGTGCAGTGTCATTGGGACACGCACCGCCACCGCATGCCACCGTCGCTCAGCGCACGGCTCACGGAGCTGCGCCGGGCGGGGACACTCGAGATCAACGCCGGCCGCCTCTTGTCGCTCACGCCGGAGCACGGCCGGGTGCGCGTGTGCTGGCGACCGCGGGGAGGTGACGCCGCGCTCGACTGGCTCGTCGACGGCGTGATCAATGCCACGGGTTCCGATTATGCCCTCGAGCACTCGACGGATCCTTTGGTCGAGGGTCTGCTCGCCGCGGGAATGATTTCGGCGGATGCCTTGAAGCTCGGTGTGCGCACCGACCCCGAGCATGCGTTGATCGGCGCCGACGGCAGGTCGCAGCCTGATCTTTACTACGTCGGACCGCAGCTGCGCGCGAGCTTCTGGGAGGCAACGGCCGTGACCGAACTGCGCGACCATGTGCGCGCCCTGGCACGGCACCTGCTCGGCACCTCGAGCGCCGCGGGCGGCGCGTGATTGCCGCGGGGCGCGGAACGCAGC
>Ga0209611_10012272_pt1 | contig 12083 bp, 9 predicted proteins | sample S1TSphgellanicum_3_FD_187693 | JGI IMG/M metagenome (GOLD analysis project Ga0209611, IMG submission 187693) | Host-associated microbial communities from peat moss isolated from Minnesota, USA - S1T2_Fc - Sphagnum magellanicum MG (SPAdes) (version 2) | ecosystem: Host-associated > Plants > Peat...
GGGTGGCATTTCTAGAACAAGGGCCATTCTGGGCTTCACCTCACATGAGCCCCTTAATTGAATTTCCAATAAAAAAAACTACTCAAAATTCAATATCTCTTGTTCCTTCGAGACTAATTTTTTTTTGGGAATCACCTCCATTAAACCTTATTCATCAAAGGCTTAACAACAATATCAAAAGCACACCCAAATTCCCCTATAAATTTAATTTTGATTTAAATGAATTTTCAATGAAAAATTTGTTCAATGTTCAATAACTTTTCCAGCATAGGTCAAAACATTATGACATCCCCCTCCCCCCCATCATCAAAGGCTTACCATTGATACCAAGAGCATGACAAGAGCCACCATGGTTTGGGAGATCTCAATGTGACGAACAAACAAAACAAAACATACAAATCAAACAAACTACCTTCCTCCTTCATAGATAGATCTCCTCTTCTCCCTCCTCCCAACAAAATAAAAGTAAACAAACATTCCCAATTAAGTTCACAAAACACTCATAATAAAAATTAAAGAAAAATCACTCCCTAGAAACAATAAAATCATACAACATTCATTCCATTTTCAAGTAGGTTTTCATAAGGTGAAAGGGTGACTTTTCTAAGTAGGTCTGAAGCGAGTGGGGAGAGAGAGGGAGGGGATAGGTTATATATGTCTATGTTGGAGGGTCCCAAGTCCCAACCCGTGTGTGTGTTGCGGTTCTTTGAATTTTTGTCTAAGTAATGGGTTGGTTTCGGGTTTTTGAAAATAAAATCCATAATCAAAAGAACTGCCCTTCCTGGATATTTTGGATACATTTAGAATCAAAGAACCGCCGGTTCTAGACATTTGAGGGGAAACAAAATCAGGATCAGTGATCAAAGGGCATAATAAGAGCGTGCTATGAAATGTGTGTTTGTGTGTTAAGGAAGATCTGGGCGTTTAAAATAATAATAATAATTAATTAATTAATTAACTTTTAAATTGGGGGTTTAGGGTTTTCTAGGTTTGAGCTCTTACAAATGAAGATGATAAATGAAGGGTCTGTATTTGGGTCATGAAGCATTTGCAGAAGATAAGGTCCCAAATACCACACAGGAAAAAAAATTGCTGCTAGCAAAAGAGGTTGAGCTTTGATAGTAATCACAACCATACACAAACCTATCGTTGTGTAATAATAGCTACTTCACCAGCCAATTCATGAATTACCCAGTTGTGGGTGTCCTGTTTTGCTTGTTTCTACACCCAATTGTAACACATTTTCCTTCTTTCTTTCTTTCCATCAGAGAAAAAACTAGTATTGTTGTTGTTGTTGTTGCTGCTGCTGCTGCTGTTGCTGTTGTAAAAATCTGATCCAAAACATTTGTGCTAGAAAAACTTCAATTTGATGATAATCTTACATTGGGTTTGATTTGAAGGATTGAGTTTTTGTTGTTGTTGTTATTGTTGTTGTTGTTGTTGTTGTTGTTGTGGGTGCTTTCAATTTGTCTTTGCTACTGCTGAATTTCTTCAAAGCAAAGAGCTTTGCTTGCGAGAGCTTTTTGCATTTGAGAGAACAAAGCAAAGAGCTTTTACATTTTAGGGAACAAAAACATAGAGCTTTGCCAGAGCTTTGCATTTGAGAGAGAATTGTGCACCCACACACATGCAATTGTCATCTTGGTGTTTTACTAGGATAAGGTGAAGGTGGTGTGTGGAGAGATATATATGCTCAAATTTTGTTCACCCATTTCAACAACCCACATTGGGTGTGTGAAGAAGTATTCCAAGTTTTGAGCGTTGGAGAATTTTCAGTTGGGACAATTGTACTTTTTTGGGTGTTCCTGTGGAGTTTCTGGTTTTTTGCTTAGAGGAAGAGGCAAGTTTTGTGTTTTTGCTGATAAAAGATAAAATGGCAAGTAGTCCTGGAGTATGGTCAGAATGGCCATGGCAAAGAATGGGAGCTTGGAAGGTGTGTAGTACTTTTGCATCATCACTCTTCCCTTATCTCTCTCTCTCTCTCTCTCTGTGGTTTTGTTTTCATATCTTTGCAGTTGGGTTTGTATTTTGGATTTTTGAGTTTCGACATTATGCACTTCTTTCTTACCTGACACTCAATAATCTTGAGCTTGAACCAAGCAGTTGCATTGTACATGTCGTGAAATTATTCCACCAGTTATGTTTAGTTTTTTTCAGCTCAAGTTCTGTACAAAGTATACAGGTTCTGGATGAGCTAGCTAGACCACCCATATCATATTTTCCTTTTAGGTTTTGCATGTGTCTGTTTCTGTCCAATTCTCTATCTTCTCCTTCAATGTTGCTTCAGATTTCTGATTCTTAATTCTCAAGCTGGACCCATTTCAGTTTTTGGGCATAGTTACATACTCCTGGTCTTCATCATCTGTGTTCCCCTCCTCTGGTTTCTACTCACTACCCTTTGCATTGTCCAAGCTTGTCTTCATTGGTAAACCTACATCCACTCAGAAAAAAAACGTACATCAACACTGAGAAATGGGCAGAGGAGGTCCTAGTTTTCTGATTTTAAGAGCTTGACCTAATATCATAGTTCTTTTGTTTTTCTGGGTGGAATTTCTGCCTATTTCTTCTTCGGGCAATACATTTGGTTATGTCCATTAATTTATGATTGTGAACTCAACAAAATGACCACCAGTGTTTGTTTAGTACCACCCACCAATCTTAACCCTTTTTTTGTGTGTTTTGGATTTGTTTTTGCACAGCTTGACTGGATTGAGGGATTAAAAAGTCATTGCTTTTTCAAGGCTGTGCTAGAGAGAACTTGATTTGCTGATTGATTTCTGGGTGCATGGGCATTTGTGGGTGGATGGGTGGGTGGGGTCATGGTCTCCATTCTGCAGTACACTTTATTTGCACCGTATGCGGTGAAGGCAGTTCATGCCAATTTTCTTGGAGGGCAAGATGTTGATAATTGGTGTCTGCACATGCTAATCGTATCAGCACTCCGCTACCTTCATGGTCAAATCTGGATGAGCTTATCTCGCTGCCACACTCTCACTGGCAAATACCAAATCCAAACCAAAGGCATCACATTTGAGCAAGTGGATAGAGAGAGCAATTGGTAAGTGAAACTATGGTGCTTGAACCCCTTTGCAAAAATCAATCCAGCAAAAATAGGGGCATAATTGTTTGGATGGAGAGGTGGAATTTTTTGTGAGTTTGATTTTGTGGGTCCTTAATTATTTGGTGTAAGTAATGATAATAATAATAAGATGCAGTGACTGTATGTATGCAGGGATGATTACATTCTGTTGCATGTGATAGTGGCAACGATAGTGCATGTGGTGCTACCCGGGTTTTGTAACTTTCCAGTCTTTTGGGACCAAAAGGGCATCGTCATTCTTTTGCTTTTGCACATGGGTCCAGCAGAATGTATCTACTACTGGCTGCACCGTGCGCTGCATCACCACTCTTTGTTCTCAAGATACCATTCCCACCATCACGCCTCATTCATCACAGAGCCAGTCACAGGTTGGTGGTCGGTGATCTCTCTCTCATCTGTGTGCATGCTGGCTGCTGTGCAATAATCTATAACTGTCGTAGCTGTTGCAACTTACTGCAACAAAAACGGGGAAGTTTTGTTTAAGAGTTGTATATTGCTGAAGAAAAGCAGCCTGCAGGCAGGGTTTTCTGTTTCTGAACCTTCTGTACAGATTTTAGGGTTTAGGGTTTTTGAGGTCTTCTTCAATAACCAACCCTCTAACATCTGTATCAATGGGACGGGGGGGGGGGGGGGGGGGGGGGGGGGGGGGGGGCTTGAAACTTGGTGGGTACAGGATCAGTGCACCCATTTGCAGAACATCTGATGTACACAGCAATTTTTGCAATCCCTTTTCTTGGCACTTGGGCTTTAGGAGGTGCATCAATGGGCATGTTCTACTTCTACTGGCTCTTCTTCGATTTTCTGAATGCAATTGGCCACTGCAACTTTGAATTCATGCCAACATGGATGTTCCAGGTCTTTCCACCTTTGAAGTATCTTGTTTACACTCCAACGTAAAGCATCTTTTTCTCATGCCCTTCTTCTCTTGCAAATTTTACATGCAATTGGTTTTTTTGTTTCTTCTTCCTTTTCCGCCCACCCACATGATGCATTTTTTGTTGTTGTTGTTGTTGTTGTTGGTGCAGGTACCATTCATTACACCATTCACGTGTGCATACCAATTTTTCACTCTTCATGCCAATCTACGACTACCTCGGGGGTACTGTTGATGCAACCAGCGATGAGCTTCACAGTTTTGTGCGCAAAAGTTAGGACCCCATCCATCTACACGATGACACTTGAGTTCTCAAGACACTATTTTTACATACATTCCTCATAAATGCAAACCCTAATGTCAAGGATGGATGCATGGCCATCTTGTAACTGGAACCCTAAGGGCTTGCTTATTGTTGGTTACTAACACATGCATGCATGTTTTAGGGTTCCTTGGCTTTGGCTTTTGCATGGCTACCAAGGAACCCTAATGTCAAGGATGGATGCATGGCCACCAAGGAAGCTTTCTAGTCTAATGGCAAATCTTTCTTTTACTCAAGTTTTTTTTTCTTCGGGCTTTTGGGGTGTAATGGGTCAGGGCAACAACAGGAGAAGCCGGATTTTGTGTTTCTTGCACACGGGACGGAGCTGCTGTCAACATTCCACCTGCCGTTCGGGATCCCGTCATTCGCTGCCTGGCCTTATTCAGTGCGGTGGTATCTGTGGCTCCTTTGGCCCCTTACGTTGCCGGTGCTCGGTATCACATGGATTTTTGGCCGACCTTTTGTTTCCGATAAATATCGATTGCCTAACTTGCGTATGGAAACATGGGTCATTCCGAGATTCGGGTTTCAGGTATTGGAATTTGTTTTTTTTTTTTTTTTTGTAAATTTGATAAGAGAACTACTATGGACATGCATCGACGGACGGACGGACGGACAGTTTTTTGACAGTTGGGTAGGGTGTCATCATGGTAAAATGCAGTATTTTCTGCCCTTTGAAAAGAAGGCCATCAACAAGCTAATTGAGCAGGCAATTCTTGAAGCTGAGAACGAGGGGGCTCGTGTCCTTGGCCTCGGTGCACTTAATAAGGTTTTTCGGTTTTTTCGGCCCTTCCTTCTCGTATCGAGGTTGAGATACAATGCATTGTTTTACTCGCTGCAAAAAGGTTTCATTACAAATCACGGTGTTGGAGCTAAATATTTTTTAAATAATAATAATAATAAAATATTTTTTTTTAAAAAAAAATTCCGCTCCACAAAAACTTTGGTAAACCGTGTAAAAGAAAAATTGATCAATAGGTAAAATATATTGGCTGGTGTGTTTGTGGGGGGGGGGGGGGGGGCAGAACGAGAGTCTGAATGGCGGTGGGACGCATTTCGTCAACAAACACAAGGATTTACGCATCCGAATTGTCCATGGCAACACGCTGACTGTCGCCGTTATTTTGAACACTATTGGGACCGATGTGAAAGAAATATTTCTTACAGGCGCGACTTCAAAGATTGGCCGAGCCATTGCAATCTACCTCTGCCGACAGGGCGTACGTGTGATGGTGAGTGAGCGTTTACTCTGCGCACTAACCCATAGTCCTTCTTCCTCGTCGATTTTCTACTAAAAATGTGTCTGTCTTCCTGGCCACAATTTTGAGTGGGTTTTGATTGAATTAATGGGTCTAAGGTGCATGGTGCAATACTGCATAACATTTTGATGCAAAAAGAGCACAAAATTTGATCGAAATATTTACAAGAGAATGTCAGTCGGGTGTGGTGCTCAAAAGGTTGTGATAATGGGGGGGGGAAATTTTTTAAGATTTTCAAATTTTGCTGAGGTTAGGGTTTAGGGTTTAGGCATCAAATGCTTTTTTTCTAAGTCTTGAAATGATGCCTAAGTTTCAAGACTAAAATTTGATGCCTAAACCCTAAACCCTAAACTCAGCCAAAATTGACCTAAGTTTCTAAGTCTTGAAATGCCTTAGTTTCAAGGCTTAGTTTTAAAGTTTTGAAATGGTGCTGGTGTTTTGTGTGTTGAGCAGATGCTAACTGCATCAGTGGACCGCTACGAGAGCATATTGGCTGAAGTTCCAGCGGAGTATAAACAGAACCTTGTGCAAGTCACCAAGTATCAAGATGGCCAATACTGTCCAGTAATTTTTTTTAAAACCCTAAAAAAAATTTGTGGTTCTTCTCACTTCTTGTCTACTACTTCCCATTGGCCAAAAAAGCACAGCACCCGTATCTTTCTTTCACTTCTTCTCACATAAACCCTAAACCCTAAACCCTAAACAACAGGGACACCCACCTAAAGAAGGCACGAGAAGGGTTCAAACCCAAACCTTCTGGAATGTTATTTTCTCATGTGTTTTGCGTTTTTTCAATATTCATGAACAAAAAATGTCTACCTATGTTGCAGGTATGGGTTATAGGCAAGTGGGCAACACCGAATGATCAGAAATGGGCGCCTCCCAGAACCCATTTCCACCAATTTGTTGTACCCAACATCATCGAGTCACGCCAAGACTGCACGTATGGCAAGTTGGCAGCTATGCACCTACCCAAAGAGATCAAGGGCTTGCGTTCATGCGAGGTACTAGTGTTAAAATACCTTTTAATCTACAATCTATTGACAAAAGGAATAGTTGGTGCAACGTTTACTCAACATCGTCTTAAAAAAACTTTTACTCAACAGCCGCCCATCTCTCCCATTGATACTTCTGAATAGGTTACCATAGGTACCACCTTGCCATTGGTTTGGTGAAAAATTAACCCACCCATGGTCTTTCATGAACCCAATTTTTCATGACAAGGAAACATAGGTGGGTTATGCTTTAGACTTTGTCTGCTCATTAAAGCCCCTAGGTTTCACAATCGGATGTGGAAATAATTGAATGAATTACACCAATGGGTACTATTTTTGGTGGGGGTTGAATGTATCACTTGGTTTTGTAGATGACAATGCCTAGGGGAGTGGTGCACGCATGCCATGCGGGAGCGTTGGTGCACGCTTTGGAACGATGGACGCATCATGAAGTCGGTGTTGTTGACGTTGACCGCATTGATATTACTTGGGCTGCAGCCTTGAAACATGGTTTCAAGCCTGTACAATAGAACACTCTGCACGTTTTGTTGTTCCAGCCAATTTGTTCACAAGGTAAAAACCTTGATGAGTTTACCTTGATGAGTTTTTGTTGGCTGGAATTCTCAGGTTTGAATTCTAATGAGCAAATCATCTGCTGAAAGTTTCACACTTTTTCTTCCTCTCGCTTCACTCATGCTCAAGAGTGAGTCTTTTTAAAACTAGCTGGTAGCATTGCTCACCATTGGAGAGCGAGTAGAACAGCAGGTCATCATCATCATATGTGCCAGCCAATCTGCCAAACCCTTAAAACTTAAATTAAACAACATACATACAATGGAGGGCTTCATTTTCTTAATTCTCTATTCAGTTGCATCTTATTTTTTTATAAAAACTATCCATTGAAACTTCTTCCATTTCTAGAGCTTGTTCATAGAATTGAGGCATGTGTTGAAGAAGATTGAAATAATGAAAACATGAACAAATTACTCCATGTGATATAGCCTCAACCCACATCTTTTCTTTCCACATGGATTGCATATGGGGAGGGTGGGTGAGGGGGGTATGGTCAAATCTTGCTTTGCCACACACATGTCAATGGACTAAGCTTCTTTCTCATTTTGTTTTGGCTAGGCTACTATAGGGACTTCTCCATCAAATGTCTTTCTCCAAGATGGGCAACCAACAAGGTCAACATCCTTTAAGATTAAAGTTAATTATACCCATTTGAATTTTTCAAAAAATTTAGGGTATTTCCTAGTTTTAATTTGGTTGTTGTCTTTTGGCTCTTGAATAGTGAAAATTTATTTATTAAAGCATTTAAGTATAAAGCATTGAAATTTTCCCCAAGCTTTGAAATCCTATTGTTCAAAATTATTTTTCTTCATGTAATCATGAATTGATGTTGTATGCCAAAGTGATATAATTAAGTAATTTTGATCATCCTAAGTGTGATTGTTAGTCAAAAAAAATTTGTTTCCATAATCAATATAGAATAATGAAAACAATAATAATGTTTATCTCTTTGCATGGATGAAGTGCAAATGATCCAGCTTGATTATAGGCAATTGTTCAAAAAATAATAGCCAACTTTGTTAAAACAAAATTACCTTTACACACTTTTGAACACAATGTTATAACATGCACTCATGACCATCATCATTGCTTATATTTAAGAGGTACCAAGATGTTAAGGGTTGATGCTTTGGATCCAATGTTGAAGGACACCAATAAATATATAAGGGATGTTGTAGGCACTAAGGTCAAAAATATTTTATATTTTATTGGAACTAAAGATCATTGGAAAGCATTGTAAGAAAAAGATGTTGGGAATTCTAGAAAGGCCTCAAAAAAATTTCTTTTGAAGCAATGATGGATGCCAAAAAAAAACATCATGGGTACTACAAAGGTTAATGTTTTAGTAGATGATCATATTTTATAATTAATGAAAGTGAAAATGATTTCATGGACAATCTAAATATGATTGTGGATTACCAATGTATGGTAATTAATTATCTTTTAGATAATTGATTTAAATAACTTTCAAATATATCAATATTTTTCCCTTATGTCAATTGATCATTAGTAGAGTATTTTTTTACAATATTTTTTAAGAAAAAATTAATCTACTACTTGGATACATATGTTCAACATTTAGCCAATGTTTAATATTGTGATTGCAATATGTCATCATAATACTAAAGAGCTTTCAAGAGGTTTTTACATATTAACATTATCATTTTCCCCTAATCTTTTTGAAGTAGAGACAATTGTCCACATATATGTGTTCCTTGATTTTATTTTCTTCCATATATCTCACATTATTATTATTGACAAAAGGTCAAGTAGTTGATTTGGTCCATCATTTTTCATGCTATCAATTCACTTTACATTTAATAATATTTATATTTGAAAAAAGTTTCACACTATGCCAAAACATGGCATCTATGGCTAAACCTATACTATTACAATGGCATCCATGATTTTAAAAATGATTAAAATTGGCATAAACGATGGTTTCTATTTGTTTACAATTGAAAAGGACTAATCATAAAAACCATACTTTGACATAGTTAATTACTACCAATGTTCTTTTCATAAATGTTTATGCAAAATGATAAAGGGTGTGAACCAATATTTTTTTCTTTTTCAAATTTGTGAGGTAGGTGGATTGGTGATCATTTATAAAAGGATTATTAAAGGTAGAAATTGTGGCCCCCAATCATTACCATCCTCCAAGGATAAAACCAGGGACAAGGTTGACACCTTATTACTTCACCTAAAGAACTACCCTCCCTATCTTATTTTACTATAATTATTCAAGTAGGAAGTAAAAGGTCATACTAGGAATAAAAACTATACGGGTCTATTGTCCATGACCCGACATGCCTTTTTATAAATAATCTCAACTAGGAAGTAAAGAACAAAATGTAAGGAAAGGATTAATAAGATAAAGGGGGAGAGAACCTAGGAATAATTACTTTCCCTGGTTCTATAACACCTTCAATGCCCCCAGGATATTGCCTACAGGGTTTAAAAACCCTTCTACCACTACAATCCCTCCTTTCTTTTGCCTGTTGAGTCTGGTGGCTTTGTCTGCCACTTTCAACCCTTGAGAAGTCCCTTCTCTTCTTTGTACCTTCTCTAAGTTGTCCTCCCTTTGAATTCCTACCTTCTACTTACAACAATACCTTTTAGCTTGCAAAGGTAACTTGCTAGTCTACTCCCTTTCTCATTCCCACCACCAAGGATTGGCTGCTACCCTCTTATGGCAACCGGTAGTTTGGTGCTCCATAGGTTACCCATAGGCAACCCCATTACTCTTTGTCCTAAAGAAAATGTAGAGATACCAACTCCAAAAAGTATCTTACTTACATAACATGCCTTATTCTACTTTCCACACTTAACACAATGACAATGTAACATAAGTTATTCGAGTCCTTCAACCATCTTCCATTAAAATCACATACCAAGTACATACATCTTTTTCCATTCCTGCCATCACTTTCAAAAGAGAAGAGTTTTCCATGTCCATACAAATCTTTAATGCATCCTCTCATACTCCCCCACTTCCTTTATCCCCCTTCCCCACATATCACACACAAAGCCCACATTGACCCTTAGAAAATAGGACCCTTATCCTAATCCCCTCCTAGAAATCTTTTAGATGATTGGGTGGATTACCTCCAACCATTCATTAACCTGAACTACCTAATCCCACTAGCTTCACCTTTTGGGTACGAGATAGTAAGTCTACCATTAATAACTAGTAGTCAATAGGAGGCCTATGAAACTAATTAATCTAGATATTTCTACTCGTTAATAAGGACTTAAAAAAATTTGGCTATAGGTAAAAAAAGAAAGTATAATTTTTTGGAACCATGTTATGGTTTAGAATCTAGTAATTTCAACATTCCTCAAAATATAATGACTTTGGGATTCCCTTCCCCTCACCTAAAAAAAACATTTGTAAGATTTGTGCTCCTATTATAATTGGCAAAATTTTGCCAAAATGAAAACATTGATGTGAATGTCGTCCATTCCTTAATTGTTTTTTACACATGTTCCAATTCACCCAAATTATTTTAATATAAATGTTAAAGACAATAGAGTTATCCATAAAGTAAGACAAACACAACACTAGAACCCTAAGTTTCATCGTACACAAAATGAAAATTTTAAAAAAACCTTTTAAAAAAATACATTAGCATTAAAGGGGGGGGGGGGTGAAATTCTAAAAACCATCAACTTAGGTGGTAAATTGAGTTTCATCCTTGTCTTTCCTTGTTTTTGAACATCTCCATTGTTACTACATACACTAGAAGAAAATTAGGATTTTGTAACCAACAAATTTGCGACTAGTTGCGACTATTTGACATTTACAACTATTGTTGGTTATATCTATAACTACTTTTTGCATTTGAAGCCGCTTGCAACTACTCTATGACTAACTTACGACTAATGGATTTTTTCATCCTTTCATTTGGATAGTTTTCAATACAATTTCCATCCAAGAAGACCCTTCTACCTACTATTAGTTGCAAATGTCACCAAATGAGTCATAGCCCTGTGAGTATTCCAAATGTATTTTACATATTTTAGGCATAAGGGGTCCACAATTATGTATTGAATGTATTCTACTCATTATTATATGGGTACATACTAAGATGTACCCATATATTACTGGTTATGTATAATGATTGTATTTAAATTGTATGTAAATTGTATTTGAAGCATACTTGAATATGTATTGCATACATCACCTTAGTTTTTGTCTAGTTTATTTATGTCAAATTTGTTTAAAATAATATACAGATTATACCCAAGTCATATTACATGCCTTATGTGGTTTTCCAAATGAGTGTTCCAATATATTTGCCCAGATTTATGTGTTGCAGTCTAATAGGGGACAACACCTAAAGAAGTTATGGACTTGGTACTAAAGACTTCTGCTAACCCATGTCAAGCATTTTGAGTGGTTTTAAGTCTGTTGTACCTTAGTTGAAGAGAGTTGTTGTTTCTGTTGTTGCAGCTTGTGAGATGAGATAGGCATACGTGCGGAAGGTAGGGTGCAGATAATTTTCAACATTGAATATGTATCACATTCTTAAAGCAACAGGAAAACTTCGACCACAATTTCAGCAAGCACCCAAAAGGCATAGCTAATGAATACCTAGTTTCCTGATTCAATCTGCAACAAGCATTTGTGCAAGTGAGCTAAAATGGAAATGAATCTTGTCTGAAAATAAACACTTTTGCAAAGGAAAACCAATCCATTGATGCAAATCACTGGGAAGTCAGACAATGCTCAATCAAGTACACATACTATTCTGATAATAAACTGTAAACACACATATAAATCTTGTTGCATTACAAATTCTGACGAGATTTCAGTGTAGAATGCTCTCAGAGTACTAGCTCTATATGAAAAGAAACCCTAGTGATGACATTCTTCATTTTGCACATTAAAATTCTTTAAAATTCTTCATTTAGCACCTTGTCATAACATTCTTGACCCGCGAATGTTTACCAAATT
>Ga0209611_10012273_pt1 | contig 12081 bp, 11 predicted proteins | sample S1TSphgellanicum_3_FD_187693 | JGI IMG/M metagenome (GOLD analysis project Ga0209611, IMG submission 187693) | Host-associated microbial communities from peat moss isolated from Minnesota, USA - S1T2_Fc - Sphagnum magellanicum MG (SPAdes) (version 2) | ecosystem: Host-associated > Plants > Peat...
TTGAGATTGCAAGTGCGGGTGTGATCTGACTCCTTGTCTTTTTGCTTGGGCATGATACTGTTGATGATTTGAGCAAGACTACAAAAGCAATGAACATCCACACAGTTGTCAAGACGACGATGACAAATCAAAAGAGTGCCCGTGATAGTTGCAGAGAGCAACCAAATCAAGAGGGGGAACCAGGACCTGATAGCGATTACAAATCCCATTCCAATTGCCTGTCACGAATCACTCCAATGCCAAATGCAATCCATAATAATTCCCAGAGTATTTCTGCAAAGTCCACTGGCTTGGAAAATGGGAAATTGTCACTGCAGAGCTCTTCCTTACATGTAATAAGCCAGAACAGTCGGGACAATGAGGACCCAGAAACAAAAGCAAAACTAAAGGGAGAAGCAGCCCGTGCACTATGGAAGTTAGCCCACAACAACGTTCAGAACAGCAAGAGCATCACTGACACCCGTGCTCTGCTTTGTTTTGCAAGGCTGATATATACAGTTCGAAAATGATGAAAATGATTTGCGATACAATTGTGTCATGGCGATTATGGAGATAGCACGGGCAGCAGAGCATGATGTAAAACTTTGCAGAGCAACTTTCAAGACCAATTCTCCTGCCACTAAGCCTGTGTTGGACCAGCTCCTGCGGGTTATTGAAAATGGCCATCCTGAGCTGCAGGTTTGCGAGGTTTTTGTAAATTTTCTTTTACCTTCATTGTTACTGGAATTCATACTTGTGGTATGGATTTGATTTAACAATTTCCATGCAGTATGGTCATCAATACTTCCAGGGTATGATTGGGTACTGACAGAGTACTTCCCGATTATAGGCAGGGCCCGTATATGGGTGTTATGAGAGCTTGAATATAATAACACCCAGAATTATTATGACTATACATTTGAAATGCTTTTTTTTCAGGTACCATGTCTGACAGCTATGGGAAGCCTTGCATGCATATTTCCAGCCGCAGCCCGTGTTATACCTCCAACTACAGAGGCATTGGCAAGCCGGGATGTTGCCGTAGCTGCTGAGGCCTCACACACTCTTTATAAGTTTGCAAACAAGGAAAATTACCTCCATGTTGACCACTCGAACAATTTTGGAGTCGAATGGGACTTTGCATTTGGTGGCTTTGTTAAACTACTTGAATGTGGCCACTCAAACATCGGCACTCAATCTCCTTTGTTGTTTGTCCATAAATGTTCCAGAGAGTAAATTGCTCGCCCAAGCCAGTGTGTTGAAGGCATTGGAAAGCATGACCTGGACAGCAGTGTTGAGTCAACACATACAACTGAAAAATAATGTAATGGATGCCATTGCAAAGCTTGAGCATTACCAGAGTGGCAGCCATGGGAACTCATCAACTAAAGGAACTTATGTACCATAGTTTTGGAGAGCTCAACGCTGTGATCATTCTTGTTGTGTTTTGTGTTTGTTTGGCCGGAACTGACATGTTGGTTACCTGCAGACTGTGTTTGTAGAGTCTCCTTTGCACTCTCACAGATATATATTTTGGAAATGCCTTTCAAGTGTTTTTCTTGCTTGCAGTCATTGTTATCATGCAGATAGTTTCAGGCTGCTGTAATACTACATGGCTTTTGTTATCCTCACTCATGAACTGTTTGAACTCATGATTTGGGCTTGATTTTCATGTATCTTACACTGCCCAGTGATTTTGTTCAGCATTGATGGTGTTGTTATCCATATTTTCAGAGTCATGGATTATGCACTGTGGCTTTGTTGAAAGTGTGCATGATTTTGCAGTGCAAGGAGGTGCCATACTGTATTTTGTTGGGTATTTCCTGTTGGATAAGCATTTCAGGTCTTCCATTTGGGAGCGCAATTCCAGCACCACCATCAACACAGGTATCTTGGTTTTACTGCTGATAAACACAGTCTCTATGTATGATTTTGGCACAGGAAAGTCTCCCAAGTGATATGCTGGTTGGTGTTTTGTTTGGATTAGTGCAGGATTTGTACTGTGATGGAGAGGGAGGGCAAACTCATAAAATGGAAAACAAAGCAAGTCTATTGGAACTCCCAACTGAGTTTGGCACTCAACAACTGGGCAAACCCATGTTGCAAGATCAGTGGAAAATTTAGTTTGTGAACATCTTACTGCCTTATGACTGCATGCAAGTGCAAGCATCTTGAAACATCATAATCATATCTTGGTAAGAATTACATCTGTTTCATCCTCTACAGAATCATGAGAGCATTGGATTGATGAAAAAAAAAGCAAGGTGGTGGTGTTACTTCTTCACTGGTTACTTGTAAAGCAAGGTACTGTAGATGGGTACTGAATTCTTTTTATTGGTATCATCCTTGTCAGGAGGATAGTACCAACTTCAAAATTTTCTTCAGTCTTCTGTGGTGACAGATACAAAGGTTGCCTACTGATGCACTGAAACAGATAAACCTCAGGTGTATGAAGGGAGATAGATCCCTTGCCAACAAGAAGTAGCTAACAAGGTCTCAGACATTTGATGGAATACATATCTGGATAAGCTGGCTTCACAGCTGATAATGCAGGAGGAGCTGAAAGTTTCTTGCCTTCCTGCCCAACCAAGGAATCTATTTGGTGTTCTTGTGGAGGCATGAGGAAGACATGCTTTGTATGAGGACATTCCAAGTGTGCAATATGGAATGCAGGTGAAGGACATTGGCCATGGCTCGCATCTACTTCAACATTTTATCTGCAGTTCCAGGCAAGTAACACACAATATTTTCCAACCCAGTTTTCACGTCTAAAAAATTGTAGCCGCTTGCTTCTTCAGCTTAAGCTGGCCCAGAGACTAGTGACAAATATGGCCAATTTTGATGACAATGCAAGATCAAAGATGTACTGAATACTTGTTAACTAAGAGATCAAATTGAATTCTACATGCAACCATGTATAAGAAAACACTCATTGGATCTCATCACGATAGCAGCAGAGAATATTGACAGTGAATTGGATCTCTGTCTACCTTGGCATTTCATCTTCTTGTTGTATGTTGTTCTATGGGTTTAACTCAATACTAATCAAGGTATGTGAATCATCCCCATAAGAATGAATAACCCATTAGACCATGTCATTCCAAGTTGGAGAAAAACCAATTTGGGGTGGATGACCAGCCAACATGGATATTTTCATTATTTGTAGGATTACGGTCCATATGCCCATGGAAATTTTATGATTCATGAGCTACTAGCCATCGACCACCACCAAACCAACTCTTACACAATTCATGGAATTGCATTTGACACCAACCTTAGGTTAGGAAGACTAAAATAGAAAATAAACAGGGGCATAGAAATCTAATCCTTCCAAGCATGATGGAAGGATTAGATTTCTCTACCCCTATTTATTTTCTATTTTTTTGCATTGATAAAAATGGGGATAAGAACGGGGCCTCTTTAGTCTTCATCATTTTAGAGAGGAGTGATTAGTTTAGACCTAATGTCTAATAAACTTGCAATGCAAGAGTTATGGAATGTATAAATATTATCATTATTGAATATTCAATAAAAATCTAAAATTAAAATTTTAGGGAAATTTGGAGTGTACTCTTGGTTTTGTAATTTTCAAACTTCTTTTATTGGTGGAATTGTTAAAATTTCAGTAATTTCAATATGTGTTCAAAGGCCATACTATATTGTATGGGATGATTAATTTTAACATGCGAGTGTTGAAATGAGTTAATTTTAGTCGATGAGGCCAATTTGATGCTTGAAGTTGAAGTTTTAAAGGTTCATCAACACATAGGGTTTTCAAATATTTTGACTTTAGTTTTTTATATAATATAGTAAAACTTGTCTAAAATGATATTGTTGGGGCCAGAGGTAGGATATCACTTTATACAAGTTATCACTTTAGGTAGGTACAGTACATATAGTATCATACACACACGTTTTCCTGTTTTTTATTGTTATTGTTTGTATCGTTAGGGCGTTAGTTCGTGGCTGCTCGTACCCGCGTGCTGGGGGAAGTTCCACAAAAAAAAACCCTTGTTTGCGTGTGGGTCCACTTTAGGAACCACGTTGCAAGTACCACCCCGTCACATCCTCATGCGCAAAGTCTTTTCCATGCCGAAGAAAGGTCAGCAATACACCATGATGACGGACGAGGTCTGCCTCGCCCTCGTACGGTACAAAAAAGATCATCCTGGTGCCACACAGAAAGAGCTGATCAAGTGGCTAGAGGACACTCATAAGCTCAAGGTCAGCCAAGCAACAGTGTCGGGCACACTCAAACGGTCAGCGGAACTGCTCGCCAAGGCCATCACCTCCAACCTCAGCTCCAAGCGTCAGAAGACGTTGAAATTCCCTGTCATGGAAGCTGCCTTAGCCAAATGGTTCCTTGCCAACCAGGAACACGTCAACCTAAGCGGGGACCTCATACATGAGAGCGCAATGAAAATCATTGACCGCCTGTACCCAGATCACCCGTTGTTTGAGTTTTCAAATGGCTGACTTGAAACTTTCAAGGTCCATCACGGGATCAAGAAGCATCGCAGGTTCGAGGAAAGTGGTTTAGTCGACATGACTACTGTTGCAGCTGCCTTTCCGGGAATTCGTCAAGTTCTTGACGCGTACGAATGGCGTGACATTTACAACATGGATGAGAGTGGGTTGTTCTACCGCATGCAGGTACATACTGTAAGTTCAAAAAGATATCAAATGAGTTTGTCCCTGGCTAACTAAGCATCTTTGCCCACATTGCAGGCAGACAACTCCCTTGCGACAAAGCAATTCGAAGGCAGGAAACAGAGCAAGGAGCGCTTGACCCTGGTGTTGTGTTGCAACGACAATGGCTCTGACAAGTTCCCACTGTGGGTGATTGGCAAGTTTAAGAACCCTAGGTGTTTCAAAAACATTAACGTCACGTCACTTGGGTGTGTATACATGAACAATGCGTCCGCGTGGATGACACAGATCATCTTCCTGGAGTGGCTTCTGGTTTGATCTCCATGTTTCCGACCGGAAGGTCCTCCTGATCTTGGATAACTTCAGCGGGCACACTTCAGTGGAGAAGATTTCGGATCACATCCGCCTTCGGAACACAACCATTCTCTACCTACTTCTGAACATGACCTCGAAGATTCAACCGTGCGATGCCGACATCATCCGCAACTTCAAGGCCTACTACCGTCGCTGCTTCAACCGTGCTCTTCTCCAGCGCGTTGAGGACAAGGTGCCGGAGCCGGAGAAGGTCGACATTTTGGGTGCCATCCAGTTTGTCGTCCCCACGTGGAATTATGAAGTCAAGCCAACGATGATTGCCAACTGCTTCCTACACTGCAAGATTCGGTCGACAGAACAGGCTGAGGCAGTTGAAAATGTCATGGAGGACAACCTGGTGGACCACAAGGTCATCACGGATCTACAGTCACAAATCCAGCGCTTCCGCTACAGGAACCCAATGGACATCAGGAACCTGCTCAACTACCCAGAGGAGCAGATCGCGTCATACACGCTGGATCTTGATAGCATCATTGAGGACCACCTTGAAGAAGCCGGACTTGCTCTAGTGATGCATGAGGAAGAGGACGATAGCAAAGAAGTGCTTGCCATGAGTGCCGCTGACGCTTCCGAGATTCTGGATAAGCTTGTGATCTTTTTCATGCAGCAACAGGATGCGGACGAATCTTGTGTGAGTTCCATCTAGAAATTGAAGGATAAGGTGAGTATGATCCATACCAACCGAATGGTTCAGAAGAACATTGGTAGGTTCTTCAAGCGTATCTAGCTTGTTTTGTAGTTGTTTTTGTCTTTTATTTTTTGAAATGTGTTGAATATCACTTTAGATAAGGAGTGGGACCAATAAAAATTATCGAGTATCACTTTACGGAGGTTTATCACATTTTGTATGGGGCCCGAGTTGGGACCCATACAAAATGTTTATCACTTTAGACAATATCACTTTAGACAGGTTTTACTGTATAATGTGCAATGGACAATAAAGATGTTATATATATATATATATATATAGATTTTTGACTTAGCATGCTATAATATGCAATGGACAATAAAGATATATAAAAATTTAAACTCAAAATCAAAAGGTCCATTCAAGAGGACAATAATGACAAAGTGGAAAACGATTATTGCATGTGTGATAAATGCAAGGTGTTCCCAACATATAATGAATGGATCTAGTTGGGAGCATTGAATGATGATTTTTATAAAAACTTTGACTACATGGCAAGAATAGGCAAAAAATAAAAATATTGAATTTTGAAAAGAAAAAAACATTACATTTATTTTTGCAATTTGGCCTCGGGATGTACAACAAGGAGCAAACCCATCCTTGATTAGGAACCACCTAATCAAAATCCAAGGGAATGTGAACCCAATTTAATTTAATTTAATATTTTGAATTTTTTTCCTTTTTATTATCGACTTGCACCACATAGGTTGTGTTCCTCACCTATGTTTACAATATGAAATATTTTTTTAACATCTATGTAAACTACAAAATTAAGAAATTTATGTTGTCAAAATATTCTTGACATGTGTTCTTGAAATTCTTGACCCCTTATCATTAAATATCAAAATGCATCATTATAAAAATAAAAATAGTTTATTAACTATAGTCATTAGGTTATTGCCCCAATTGTTGAATGAAACAAAAAAAAATGAAAACTACTACAAATTTGTATACATGAATGGAATACCCTTTCAAAATCTAATCTTGATTTTCAAAATTTGGCGCACAATTTTTTGTTCACCAACTTTCTACCAAACGTAAGTTTCATTTGCATCAATGCTACACCCTTAACAAATCCAACATTGCCACACATTTCAAATTTTAAGTTGAAAAAAATTTCATCTTTATAACCCCAATCAATGTGCCACATGGAAAAATTGCAACTTGAAATATCTTTAGGTGTAATTTTGCAAATGCATACACTAATAGTTGTAATTATTAGTTTTTTGTACATTCAACATTTTAAGGAAAAAATACAAATGGAATATATATATATATATATAGATATATTGGCACACATATCCTAAAATTTTGAAATCAGTAAAATGAATTAAAAATACTCAAAAGCACTTTGAAATAGTTGTAATTAATGTTTTAAATTTAAAAAATCATTTAAAAGAACTCAAATATTATGAGAATAAATGTAGAATAAGTTGTCACTTCAAGGGACAAGTGTGGATCCTAATAGCTCATTTGGACCCCTTGTTTAAATAGATGTGCTTGATCGAACAACATAAAGAAAATCCTACTACTTAAATGAATGAAAAAAAAGGATCCCATCATCCTCAAAAATTAGGTTTTAATATTAATGTAAAAATTAATGTCATCCAACTCTAAAAAGCTATCAAAATATTCATTAACTTTTTGACATTTGAGTAGTGTTGGCCTTAAAGTTGGTCAATACCAATGTTGTGTGGTTATTAGAATTTATTATAGATACTTGTTAGTTAACAAGTCAGGCATATACCCACTTGTTTGGTGAGGGTGAATTTTTATTTAAAAGTTAGATTTAGCATGGAACCTTGATTTTCAAAAAAATACTTTTGTAACCACTAGTCTTTTGATAGTTTTCTCATGAAAATTGTTGGTTTTTTGATGTTTTTGAAATAGCCATAACTAGTGGTTTTCTAATTATTATTATTTTCAAACAAACTAAAATTGACAATTCTTTGAAATTCAAATTTAAAAAATTGAAACCACTCGTAATTTAAAAATTCAAATAATTGCACAACATTATCAATAGATTTATTGAATTCTCAATAATTTTTGAAGAGGTCACTGTCAATAGTTATTTTACTTTAGCTTAGAAAAACTATTTTGGAACTTTTCAATCTGGTAGTCCAATCATTATTGAAGTTGAAAATGTTCAAAATTTCAAAATTCTCTTCTTTTAACATCATTTTCATGTTCCTATTCAAAATTACATCCTTGTAGTTCCTATTTTGGGGATGAAGTAATTAAGTTATAGGTTGTAGAAATAACTATTATAAACCCTAATTCATCAAGTGTTCGTTTTGTCATGTCAATTTTGAAATTAGGGAAGATGGTTCAATAGGCCATGATGTGCCTTTGATATAAACATTCATATTTTCAATAAGGTTCCAAATCTTCCCAAATGTAACTTTTATTTTTTTCTTTCAATGAATCCCAAAGCTCCTCTTACTTATTAGATTACATTGGTGTTGTTCGGATATGAAGTTTTGAGATTTTACCCAAGTTATCAATATGGTATATTTTCTTTAAAAAATTTAACAAAAAATATATGCGTACAAATTAATTAGTAGTGTATTTATAATGACACATATATACATCTTCAATTTTTTCATTTGGTGGATGAAATAATGAGTTGCACAAGTAAAACCTACATGAACACAAGGGCTAATTTTTTTCAAATGCAAACTGTCATTCAAATTTGAAATTCTATCAATCTTAAAACAAATAAAAAATCAATAAAAATATTTGTGATTTCACCAAACGTAATCATTGTCCAGATCCAATTGTTCAAAGTAATTTGATTCCTCAATCAAATCATAATTTCTTCAACCAATAAATGCTTATCAAATCCTTATGTTGCAAACAATTTAAATGGGGATCATTATACCAATTCTTCATCGTGGTGCTAATGTGATTTAAATTCTTGACATGTAACCTACAACATCTTAAAGTTGTCGACACACCAACAAGATTGAACACACATTTAGTTTCAAGTGTGACACCAAAATTTTGAAGATTAGTTTGGCAAGGAAACCAATATTTGGGAATGGATTTCATGTATCCACCACCACCCTAGAGGATCAACACATCTAGCAAGAACTATAGATAACCTCTTAAACAAAGATAGTTCCCCAATAACAAGTGCATGTGAAAACTTTTCTATAAAAGTTGCTAGATTTGATGATTTTATTGAATAATAACAATAACATCTAAAGCTGACAATCAATAATGTTACATAGTCTTGTCCCCATAGCATTAGGTTGTTGTTTTTGTCTTTGACAAAGGCAATCAAATAATGCATAAAATCATAGTTTTCAAATAAAGTATGCAATTGCCTAACCATGGAAAGTCATGTGGTCTCATGAATTTCAAATAAGCCAACAATAACATGCATAGGGGTTGAAGAATCATTTTGTTAATTAATTACCAAGGCAAATATGCAAATTCAATGTGGGTTTTCATTGAAGTGATCCATTAAACTTGTTGTATTTGAAAAAACCTTTTCATAGAGTAGATTGTGCCAAATCATTAACACTTGTTTGTTATCTTTTGCAAGTAACACACCACAACATCTACAAGTTTTCAATAAACATAGGTAAGTTGTCATTAACCAAAAAAAACCTTAGGAAATCAAGCTTTGACTATGTGGCTGCCAGGCTATAGCTTAAACTTGTATAGCCACAAGTTGCATAACCTCAACTTCAACAAAATTTGTTGCAGTAGCAAAAAAATGAATTACAACAACTTGCATGTGCTTGTTTTCAACATCTAAGATGCTACCATGTGCAATAGAAGTTGGTGGTGTTCCACAATTTTCTTCAACCTTGCCAACATTACCAATAAATTCAACGAAACATACATCTTTTTCTTCAACCATCATCATATTTCAAGTTGAAGACTCTCAAGATTCAATATTGGTTCAAACATTGCCAAAAGGTGCAAATGCATTGACATTCCACCAATGAAAAAAAAAGTGAAACAAACAAAACACACTCAAGTTTCATTGTTGCTTGGAAAAAGACACACAAAAAGAAACTAAATCCCTAAACCCTAATGCAACCTCCATATCTAAGCCTTAAACCCTAGCTACCGAATATGCATATGTATAACCCTACTATCCATATCCAGGGCCGTAATAACATTAACATGTAAATATAAATACCAATAGCTATGCCTAGCATGTGAATATACATAGTTACAAGTTATGCTTGAATGCTTTCCACCAGATATATGTAGAATCCCATATATTGAAAAAAATTGGATTCTAGATATGATTACATGCATATTGGACTCATATCCCCAAAAATTCGTATATCCATCCAACACCAGTGTTGTGCGGGTATGCCTTTTACCCATATATACCCATTGGGTATGAGTAGGGTATATTCCTTACCCTAATCAATTTTCTTAAAACTTAATATACACTAGTGAAAACACATACTCAGAACCTAATCTGATGGGGAAAAAAAAAGGAGAGTGCGAATGTGCCCTTGCCCTAGTATATATCAAAAACGGTATACCTGCACAACATGGGTTGGCACTTATGTTACAAATTTGTACATTCTTCGTCAAAGCACATGCTAGCCATCATGCTTGTACAATTCATCCCCATGTCATGAGAGCTTAGGCCAAAAATGGTGACCAAGAGGCTCGGTTTCTTTTTCTCCTTGGGGGAAAGGGGTGAGGATTGCTGATATTTTGTTGTTCCCAATGTGTGCCACATGCTTCTCACCAACTTCACAATGCATTACTTATGATGTTCTCAAATGTGTTCCCCAAGTTGTTTTTACTAGCACCATACTGTATCCCATATCCTTTGACCCAAATTTTTGCTCCGTTAACCTATGTATGTATGTCAATGCAAAAGACCATTGTAATTCTACTTTGGGAGTGTTCAAAGGTGTGATTGTTACTATGATTATTATTATTATTAGTATTATTGATGGGCCAATTAAAACATTATAAATCACATTTCAAGGCTCCTAACTTGAACTGCATGATGAAGATGAAGGAAGGGTATGTGAGGGTAAGAGAATAACAACCTATCTTTGAAAAAACCTTTTGTTTTTGGCATTGCCAAGACATGTTGTCATAGACTTTCTCTTATTTCCAAAACAACCCAAAACTTTTTCTTGTTATTTTTACAAGTCCTTAAGTTCTCAATCATACAACAAGGCACAAGCAAGGGGTTGTTAATTGGCTAATAACACCTGAATTTTTTTGGGGGAAAATTTTTTTAAATAAAAAAATCAGGCTATTTTATGGCAACAATAATCCATCTAATGGGTTGATGGAATTCAAAATTCATTTTAAAAACCAAAACTCGATAACTTGATAATGAACAATAATAATTATGACGGGTTTTTTTGTAGGGTAGATCCTCAAGGTGGGTGGCATATTTGGCTTTTAAATCTTTTTTTTTTGGGGAGGTATCAAGGGACAAAACAAACCACACGCCCCAACACCCCCTCCGCCCCTCCCGAAAAGCCGCACCAGTTTTTACACTCTCAGCTGGAGCTGCCCAGGCCTTTACCATACACAAACCCGTACGGCTCCAGTATATACGGGAATTATACGTACGTTTATACTAGCGGGGGCCGTTATGCCAGTAAAGTCCACTGCCGAGAAGCCCTTGACCCCACATGAAAAGACTTTACGGTTTACATGAAGCCCACGCGGGGGTTAGACGACCGATGCGGGGTACGGACGGCCCGACGCCGGATTGGCGAGAGACCAGGAGGGTTGGTGTACCCGTCTCCTTTAAATTCTTCTTCTTCTTCGACAAGACGGGGGAATTCTTTCTTGCTCGTGACTGCAGCAACGTCTATCAACAAGACTCTTTCGCATCGTTCTTTGGTGTAGTGAGAGAATTCCTTGGAGCTCCAATTTAGCTGCGCAACAACGTGAATGCCTAGTGTCGTCGTCGTCGTCGTCAACACCAACACCCTTTCCCGTTCAGAACCGCAACCTTAAGCTTTCACTGATTGTTCTGGTGAGTTGTTTGTCCTTCCATTATCATTCCTGGGGAATTTGATTGAAGCTTTGGAGTCCAAGGAGTAGTGGGGAATCGATAACTCGTGAATTGATGTCTTGTGTCAATGCTGAGACTTACTCAGGATCCAGACAGCCAAAGCTTTTTCTCTGAGACGTGGATGATAATCACTGTGCAGGACCCCTTGGACCTAAAGTAGAGGTCGTGCTCAACTGCCTCTGATATTGCTTTCTTAGGAATGCCTTCGATGGCAGCTACACTCTCTCTTGCACTAGGTCTCTGCAAGGAAATACAAGAGAAGTACTCCCTTATTCTAGTGGAGAGCAAGAATTCCCCGCTCATCCACAGGAACCAGTGTATGATTCTCTACAGGAAGCTATCAGACACTCGGGAAACACTGGTA
>Ga0209611_10012276_pt1 | contig 12080 bp, 14 predicted proteins | sample S1TSphgellanicum_3_FD_187693 | JGI IMG/M metagenome (GOLD analysis project Ga0209611, IMG submission 187693) | Host-associated microbial communities from peat moss isolated from Minnesota, USA - S1T2_Fc - Sphagnum magellanicum MG (SPAdes) (version 2) | ecosystem: Host-associated > Plants > Peat...
CCTCGTTACTTTGGGAGATTTTATTTTTCTTGTTTCAAACTAAAATGAAGGTCTGTAAATTGCTCTAGTGGAGATAGGTGAAGAGTTAACTAGACCTTGTGAACCTCCAGGGCCAAAAATGATAAGAGAGTGAACACACCCTTTTTAAGAGCTTAAATGTTCGCTCTCTCCGGCTTATCTACCCTATAACATTTTTAGTAATCCAAAATTCCAAAATTGAAGAAAAATTACACATGGTACAATAAGATTTTGTAGTGGACAGTGGTAATCTAGTGGGATAGTCATCTTCTTGCAGCTGTTTTGAGTTTGATTTTACCATTTCTTGGGCAGAGCAATTCAAATTTTTCTTCTTTCTGGCTTCTTTTGAGAATTACTTTGGACGCCAAACCAGGTATCCTAGTTCCTCACTTGCTGTATGGGGAAGTAACATGCTTGTTCAGGTGACCACATTTGAACACCTGGATGGACCATTTGCCTTGATGTCATTACTTACATTTGGCTCCAGGAGAACTATTTGCAGTCCATTCAAAAAGAGTTCAGAAAAATAGATGAAACTTTTTGTGTTAAGCTTAACAACCCCAATGGTATGATATGGTTTTGTGTTAACTTTAAAGAGGTCGATTCAAACCTGAGTGTAGATCAAGCTGCCACAATCAATCACCAATTATCTTCAACATACCCATATGGAATCATTTAAAATACCAAACATGTGCACCTCATAGCTCTCTTGCACAGATGCAGTGATAACCAGAAAAGTGCTTGACTTTTCTGGTTATGCAATGGTAGGCTTTTGCCTTCCCCAATGATAGACAAACTAGTGTGGCCTTTGCCACTGGTCAAGTGTGAACAGGACCCTGATGTTAGATCTCGATTGCAAAATATCTATTTCAATTTGAAATTAATCTTTGGTGATGAAAATGACTCAAAATTTATAGTCTTCCTGACCTTAGATCTAAAACTTACAAAACCAGCAAATCCCATTCATTGAATTACTTTGCTGTTAACAAAAAGCTCACCCCAATTTGCCTCAAATTTTAGTTTTGATATCATTGAATTCTCTTGGACAAAATTATTCAACATTCAATAAAAAAACCACCTCAATGCACCATTACTCATCAAGGGCCTTCCAATAGTACCAAGAGTGCAGTGGGAAGCAGCAGTGGTTTGGGAATTATCAACATGACAAACAAAACAAACAAACTACCTTCCTTAATAGATAGATAATGAGCATTTCATATGATAGTCATGATGGTCCTCAGGTTGGAGGACCTGCACAAAAATTAAAAGGATGACAAGTGGGACTTGTAAATCAGATGAGATCCAGATTTGACTCAGGTAATAATCTCCAGCCTGACCTGCTCATGAAATTGCCTAATGCATTGCACATCAAATGATGTACTTACCTAACTACATCTAACTCCATAGTTCCAAAATAAGTCTCTAGACAACACATTAGACCTTCCTGGCAATTTGCATCCCTGAACCAGAACCTGCAGCAGCTTTATGACAGAGTGAAGGACACCAAATACTGGGTTTGAATACAGCAAAAAGGTTCTGGATACCAATGAATATAAGACATATGAGAAGCCACAACATATTCAATTGAAAACATGTCTTCTCTGAAGAGAACTAGTATATCGTGAACAAAGCTGAAATAATGGAAAGTTGAAACACTGTTTGCAGAGGTCTTCAGTCTGAACTCTGTTTTCTTGTAGTCTTCACCTTAACACCTGCAACAAATCAAGACTGCCACAAAAAGAACCAAAAGAGGCTCAGAATCATACAAGATACAAGATCCTAGGCTTCAAATCCAGAGATGATTTCCACTTCCAACACAAAATCAATATACAGGTTTAAAGTAACATACTGCATTGTAATGCACAAAATGCAGTAACTGGCAAATCCCAGCTTAGAGCTTACTTTGTTTGCAATGTTGCTAGACAGCCAATCAAGGCCTTCATACAAGCCCTCGCCTGAGGTAGCACATGTACTCTGGATATACCTGTTGAATTCCCCACCAAATTGTCTATGTGAGATACAGCCTTCTCAACTAACCTTACACCTGGCAGTCAGGCTCATCAGATGCAAACAGTTCTTTGCATTAAGTTGTGGCCTGAGGAATAAACCTCAATAGGCTACACACAACCACAGTTTTGGACTTACACAGGTGTAACGATAGATGAGTGTCAAAGAAATTTTACGGGCAGAAATTTACCAGTGGCGCTGGCGCAGTGAGTGCAACCCAAGCTTATCAGTGATCTCTGCAGCATTCATGGCATTTGGCAGATCCTGTTTGTTGGCAAACACAAGGAGGACAGCATCGCGCAATTCATCCTACAAGCAAGGCATTCCTCTTATTAATGATCAGCTTGAAAGCAAGATGCATCACACTGCTTTTACATCCTGTGAGGCAAAGAAATTCAGTTCAGATTCCTGACTGTACAATAGAAGATATCATCACATCCAGGCATTGATCCCACACTTGTAGGTACTCACCTCACCCAACATACGATGAAGCTCATCTCTTGCCTCCACAACACGATCTCTATCATTGCTATCCACTACAAAGATGAGACCCTGAGTGTTCTGGAAGTAGTGTCGCCACAATGGCCGGATCTGTAACAAGCCAAGAAATTAAATAACTTAGCACCCTTTACATCAAATATATCTACACCTCAGAAATGTTCTGTCTGAAAACTCATTACACTTAGACAATGACAGCCACCAATGCAAACTAAGAACTGCATGGTTCTCCATAATGGCAAAATTGCAAGTACACCTGTTCAATGCCACCTCAATGTTAAGCACTGCTCATATCCATGACCAGATCCCATCTGCCACAGACTGGTGAACAACTGTATGGCAGAAGTTAGAGTAACAGATGACTGTGTGAGTACCTTGTCCTGACCTCCTACATCCCAGACTGTGAAGCTGATGTTCTTGTACTCAACTGTCTCCACATTGAACCCTGTGAAATTCCCACAAGCACTAGGTCAATGCTATGTTTCCAGTGCTCATATTGGACAATGACACATTGCTGCAGCCCACCTCGGGACCAACAAAACTACCCCTAAAAACGCATAGATCATTGTGCAGTGGGAAATGCAGCAGAAGCCAGTTAAACTCATGGAATAGAATTGTTATCAGTGACCCAGAAGGATAGTCCTTCAACCTAGTGACAAATCGCAAGTAATATCTTGAAATCCTGAACTGCTCATTAGAGAGGATCGTTGTCAGCAACCATGATGTGCTAATGAGACTTCACATTGCCAAGGAAACAGAAGGTATATAAACTCGTGAGAAAACATCTTGCCAATAATCCCAAGGAGTATTTCAGCACTACAATAGGAGGACGTGTCTCAGATCAGGTTAGTGAACATGAGGAGGGGGAAAGACATTCTAGGGATATACGAAACATAACGCAGGGACCAGACACATCAGTTCAAGGGCTTCCGAGAGACAACCAGATCCACATAATCATTTCAGTACCAGTATCCTACTTGAGCTCTAGAACATTTTCTCGTCCCAGTTTGCTACCAGGACGTGTTTTCCGAGTGCATGGCCATATTAATGCCTTCTCAAACGAGATAGGAAGGAAATGATTGGAAGCAACAAAGGGATGCCCACAACAGTGACAAACAGGGAACAATAGACAATGCAGTTTCTTAACCATCTCCAGAGCACGAGAAAATAAAGAACAATGTTACTTACCGATGGTGGGAATCGTAGTTACAATCTCTCCCAGCTTCAACTTATACAGGATCGTCGTTTTACCAGCAGCATCAAGACCGACCATGAGAATGCGCATCTCCTTCTTGGCAAACAGGCGTGAAAGAAGTTTGGTGAAAGTAAGCCCCATCTTGGTAGCCCCTTACGAGCCTCCCTTCCACTCCCAACTCCCAACCTCAGACGAGCACAAACGCACTAAGACCCGTACCAAAAAACACAAAACAAGAAGAAAAACAACAATCTACAAACGAAAGCGACCTAGACCAGGAAAACAGATCTGAAGCTCGCAGGACAAACGGGAAAATGAAAACCAGCACTCCAGAGAGCTTCAAACCAGCCCAGATTTCTCAGCGGAAGTTACAGATCTAAATACTATAGCTACTTCCAGATCCGGTTTTCCAACAGCAGAGCAAAGCGGAAACCGAAAGCCAATATCCGCTCTCACCAAACCAGAAAAGGCAACAATGCAGAGAATGCAAACAGAACACGAGAGTTGATGTAAAACAGAAACACAGAAACAGAGAAAGCTCACAGACACAGAGCGAGACAAGGCGGTGGGTGTTTGGGGGTAGGGGGGGAGCGACCGGTGAATAGAGGGAAGTGCACGATGACTAGTGCTCGGGATGTCAGCCGTTGAGATCGGGATCCGGCGGGTGGAAAACGTGCTGGAGCCCACGGTCTTAGAGACGGCTCATAATAATACAAGCAAGCGGCAGCTCCGACTAATGAGAGAGTAGCTACGTTTGCTGGTTCTCTACCGTCGATCTGGGGAATCCAACGTCTGAAATCTAGGCTACATGTGTGGTGTATAGGTATCTTACTTAAGTAACTTACTAGACCCAAAAAAAAAGAGATAATTATTAAATAACTAATAACTATTTAGCGTCTCGCATAACTTCTATTGTTGGAACTAGATACTTCGTGTACCGTGTGAATAGGGTTTCAGGTTTTGACCTCTTCTTCATACCTCATGACCGTTTTACACTGCTGTTGTGTGCTTGTTAGGTACCACTTTCTTGATTGGAGAGCTTGGCCGTTGAAGTGGTAGGCACTAGGTACCACAACCACTCACTCTATCCAATTGTTGGAAGCCACATGGAGACACCTTAAAAAAATATTTTTGTGGTCTGAAAGAGGCAGAAATTTTTTATTTTCAGCACACAAATGCAAAAGATTCAAAAACCCACAAATCCCATGAGAAATTATTTTCAAGATATTAACTATATTCAATTTGGGTGATACCCCCACACTTTTACAATAGGTATGGTTTTCATGAATGTTTAAAACAACATTTGGACATTTTGATTTAATCGCTAATTGCAAGAGGTCTTTAACTTTTATTGACAAACTTATGTTGTTTGAATTTGTGGATTTTATATGAACATACTAATTTATATTCCATAATCTCAACTCAATTGTAGACTCAAAGCCAAACATTGTACAATCCAACATAACACGAGTTTTTTTCTTGCAAATGAGAATTTTTAATTACAAAAATTGATTACAAATGACAATTTTTCTTCTAATGAAATCTCCATAGTTTCTATTGACTTATTTCATGGATTTTTGTAAGTCTTGGCAAAGCTACAATGTTATTTTGAATTTTCGTCAGAATGTTCATATTGAGTACTTGATTTCTAATCATGCAATCCAAACCAATGTGCATTTTATCTAGCACAAATGGTTCTACTAATTAAGAGGTAAAACTCTTGATGAGAATAAGAAAAAAACATTAACATAAAAAAGTGGCTAGCCACCATAACATTTATGTATATAGGCCATGTAAATCAACAAATAGAAAAGACAACAATGCTAACAAGCTAAAACTACTTAAAGAAATTGTAGAAAGACATGCGTCTAATAGATCACCTTCCTCAAAATGACTTGATCCATGATATGAAACCATATACATTGGACCATTTCAAAGGTTAAAATGAACTTGTAGAATGCACACACTTCCAAAACCTCAATTAAAGGAGATGAAAACCAAATAACTAAAATTTCAAAAAATGTTGAACCATGTAACAAACTAATAACAACTACAAATTAAATTAAATTGTGAAAACCCATAAATTTTAGAAAAAATAGGTACCAAAGAAGTATTCTAGTTTCAAACAAAACACAAAGACGTTACAAAGTTTAAAGGTGAATGCATGCCATGGTGTACACAAAAAAATGTTATAGTTTGACAATTTTAAATATCTATTTGAGTTTCTTACATCATGGTGAAAATTTAGAAATTAATTTGAATTTTGTAATAAATGATGGTTTATGTCCCAATCCAACTTTATGTTGTGAAATCAATGCACATATGAATGATATAATAATCCAAAAAATATTATTTTGATTTGCAAAACCTTGTCACATTTCTATAATTCCAACAAAAGGACCAAGATGTATTACATAATTTTCCATTAAATTTTACACATACATAAAAGAAACCATAAAGAACAATCTTTTCCATTAAATTTTTCAATTTTTTTTTAAGGTCATGGAATTTAGATTAGATGATTTAAAATTTTTCATTAGTACATTATGGTATGAAAATGTTAATGATTATATTTTTTAGGTTGAAAAATGTTTTTCCATTGAAAATTTACTTAGGCAAGTGTTTTTTTAGCCAATTAACAAAAATAAGATGTAATTTTGAATTCTTTAAAAAATGGAAAATTATTGTCAAATAATGTTTTTTTAAAATCTTTATCAAATTATTGGTGTACATTTACACAAATGCACAAATATGTTTCAATTTCATATTCATGATTCTTGTGACTTTCTTTTAATTTTGAAGTCAAAATCATTTATATGTGATCTTAAAAATAATTCAAAGTGCATGAAATCTTACCTATTGCTACTTTTCATACTATACATGTAGTTCCAAATTTTTCTCAAAGTGTGTACACCATAGTGTGGATTCACCTTTAAATGCAATGAAGAAACCATGGTTTTTAGAACCATTTACCTCACAAAATAGAATTATGTAAAGCCCAAAGGTTCCAATATTGTTTATTAATATCAAATGCAATGCACCTCCAAACTCCTAATCATGTAGGACAAAGCTAGAAAGGTTAGCCTTGATGTATAAACATTTAATATGAGCCAAGAAACTAACAAGCAACCAAGATAATTGCAACTACAATGACAATGAATGCAAAATCAATGAGCGATGAAACAATTGGGGTCCACCCAAATGTGTAATGTGTTTTCACCTATGAAATGGAGGAGGAAAAAAAGGCATACCTTAAGGTGTTTGTTTGAATGATGTAAATGCATCATGCTTTGAATTTTGAACCTTTGAAAGTATCACATTGAATAATGTTAGTTCTTGAGAAAAAGCTCTAGAACAACAACACCATTTTGTCGTAAAAATTCAAGGAATTTAGGTAGGAAGTAAAAAACACTAAACACATTTTAACTATAAGGCATTTAAAAATGACAAAATGAACTTTGGGCTCCTCTCTTTCAAACAATGATCCCAACAACCCAACTAAAATGACCCTCCTCCTTCCAAACCATAATATCAATAAACATGATAAAGCCCTCCTTCACCAATCCTTTAGTCACATTTCACTTAGGACAACAAAACATTCCCCTATGGTCTCTTCAATTGAATTTTATTGAAAACACAAATTAGCAACAACACTTCTAGGACTTTGCTTAAGTTAGAACAATAACATGACTAACTCCTTGTGTGATATGATGGAGATGACAAAACTTAAGCAATAGTCTACACTACATGACCTAGGCTAAGCACACAACTTTTTTATCCTTTTCATTACGTTATTAATTAAATGCAAGGATTAGATGATAAAACATGTGGTTTTTTCCAAAAACTACAAACTCATTTTTTGAGCTTGAACTGGTATTTACAAGCCACAAGTTGATTGAAAAAAAGGTTGGTCCTTGGAAAGGAATTCAACCTTGTTGCCTTTTGCTCCTTTTATCATGTTTGCACCCCACAACCTTATCTTGCCCAAAAGAAAACACTATTCCATTACATCACCACTTTTATAAATTCTCCTTTAATTCACAATTATATTTATTTAAACATATTTATTCTTGACCATAATTCATTCATAGGTATGCATGAAGGAAAAGGAATATAAAAAAATGCAAAACAAAACAAAAGTTAGGTGAAAGCAACAACAAGGCCAAGAATGTACACGGTACATAGACTTTGTCCACCATGTTGTACATTGCAAGAAAGTCATTAAAGCCCAAAATGCCCTAGCACTCATTTTCACATCACCATTCGTGGTTCACATTGCTTGAACCATTGTATTTCAAAACCATCATTTTGACAAACATAGATGAAAACATTCATGCCTCCATTTCACATCAATCTATTTGCAAGGCTTTCAAACACAATGGAACATGGAATCCATATAATGGCATTAACACAATAATGAGAAGCAATTGGAAAATAATATCATGAAGAAAAACAAAAACAAAACAAAATTCAAAGATGCAATGTTGAAGATCTTCAAAAGCATCATCATTGGAAAATTTTAAGACATAATGGAATGCATGAAATGGTGAACATAATGGTAAGAAACACCGAAAAATATCATGTAATCAAAAAGAAGAAGAAGAAAGCAAGATGGAATGCATCCATACAATGTTGGAAATTTTTTAAAACAATTGAGAAACATCATTATTGGGAAAATAAAAGATAAAATGGAATCCATGAAATGGTGGTGAAAATCATCAAGAACAACCTAAACATCATCATGAAGATAATAAAATAAAATGATATGAACATACATACAATGGTAAACATGATATGCACAAATTTAAACCACTATAAACTTAAATTAGTTTTATGTTTGCATTGAATTTTGACACCATATATTTGTCTAAATTTTTAATTTTAGTTGAAAGCATGAGGAGTGATGAAAAATTAAGGTGGTTGTGTGTGATTATTTAAAAACATCACACATGAAACACTCATATTTGATTCTAAAAACACATCAACAAACATTTTAATATCAAATCACATTAAAAAACATGAAGACGATGTTCAACACCCATAAAGTCATTACAAACAATAAACATTTGGTTTGTTTTCATAATAAAAATGATACTAATAAAAGCATATTCACAATTAGGGTACCCCTTTTTGGACACAAGACTCAAGGATTTTGTTTTTGCTATCTTCCAAATATAGAATCTAAATGGAATAAATTTAAGTGAAAATATTAGATAATTCAAATTATGATAATTTGCATGGTGGTGGTGATTTTTCACATGCATATGTAATTATGCATAAATATTTTGATAAAAAACTAAAAATGTAAAAAATGAGTACATAAACTTCTATATACAACTTAGCATATTTTCTTGCATGAAAAGCTTTGACACATTTTACTGATGCTTGGGGCCATAAGTTCTAAGTTTAGTTAATAGAAAAAATCAACCAAATGGCAAATAAAGGGAATCATATTCCTTATTGCCCTTTCAAAATGGATTCTATAACCTTCAAAATTCTTATATTATATAATATTTAATCAAATGCATTATATGAACATTACCAAACATAGATGTATGCATTACTTATCCATGAAAAAAATTGAAATCAATTTTATTATTTAATACATTTCTTTTGATTCCTTTAAAATGAAAATTATAATTAAAACAAAGATTCAAATTATTTAAAAGGACTCAAAAAGACCTTTACATTATCTCCAATCTATTCTTGGAATTTTTTATTATATTAACATGACATTATTCTAGTTATAATTTTATACCAATCCACCATAATCATGAAATAATAAATATAATTATAATCTAAAATAGTTTTTTGCTATCTTTTTTCATTAAACCATCCTTTTGGGTACCTTGATCATGAATATGCCCATTAAAAATGATGTTTTGGGTTCTAAAATAAAAATAAAGGTGTCCATTACAACCGGATCCAACCATGTTATTAGGAACCACATGTGCCCCTTTAAACCACTACTTCTTTTGAAGAATCTTTTTAATATATCTTTCAAAAAATATATATATATAAATTTTCTTTTAATACTATTATGTTAAGGTGTATATTAAAAGAATTCCCAAAATATGTCATAAATCTTTTTTTCAAATTGTGCTTTTAATGTCAAAACTACTTTTAAACTACTTTTAGGCAACTTTTAAACAATGGTTACAAAGCCTTAAAAGTTCTTTTATGTTTTTTCACTCATTACATTGATTCCAAATTTTTATTATACATGTACATAATGTATTCACAATAAAATTCTTTTAAAATATATTTTATTTATTATTATTATAATTTTACAATCCAAAGTTCAAAAAATTAAGTAGTGTTTACAATTGCTAATGGTGCATGTTAGTATGACTGCACCCAACCCTAGTAAATGGACACTACCACCAAGTTGTTACCAATGATGGCCATGTTGGGGTTTTTCTTTAGTAACCATCAAGCCCAAGTCTAATTTTTTTGATAAAAAACCATAGCAATGTTTAAATCAAAATAGTAAAAAATGGAATGACAATGGCATACTTGATTTTTTGAAGGTCAAGTTGGACCTCAAAATTTGTCACATTCCACATGTTATAAAAGTTGTTTTTTTGTTATCTTGCAAATGTTAACTTGTGGAATTTTTTTATCAAAATGAAAAACCAAAAATAGACTATAGTTAGTTGGAGCTTAGAGCTTGCCACTAGGTCACTAAACCTTAACACCTAGCTATACCTTAACTTAGATATATACTATATGCATATATCTAGGATTTGAAATTGTGAAAAATACCTTAAGACCCATTGGGTTTGGTTTTCTTGGGTTTGGCCCAAGTTTAGGTTTTCCCACACCTAGACCCATTAATTTGGGTCTTGTGGTAGGTATTTTCCCACTTAGATTTATTAGGGTAGATAGCTAGACCTAACCAAGACTAGTTATTATATTTGAGCCTTCATTAATTCCTTGTTTTCAATAAATAAATACCACACCATTAGTATTACTTACAATTACATCATGAAAGTGTCTAAATAATGTGTTTGATGATAACATATTTAGATGTGTTAAATTTACTTCATTTCTAAAAACCAAATATAACAATTCTAAAGTACATGCTTTCACAAAATCTATGGTATATTTTAAGGCTTCCATTTTTAAAAAAAATGGACATTGTTTTGATCTACTTACACCTACTTTTGTGAAATAAGACATTTACTTGCACCTACTTTCATTCACAATAACCTACTTAACTATTCATTAAATTTTTTTTAATCATATTTTTTCACATAAAATCAAGAACTATATAAACTTCAATTTTTTCACCCAACCAAATTACATGTTTGATAATATCATGATATATTTTAAAGTACTTGTAATTCAACCCAAAAAAATACACTAATTGGTCTACTTGACTATGCTTTCATCCCTTAATTATTTTCTTGCTTGGATGTTTGTTTTTTCAAAATTCTAGGTGTGATTTGTAGCATAGTTGTGTTTGTTGTAGAGCGATTGTAAGTTTTGGTAGAAGTTCTAACAAGATTGGGTCGTTAGTCCTTGTGATTGGTTAATATCTAATCTATTAGCTTAACAAATGTTGAACTCATGATGATTCCGCTTGAATTAGTACCACTAGGAAGTCCTTAGTGCTCTTCCCTAAAAAGATGTTGGCTTTGTTTGAATGAGTTTTGTTGTTCTCATCTTAAATTGTTACAAATTCATTAAAAGACCAATTTTCTACATGGTCAAAACCTAAATAAACACAACCTAATCTTCCTTTGTTGTTAACACACCATTTGGCCCAGGTTTCCTAGATTTTGTTTTCCCATACAAGTGATCAAATAATGAAGTAAGAGATATGTTCTAGTGTTTACTTTCTTTCTTCAATGAAGTTGTTGCATTTTCAACTACATCCATCACCTCCTCTAATGTTTCATTGGTCCATTTGCCTCTAATGTTCATAAGATTACATCTATTAATTGTTTTCTGTTTCTTATTGGTTATTATCTAAAAGATGGTGGGACATTCTCCTTATTTTGGCTTGGTTAGCCCTTTAATCCATTTCGCCTCCAATGAGACATATTCAATAATATTGATTTAAATCCCCTTAGCCCCAACTTCCAACACATTGGGGGTGTATCCTTTGGCCCTACAAGAGGTACATATATGAATTTGTTGTATTTTGTTTAGATTTCAAGAAATTACAAAAGTTCAGGGTAGGTGTGAAATGCATATGTCTCCAGTTGTTGGGAAGAAATGATCAATGCAATAAATTGTTTAAAGTCATCCCAAATTAAGTTCTGGTTTGTTGTTTTTATGCAAATGATAGGTTTATACTAGTATTGTTTACTTATCAAATTTTATACCTATCCTATGGATACTAATATATACATAT
>Ga0209611_10012277_pt1 | contig 12079 bp, 7 predicted proteins | sample S1TSphgellanicum_3_FD_187693 | JGI IMG/M metagenome (GOLD analysis project Ga0209611, IMG submission 187693) | Host-associated microbial communities from peat moss isolated from Minnesota, USA - S1T2_Fc - Sphagnum magellanicum MG (SPAdes) (version 2) | ecosystem: Host-associated > Plants > Peat...
TTTAGTTAAATACCTTGGTGTTGATGGTTTGGTTCTCTTTTCTTCATTACACAAGTTTGTGTATTTCATGTGACAAGAACCTTGAGGAGTTCTTGATGTTATGTTTAATGTTGTGAGCATCATGTTATAGTTTCCTTTCAATAAAGATTTATGTTTGCACTTGAGTAGATCTCCTATTTGTTAATAACAAGGACTAATGAACTACACGCACATTTTGTGGTAATGTAGGGATCATAAGGTTCACATTTTTCTATAACTTTTCCCCTTAAGAGATGGAACTATTGTTTCCCCTTCCTTGTAAACCAACATCATCTTAGTTTTAGGTTGAAAGTCGGCTACCTTTTTACCTTCTTTCCTTGCCTTCTTTTTTGTCAACTATTCCACATGTGGTCATTGTGTTTGGGGGGGAATAGTAGTTGCCCTAGTTACCATGCCCCTCTTCATGCCTATAACATTTGGTGAAGGAATGAACCACCCCCTTGTGCTAGTTTGTGGTTCCTCTCCTTGTGGGTAACTAACCACCAAAGGAATAAGGGGCAATAGGATCTCCAACTTGATGTTGTCCCCCTCCCCCTTAGATGCTTCATTCTCCATTGGAAACCACCACCTCAACAATACATCCATGACCTGGGCAATTTCCAACTCCTTAGGCTAAGCTCCCTTTATCCATTTACACATATCCTATTGCAAACCCAACACAACCAACCCAACCCAATTGATGATGCCTCCCTCTTTTGCCATTTGAAAAAATAACACCATAGTAAAGGAACAACAAGACTAATGGTTCTTGAATTGAATAGCTTGCAACAATGCCCAACATGAAATGAGTATTGTCCCAACATTTGGTGCATGGTTGACCCACTTGTGACAAATTTTGTTAGTAGTGACACCATGTGCCTAATTTTTTAATGGATGATAATTGTGACATCTAGGAATCACATGTTTCTTACAATGTGGGGAAGCTTCATGGTTTCCATCATCATTCCTTGTTGATGTAAACTTCCTTGCCCCTCATAGCTACCACCCACCTAGCATCTTTCATTAGCAAACCATGCAAAAAATCCACCACCAAGTCCACTTTAATCTTCTCCCAATGTATTCCCCCAACATATTCACATAAGTTTTTCACTTTGTGGCCCATGCCTCATCTTCCTCCACCAACCAATTCTTCAATTTTTCATTCGTTTCAGTCATGAAGGTGGAATTCTCAATATTGGCATGTGTTAATGTTGTAGGTACCTACATGCCCAATCTTTATATATTTAAAGGGAAAAGGAGAACAAGGAATTACATCAAAAGGTGTAAGAAAAAAGAAACTATGGCAATGCAATCAAAAGCCTAGATGACAATTAGTGAGCTTTTTGGAAAGTGGATGTTTCATTTTATGAAATCTTTGGATGGAGATATATTTCCAACCGATCATCATTTTCTTATGTTTTATGGGCATGGCTTTCATGTCACCTCGTAAGTTGTCACACTTGAACACAACTTGAGTGAAACCCTTTAGTAGACACAAGTCATGTCTAACAACCTCTTGATGCATGAGTTGTTTCAAATCATTCAAGATAACATATAAACTCATCATAGGTGAATAATAGTTGAAACACAACCATGTTCACCTTAAAAAATTGGATTTGGCCTTAAATGGATATCTATAACATTGAAGAAGGTTTTTAATTATCTTGAAGAACATCAAAAAAGGATTTGCCAAAACAAACATTTAATTTTTTAACACCAATAGAACTAATCCTTTTGAGAAATTCCAAGGGATTGAAGATGACATGGTTTCATTAAGTGAAGAAAAAAAGAGTTAATATGCTACATATTACAAGAAATTGAGGACTTGACATACTTGCCACTTCCTATTAGTACTATGAAGATGAAACAATTAGCAATGATGAAAGCCAACATTTGAAAAGGGAACTCAAAGACAACACCATGAACAACTAGCAAACAAATGCACACATGGAGAACAATGTCATCCATGAGCCAAAAAAAATTTCTAAATTTTTTTGTCTTGCTCAAGTTCATGTTACACAATGCAAGAAAGGGGTTTAACCATTCATAGATTGTACTAAATCCCACATCATGACTTCATATCAATATATTGGAACTATGGAATTCAAAGCATCTAAAATAGATTGTGGATTATATTAAATTTCATATCATGATTTCATATAAGTATGTTCACTAAAAGAAAAACTAGATTTTGTGACTAATGCTTACAACTAAATTTTAATCACAAGCAAGATTTACATCAAAGATCCCTTTAATTGCAAAAATCAAGTCGTATGTGACCATAGTTACAAATGACATAGATTGTGAATGAAAGAAAAAAACTCAACAAAATAGAATTTCATCCTTTGACTAACTATGTCTTGTTGTTTGTGATTACCAAACAAACCTTTTTGGTGAACAATAAAAGTGAATAATATGTTGACATGTGTCAATAATTTTTATAATTTCATTTTTAATGTAATCTTGAAAAACAATCTAGGGCATTCAATTTTTGAACACATGATTGCAACTCATGGTAGATCCACAAATATATCAAATTTTAATTCTAATTAAGTTATATATATATAAACATCTAGTTTAGTAGGTATGTAGGTAGGTGTTTAGGTCAAGTAAATAGCTAAATAGGTAATAAGTTTTGCCACTTTGTTTTTGGTTTAACTGTTATGGTTGATCCAGTTTGATTGGTTCATCTTAAATGACAATCGCTTTTAAATTTTATTATGTTATTCTAATTATTTAAGTGCACCTTCCTATATAGTTTACAAAATTGAAGGGGAGGATAAAAGATATGGGATGTATTTTATAGTCATAAATTAATTGTATATTAGTTTGTAACTAGGTTGTTATAAAATATTTAACCCATATTTTTTGTCATCCCTTTCAAGGTTCTAGATTATATAACTATGTGTGCATTAAAAACCTTTTAATTTGGCTAAACTTTGACAAAACCTTGGTTGCTCATTAAATTTGGGTTACAAAAAACTTAAAATTTGGCTAAACATTGACTAAATTATTTGGCTCAACCTTGATTAAACTAAAAGTTGACTCAACTTTAACAAAACAAAAATTTGGCTCAACTTGGGCTAAACTTTGGTTAAACAAAAAAATGAATACATTTTGACCTCAAATAATAAAAATTGGAAAACTTTGGTTGAACTAAAAAAGGATTCAACTTTGACTAAATTAAAAAATTGGAAAATTTTGGTTAAATTTAAAAGTGGCTAAACTTTGGCTAAATTGAAAAAATTATCAAATTGTCTTTAAACAAAAAAAAAATGGTTAAACTTTGATTAAATTCAAAAAATTTGGCAAACCTTAGTTAAACAAAAAAAATGGTTAAACTTTGGCTAAACCAAAAAAATTGGCAAACCTTAACTAAACTAAAAAGTTATTTTACATTTTGTAACAAATGGTTAGAAACCTTGGCCAAACTTTTTTTAAATGGTAAAAGTTGGGCTATTTTATTTTATTTATTAACATTCATTAAACAAAAAAGTGGCTACATTTTGGTTAAGCTAAAAAAGTGGCTAAGTTAAATTAAAACTTGGCTAAATTTAGATGAAATTAAAACTTGGTTCAACTAAACTTTGATTAAACATTGGTTAAACAAAAAAATGATTAAACTTTGGTTAAACTAAAAAAATGGCAAACCTTGCCCAAATAAAAAATTTATTAAACTTTGGCTAAATTTTGAAAATTTGTTAAACCAAGTGACTAAATTAAACTATGATTAAATATTGATTCAATAAAAAAAATTGTTGATTTTTTGCTTTAAAAAATGGCTAAACCTTGGCTAAATTAAAACTTGAGTAAACATTGGTTAAAACTAAAACTTGGGTAAACCAAATTAAAAATAATTTTACTAAAACTTAGTTAAACATAGACTAACCAAGATTATGCCTAAACCTAACCACATGGCACCTAAACCACACCATGTGGCACCTAGGCTGAATAGGTAAATAACACAAATATATATATATATATATATTAGGGTGTAAGCAAGGTAAAGTAGACGACTCACTGCTCCTTGAAAAAAAACACTACATGTAGCCACGAAATGTTTTTAATGTATTAAAAGTATAAATTTTTTTTGGTACAATAATTAACATGATGATAATATTTCATTTTATGTTTAAAATGTTGAAAAATCCCATATTGAAAGTAGAATTAAGTAGAATTTTTAAAATAATTTTTACTTGCACAAAATGTTTGATCTTACAAAATGGGCTACATGTAGATGAAATATTGATTTTTTAAAAATTTCAACTTAATGAAGCCCTAAAAAATACTTATGTGTTATCAAATTATGAATGTTATAATCATAATATATCAAATTTTGAATATGAAGTAGGTTTGAACACCATTTTGACCTAGTTAATTTTAAACATATTTTCAACCTATTTTTATGATGCCAAAGTTATTCAAACTTTGTATCCAACTTCCCATAAACTAAATGTAAGCCTTATGGTTTTATATTTTTACTTCAAAATATTTTGAATCTACTTTCTTGTGTCCATATCAAAAATTGTTCCATTTTTTAATTAGACGTTGGGCGGACTATTTTTTTGGTCTACTTTACCTTGCCGACACCTTACATAATATATACCTAATATGTCATAAATAAAAAATAAATATTATTATAATACACTTTTAAAAACATACGCCTATTATACATTTAATAAAATTTTGGTATATCCTTTGAAACTAAATCCACCCCATAATGGTGCGACTAATTTTGATCATTATTACAATTAATGGGACATATATGGTTTTCTTGAATGAAAATTATATTATAAATTCTCCATATGGAAGGATGAAGAAACAAATTATAACATGGTCACAAAAATGACCAAACTTTTCAAATAGTTGTAAACATGACCAAAATTAGTTACAAATGAATAATAGTCACATGTAGTCACAAATATAATGGTTGCATATGATAAGATTTCTTTTAGTGATTGGTAGGGGTGTTTGCCTTTATCATAGAGGTCAAGGGATCAAACCTCATAAATGGTGTGTTTGTGGTCAATTGTGGTAAATTGACCGAATGTTCTCCTATGTAGTTCCCTAGAATAAATGTTTATTTAGGTTAATTACATGGCTTATGTACCTAGGTTAAGTTTTTAACCTAGCATAGGTAATGACACGTGTCAATAATTCATATTCTAAAAATCATGAAAGTATCAATGATATTAAATATAACATTAAATAATAAATAATTTAAATTAATTGATTTCCATGATGCCTAGTTAATTAACTAGCAAATGAAATGGCTTGATAAATTTATATTTCATTGGGTATTAGTGGACCAATTCACTATTCATAATAATTGGCCCTTGTTCATTTGGGTGTTGATGAGTTTCACCATGGTAAAAATGTCAAAATTCACTCAAAATATAATGAAACTTAAAGTGAACTAGGACACATTTTGGTGTAGTGAAGTTATGTTTCACAAAAATGTTGGAGTTTTGGCTTCAAATAATCTATCATTTCATTTAAGGTGGTTTTCTTGTAAACAAGGGTCAATTTTTTTAAAGGCCTCCCACTTTTTGATCTAGTTTCTTCAAGTGTAAATCGTTTCTACTCAACCAAGTTAAACCCCATACTAGCAAGTTCAACAAGGCAAAATGAAAGTTTATTTTCAACTCCACAACCTAGACATTCTCCATACAAGAAAACCTGATTATGCCATTCCATTAACTCCCCTTTAGGTCAAACAATAGACTCCTACAAAGTTGTGATACCTTTGTAAAACATAATAGAAACACCACAAGCTTTTGAGTCATGATTGTAGACCTGAGATTTTTTTCGCATGTTATTCAATCCGATCCAAAGTTCATCTATTTCCACATGATAGATACAACAACATGTGTTGCGTTCATGCATAGGTTTCACAAAAAAAAACTTTAGCCCCTCAAATGTTCATTATCCAATAGACATCTTTGGATGAGTTACCTTGAATCTCAAATAAAATTCAATTTACAATATTAGATCCATATGAACTTTGATAAATAATTTCTCAATAACATAACAATATTAGCAATGACTATTTATGGACTATACCAACTAAGAAAGGACTACATTAGATTTAGAAGACTGTATAGGTTGCAAATGGATTGTTCCAAATGCTTTACACACTTTTATGAACCATAATTAAACTTTATAATGTGTAGATGGAATAAAAATGGACTACAAGGTTCAAAGCTTTCTACTCTTGGAACTTGGAATGGACACTATAATGCATACATAGAGTACATAGTGACTCTAGATGGACTAAATTTGTACCTTTAAATGAAATCAATCAACTTGTAGTTGACTCCACCTCAACTCAAGTACTTTCAAATGGACTTTTCAATCTATGGGGTTGTATTATCAAGAGACTACAAATGGACTACATATGGATAGTACTAATACTTTCAAATGAATCAATCAACTTCTAAACAACTTTACCAAAAATTTAATAACAATGGATGGACTCCATGATTGGTAGCTTTAGACTTTACAATCTATGGCTATATTATATAGACAGTATAAGTGGACTACAATTTCTATAACTGGATACTACTTGTACTTCTAAATGAAAAAATTCAACTTCCAAAGGATTTTACCAAATTTTCAACAATAATGAATGGACTCCACAATTGTCAACTATATTATAAATAGATTATAAATCGACACAAGGGTATGTTGATGTACATTATCAAATGAAACCATGCATGGATTAGACATCATTTCAAAGTGGATTCAATTAAATAACTAAATATCCAAATTAAAATAATTTTGTAAGCTCCTAATGAACTTTGTTGTCACTTATTAATACTATATTATTCGAGAGTGGTTAATGAAAAATCACAAATGAACAAATGCACAAGTTATTGAAGTAATGTGGATTCAACTAATTTTACTAATTGCATATGTTAGACCATTGAAAATAGATGTGGACCATTCAAGTTAAAAACCTTACTGGATCGTCCACATATTTATTTTCTGATTAAGTTTTTAGATTCGTGGAAAAATTGAATTGAACTAATTATCCACTAATCCAGTAAAATTTTCAACTCAAAATGCACCTTCAATTAACCATGTGAAACAAAAACATAATCAACACAACACAATCCACTTGTTGTCAAAGGAAATTAAACCATTAAATTGAAATGAAGGATGAGTCAACAATCTTGAATTTCCATAAAAAAATGTGTAGGTTTCTCATCAAAAACCCCAACTTCCAATCCTTTCCTTTTCACATCATATTTGTTTGGGCTCATTTGAGTTTTTAAAACCCACCATTGTAGGACAACATTCTTCACTTGGACTAAAATGCCATTTGTTCTTTTTTTCCTCACCGACAATCACCACAAAAGTGCCCTTGACTAGTATGTCATTTTACAACACAAAACAACACACGTAATGTTCTTGACATGCACCCCAAGTGTCTTTGCCATAATCCTCATGGAAAACTCTTTGTGGGCATTAACAGTTGTATTCAAAATAACATGTTTTGTTGCATGTTTAATGTCGTTGTTTGTTTGCTTGTGTTTTTTTAGAACCTTGTTCACTCTAGATAACACCTCTTGTTGAGCAATGACAAGCTTAAAAGGTAAAATGTAATTTTGTAAGTACTTACAAATTTTGACATGAGACAAGGCTTTTTTTAGAACTAACTTCTTGTTTCTGGGACTTGGACAAAACGTTAAAACATCCCAAATAGAAGTTGCAATCATACTTGCAAACATGCGTAGCTCTTGATCATCTAGAATTACCTCTATTTCTACCATAACCTGATCAAATTTTGTTCATTGTATGTTTGCTTGTTATTATAGAACATGCGACTTTCATTACATGCATTTTGTTTAACACGCCTTTAAACTTTTGTAGTAGATATTTGTGAAAGGCATGGGTTCTTTAGTACCCTTGCTCATTTTTCAATGTTTCGACCCCATCTCGTTTGTTTGTTGATGTATGCACTTGGACTCACAAAAAAACCTACAAACCCAAGTTATTGTTTTGGAATTTTCCAAGAAAACTTAAAATGCTTGATTTTGACAAAACCACAAACTAAAATGTGCACAATCTTAATTAAATAGAAAACAAGCGCAATGATCTCATTATACATTATTATACAAAGTTTGAACTATGTTGATCATATCTAAGTTTTGAAAAGTTACCTCAAGCTTGAAACTTGAAAATGCTTTGAATGTTGGAGATGTTAACCACAATGAGTGATACTTACAATTTGTCAAATTCCAGTTCAAACAATTCTGGTTCCTTGCCACAAATTCATTTTTTTCATAATAGAAATCAAAAGTTATACACCAATCGATCCAAAGCTTAAATGCAAAATTTAAGTTGCACATTGCTTGCTAGTGCACCTCTTTCAGATAAAAAAATAATTCACAACTATTAGTGAGCAACAAACACAAACCCTAAAGGAAACCTTCCATCTGTTAACAAAGATGTGTCAACAAAAAACAAACCCTAAAGGAAACTTGTACAAGGTGTGTGAAAAATTTGTACCTTAAACCCTAAACATAGACTACATACCTATGATGGATGCCTAGGATTCAAGTTCATTCTTAAGGCATGAACTTGCAAAATATTGACACATATATTTGTAATGTCATAACAACTTGACGTGGATCATGACATCACCTAGTTGTTGGAACACAAAAATTACATAACCATAGTTTTTGAGTAGGATATTATGGGCGTATATAGCCTATTGTATCTTTATTTGATATGTAAAAAAATGAGCCCCAAATTGTTTTTTGGTTGCTAGTTATGGACTTTGTGAATATTTGTCTTCTTCAAACTTAAAGTCACATCAAAAGTATAAAAAAACCTATTTTAACTCCATCATAAATTGCATCTATGTGCATATTGTACGTCCAAAAATTCTTGGCCACATATATATATATTATGATGCATGGGGTGAATCCATTTCCAAACATGTGGACTATCACAAGTGTCATGCACCAACTTTAAAAGTCCATTGTGGATCAAATACAAAACATTTTGCCATGAAATTTTCCCATTGTGTTGTAATCATTATTTTTTTAATCTATAGGAATCTCATTCCAGCATTTTCACATATGAATTGGAATTAGACACAAATTGAAATTGGAAGATTGCAAATTATGTACTTTGTGACATACATAATGTTCCACCTTAGTATGCTTCCACCTAGGAACAACTTGCTATTTAAAGTAAACATGTTAGTGTAAATGTTAAGAGGTTGTTAAATGTGCACAAAAGGTTTATTTACTTATGGTCTCCAAAAAATAGTTGAAGCTCTCCTTTGGGCACATCCAATGCATTTTAGATTGCAAAAAATGGTTCACAAATTAGGAAGTTGTGGCCCCCCAAAGTTGGGGGGATAATTTTTTTTAAAAAAAAATCTTGGAACACATCATTGCTAATAACCAAACATTGAAACACTATTGGTTGGTCTTCATTTACCCCATTATTGAAATGAATAGAACAAGAAATGAATAAACTTCATGGATTAAATGTTCAATTATGTGTGCGTGGCCAAGATTTTCCAAAAAATGATGTTACAAGATTGAAAGTTGTGGGTGTTTGAGGATTCCATGAAGCCTAACCCTTCGCACATGCATGGATTGGTTGGAAGTATGTGGGCACAAACCTGGTTTTGTTTTGCTCCAATCTTCTTACTTCCTTGGTGTTGTTCACTAAAAATTTTAAGCATTTTTTTTTTCTTTGAAGCTAATGTGATGGTCATCCTTTGGCTGTGATTTTTGAAAGTTCATTCCTTTTTTGTCTTTGAAGTAGTGCATGTGTCGATCGTCCTCTTCTTGTTCAACACGTGATCATGATGCTCATTTAAAAAAATTAGTGTTATTAATGTATTTCGTTTGTTGATCATTTTGGTTTTGGTTAGTTGGTAATAATGATGTTCATTTTTTCTTCTTTTGGTGATGCTAATGTAATTTGTGTGTAGATCATCCAAGTTAAGGGTTTAAGGTGCAGAATTAACCTTGTAACATTTATCACACAATTTATAATTAACCATTCATGGGATTTGGGGATGGTGTTGTAAACCATGTGTGAGCCTTTTTTGGTCAACGCTTTATTTCCAACCTACTTGCTTGAATTCCAATTTCATCTGAATTCAAAATGTGATATGGTTTGTAGTTGTGTAGGTTGTATAATGTTTGCGAGTTGTTGAAGAAAGAGTTACAAGAAGTTGAAATCAATGTTTGTGCTTTGGAGACCTCCAATGCTTTAGCAACCTTAATGTTTGATTATGGATGCTTGCATTTGAACCAATACCACCATGCATTCCTTGGTACTCCGTGCTTGATTAGTGTTGGTATTGTTTGAGTGAACTAGAATGATACTTTTATCTTCAATTATTATAATGTTATTGAAAGTTCATATTCTTGCATTATTAGAATCCATGCAACTACTACTACATCTTTTTCTTTTATAAACACATTAATAGGCCCCATTTTTTGGGACCTTATTTTCCCATTTAGATGGTTGGAAAGGGTAGTGAATGGGGAGTTTTAGAAAGGGCTTGCCATTTTCAATGAATGTGTCCTTCTCTCAACAACCTCCATAAATTTTTTTAATGTTTGGTCTATCCATTTATTGAACATTTGGTTGTTTATGAGGTTTAATTGACTACTTGTGTTGTATGCTTTGTTTTTAGTGTAGGTTTGGGGAAGCAGGAGGGGGGGGGGGATTTTCCTTGTTTGTTGTTACTTGGTTGAGCACATTGCTTCATTGCCTATCAATCATATGTACATTCATGATGATTTAACTTCCCCTAGCCCAAGCTTTAACAAGTAGGGGGTGTGCACTTTAGGCCCACTAGAGGTATGTCATTTTTTTAAAAATACAAAAACCAAATAACCAAAATTTTTGTCAAATTTGGATAGGCCTAAAAAACATAAGACTTCAATTTTGTAATTGAAGTGATAAAAACATGGAAATATGAAAAACCCCTCCACTTTAGGTTGATATGAATTTCATTTGTGCAAGCTGTTATAATGAATTGCAAAATGTGGTTCATGTGAATTAATTGAGATTTGCCCCTATTTGGTGTAATTATTTTATAGCTTATGTGGACAAGTTTTTGGATCCAATGGTAATAAAGAAATTTCTTAAATCTTTGGTTATAAAATGTGTCTATGATTCTAATTGATGCGCCCCCAAGCTCCTTGATAGACTCAAAGGTGAGTTTGAAATGAAAACAACAAAAGAGCAAGGAGTTGGGGCACGTTCCTTGACTCGCAGCATTTTGGGGGTAGAAGGTGTCATGCTCGTACATGGCCTCATACATGATGGCTAGTTACGGGCATGCCCATGTGTGCTTTTAGGGTTAATGTACGGTCTTAGATGACTGTACGTTATTAGGTACTTAGGGTTTCAGTTGGTTGGCGGTAGTATAAAAGGCCAAACCCTTTTTTTCTCTCTTTAGTTTTTCTAAAATTCCTTTGTCAAGAGAGCTTCCTCCATAATAAGCTAGGATTTCTAGATGCTCACGACGGTCATTGCACGGCCACCGTCTACATACATTTCATTTTCTTCTTTCTTTGTAATTCAATTTTAGAAAAACTACACTTTCTGTTGCTTCATGTTGAAAACGATAGATTTCTTGCGCTTTTGGAGTTCTTGAGTTGTTGCTACTAGTGTTGTTGCTGCCAGAAGGAGCACAAGTTGCTACTAGTGTTACTGCTGGTATTGTTGGAGGGAGCTTACATTATATTTCTACTAACTAACAAAGTAGATTTCAAACCTCCTCCCCCCTTCTTTTTCTTTTTTTCGTTCTCTTTTTCTTCTCTCTCTCACGTTGAGATAGGAGGAGGTGGTTTTCAAGGACAGTCCTGAAGCTGTCGAGCAAAAAAATTAAAAAAAAACAAAAATTTCGGCAACGGCACCTGCCATCGCGAGTTGTAGTGCCGCAGGCTTACAGCGCTGTTGCGACGCAAGTTGCAACACCGCCATCGTAGCATCGCCATCGTTGTAATGCCGCAACGTCACACGTTGCAATAACACCGTAATGTTGCGCGTTGCATCAACACTGCAATGTTACGTG
>Ga0209611_10012278_pt1 | contig 12079 bp, 7 predicted proteins | sample S1TSphgellanicum_3_FD_187693 | JGI IMG/M metagenome (GOLD analysis project Ga0209611, IMG submission 187693) | Host-associated microbial communities from peat moss isolated from Minnesota, USA - S1T2_Fc - Sphagnum magellanicum MG (SPAdes) (version 2) | ecosystem: Host-associated > Plants > Peat...
CAAATTCCTTCATAGGGTTCCAAGACTGTCCATCCCTGCAGCAGTGAATCTCATGCTGCAAGTGGCAGAAGCCTTGAAATACTTGCATGGGAAAGGCCCAAGAGGCTTGGTACATCGTGATCTCAAGTCCTTAAACATTTTAGTGAGACCTCTTGCAGATGCCCCTGAACTGAAGTACGAAGAGGGCTATCTGAATCCAAAAATCGCCGATTTCGGGGAGGCGAAGATTAAGACCTTGATCAGTAATTTTGAACGCAGATTCACAACCCAGACACAAGATATTGGCACTAGGAACTGGATGGCTCCCGAGGTGTTCAAGATCACACAGGATGCTTACATCGACCATGAGTCTCCACCTGAGCATGCTCGCTTCAACCCATCCAAAGCAGATGTGTACAGTTTCGGCATTGTCTGCTTCGAGTTACTGACCAGAGAAGTGCCTTATGTAGGCGTGGAACCGGCTAGCCTGCCGACTCAGATAACCAAGCATGGTCTGCGGCCACAGCTTCCTGAGAGCTGTCCAAGGAGGTTGGCTATCTTGATACAAAACTGTTGGAAGTCTGAACCTAGGGAGAGGCCAAATTTCAGGGAAATCTGCAGAGAACTGAGATACATCAAAGGACTTCTCCTCAGAGGTAATTACACTCCCTTTCTATTGATTAGGGTTTCAAAACTGAACTCAGGTATTCAGTCTTGGGGCTCTTCACATGTTGAAACTTGTAACTTTGAAAAGAAACACAATGCCCTAAAATTGCCAATATAACTGCAGGATCAAGATGCAATTTGAATTGAAAAGGGGAACTTGCAAAGCAAATATTAGAAGCAAGCATGGAAAAAAGACAGAGTTGGAGAATCTAACGAAATCATCTTGTCTATAGAGATAGGTCCTTCAGAATGCCTAGAATGTACCAAGCCATGGTAAGATAGCTGATAAACTATGAGAACTTGAAGCACCAACTAGAATAGATCTGTGATGATTCACAATCAAAGGAAGTTCGTGTCAACTCAGGAATCTTATGCAAGAACTTGTGTAGACAGCTGAAGAGGAACTTATGGGTGCCAAATGATGAGCATCTAAAGCTTTTCTACAAGATGGAAGGACATAAACCATAGAAAGAAGCCAAATAATATGGTTCTTCCTTGACATAACTAATCTTTCGTTCTACCCAAAACCTGGCCCACAATTCCTGGCATGCTAATTTAGCCCTGAATAATCTAGTCCCTTACTCATCAAGTCATTCACAACCAGTAATTCATTGTGCCCCAGTGGGGCCATTTAGTTTAACTTTGTCTTTCTCTTTGTAGGTGATGAAGTCCAGCTGCAAAAGGTGGATCCTCACCCATCGTCTATGGAACTGGTTCAGGTGAAGTCACACACGAAACTTTCATTTATGCATTTTTGGTTCAAAGACCTATTTGAATAAATATAGTTTCTTTAACCAGAATTGGTTCACAAACACATTACTTGAGGTCGTATTCTTTACATCAATTGATGTTTTGGGGTCAAATTTGTGGGGTTGAAAATTTTAAAAACTCGTCCAACAGATTCAAGGACCTTGGGGAGGAACGGGAGGGTGCAACTTCTTTGATCCTCCAACAGGAGGCATTACAGGGCTTAAGATCAGATTCAGTCCCACTCATAAAGCTGTCTGGTGTCTTACTGTCGAATATAATATTCCTGGACAATCACCAACTCAATCTTGTCATGGTTCATCGTTTGATTCATCGACTGACCTACAAGAAGTGGAGACCAGGGTAAATTTCTCAAATTGTACAATTCAATGACAATAGTGGAGTGCTATGAAAGACAAATTAGTACAATTGTGATCACTCATACCACCAGACTGTTAGACATATATTATCCTTCATTTCATGGCTCAACAACATTTGCATACCAGATCAATGCATATAAAATGATGGTGAGTGGGGGAACTGGATGAAATATTAAAATATGTGGCAATGTTAAAACTGAATTCTATTACATAAGATAAATTAATATAATCAAGCTGTTTCAAGTAGGGTTCAAAGTTCTGAAACCTGTAGGTTCAATTTGAAACATGCAGATCAGGCCTTAGCAAGTTCGGATAATGTTTCATTATTGGCAAATTTCCATTCCTGAATTTTGAGTTGCTACATGGGTAATAATTGCAGTAGCATGCGCTCTAATTCTACTTTTGTGTGTTAGGTTGTGTTTGACTACCCTTCAGAATATCTGGAGCAAATTCAGGGATCGTATGGTGTAACACCTGCACTCATTGGTCACAGGCTCAATCTGTCGTCTGACACTACTGTAGGACCAGAAAACACTATCACTGTTATTGCTTCCCTCACATTCAAAACCAATATCAGAACCTATGGTCCCTTTGGTGTTACAGGAGATACAACATTCGAGAGTGATGTGGGGAAGATCCTTGGGTTTTTTGGAAAAACAGGTTTTTGCTTGGACTGTATTGGAGTGTGTATGGCAAGACATGCCATTGTTTATAGTTAGCCATGGTGATTAAGTTGCTGTTAGTCTTACCATGGCTTGCCCCCTCCCCCACTGGTTTGCAATTTAATACTAGAGTCTAGATCAGGGTTTTTTTTGGTTTTTTCAAATTTGTGAAGTAGGTTGGTTGGCAATCTTCCACAAGAGGATGTTGCCAAATATGGCAAGCAGAAAGAGGGAAGTAGAAAAAGTTGGGATTCCCCCTTTAAACTGGTGACTTATTGGAGCCAATTAGAAAATTTTAATAAGATGCTGTCACAGATATGCTGTGAACTGACTGCATATTAAATTATGACAAATATCGTATCTGTGACTGCATATTAGATTATGACAAACTTCCTGGAACAACTTGTTTTTTTTTTTGTGTGCAAAATTTCACTCAAATGTAAAGCCCAACTATAGGTTGCAAATTGTATAAAGGAAAAAAGGAAAGACATTTAAAGATTTGTCAAAAACCTAAAGCTTTGATTTAGGGTTTGTTGTATTTGCACTGGGTGATCATTGTTCATTATCACCTTTCGCGATTTCCAAATCTGCAGATGAGCTTGACACCCTCCATCATGCCCAAATCACCTCCTTCAAGCTTTGTTATGGCCCACCTCAGCTTCGCCTTGCAAGTATATATTTCACCTCTCCTATAATCAGATAAGGTGCCTCCAAAGTTCATTTTTATTCTCTTGCAATGAACCAATTTAACTGGCCAATTTGACTGGCCCATCACTCCAAATAAGTGAAACCATGGAGGCTCTCCTAAGTAGAAGGTTCTATTTTGAAGTATACAGTTCTCCATCTTTGGCGCAGCTATATTGGTGAAAGGAGGACAACATTTGCCAAAGCATATGGGTAAAAGTGAGGTGTTATTTGGAACTTATTGGGAAACATGTGAGAACTTGGGAACTCTTTGCTTTGGCAACCACCCCCCCCCACCAGCCAAGAAAAAAAAACTTGTATGGAACCAACTTGGTGTCCTGGTGAGTTTGAATATTGGTAGAGGCAAATTGAAATCCTTTTACTTCTGCATACCTTGCTCATTGAGCCGCTGCATCACAGAAATAATACCAGGTCATAATGTATGCAAGCATTCACTAGAATCATGTCTTCAAAACAAGTCTATGTAGTCATATATCTATAAAGGTCAAATAGATGAGATCCTGGTACTAAAATGAAACAAAGATCGACCAATGGAGTGTTGCAGGTCACCAGACTTTCGACACACAGATAATTGTCGAGTATCTGTCCCTGATTTTAAGAAGAACCACCCAACACAGGAAGTTAACCCATTGCAAATCCAAGGTGCACAATTCCAGCCTTATGAAAAAGTTGTTTGAAGGAATGGCTGACACCTGAGTTGTATAAGTTTCAACAAAATTTGAGATTTGCCATTGGAAACAAAGGTGGCTTTGGTTTTGTACCGTGTATGGCAGGTTGGTGAAGGATTATGTGTACAGCTGCAGTGGCCTTCATCAATGATCAAAGTTGCAACTTCCCAAAGATGAATCCAGAGCAGGTATACTGTTATACAATCTTGAAAACCATAGAGGTTTATACTGACTTTCCATCCAAATAATTTCAAGCATATTAAAGCTCTTGTCAACTGATGTCTAAACTCTGTCAGTACATGGACACAAAGATTCATGATCCAGTTGAAGGGGAAGTTGAAGGGGACTGTCAGCCATTCGATTCCATCAGTTTGACATGTTAAGATAAACCATATTGTTGGTCATTCCTGGATTTGTGTTGAGGTGCAGTGGTGTCTCCAGTATTCCTTTCCTTCAGCTAACACCATGCTGTGTGTTTATTGACTTGAACTGCTACTTCTAATGTGCATTTCATAGGCAGACACAGAAGTATATGCAATTCCAGATGTTGATGTCAAATTGATTGGTCATATCTTGCCAGTTGAGGTCTGAGTAAGCAGGGTGCAAGAATCCTTTGATTTCAGTAGTGAAGAGGATGAACATGGAGAATTCTGCCTGCTTCACCTCCATTCCTACAAACTCCCTCCAAATGTTTGACAGGTATAGGTCCCTTCTTTTGCTGTAGATACCAGTGCTGGTGAAGTTTCTCAATCCTGGAAGAAGCTGCATACAAAATGCTTGTTTTCTTTCTGTGAAGATGTTTTGCATTCTGTAGGGGGATTGCAAAGTTCTCAGCATTGTGTGTTGAGGAGATGATCACCATGAGAGACGAGTTCCTCCAAATTCTTGTCTTTTGCAGTGATGGGTTGGCACCACAAGTCCTGATGCCACCTGTTCTCCACCAGCGTTCAGAACACCTCATGTACAACATGTTGACCACCAGAATCATTGTTCCAACCAGTTCAAGAGGTTGTTGGACTCAAAGAATGTTTCTGTCTTGATCTGCATTCAAACCCATAATTTTCCAATTTGACAGATGAAAACAGTGAGGAGTTGAGCTAATCATACACTTGAGGACTCATGTATCTGTTTGCCAATTAAGATCTTAGGATAGCAGCACTCGCATGAACAGAATGATAGGTACCAGGCATTGATTAACTGGCACGGGCAGGTGTGCAGTCCTTGAGAGACCGAGTCATTGAAGCTTTCAACCATGTCTTTTTCCTGGTTTTTCATGCTGGAAATGGTGACGAGCAGAAAGAAATTTGGTGGGTTTTCACTTACATTCATGCATTGTATTGATCCTGTTTGCAGAGATGTGAACAATCTTACAGGGGCAGCAAAGCATTCAGGGTCATGTGACACAGGCAATGTCATCATTATTTTGTTATTTTGGGGACTCTTGTACAGGTTTCTGATTTCTCTTTTCCAATGAAGACTGAGCCAGGAATTGCAAGTCTAGAGTGTCTGGGTAATTGATTTGTCACTTCGAGGGAATTTCTTTTTGGGCGAAGTCTTAGGAGTTAGTGGGAAAATGAAAGGGAGTATGGTTTGTTGCTATCTAGAGGTGTTTGATCTACATGCACTAGGAAAAAGTTTTGGACTATGAAATGTATGTACACTGGAGGAACTTTCCTCTGCTCAAAACTAGTATTAGGTTTCTCTTAGATTCTTGTATTTGCAATGATAGAAAAGCAAGTCATGGAATATTGTTTGAATGTTTATCCCTAGAAGCAAATAATTAGGAGTATTGGCATTTTTACCCATTATATTGTTTCTTAGTCCTTGGAGTGTGCAGATATAGTAACAGTTCCAAAACTGTGTGGAAAGCAAGGCTCACTCTTGAGTTAACTAATATTTCCTGTATTGTTGCTTTCTGTTGACAGAAATGTCCTAGTGTGTTGAAACTGGAAACAGTTGTCTATTCTAACCCTTCAGAAAATTTGAATGCTTCTCTAATCTCGCGTGACTAATTGATGCAGGACACACCAACTGTTATAACATTTTGTGTTCCTGAACTAGATATCCTATTGTTTGAGTGTAAATTCAGCTGACAAGATACTAAAGTTAGCTTGTGCAGATGAGCAAAAGCTTGTGCAGATGAGCATTAATTGGTGTGGGGAGTGCATGTAGCCCTCGGTATTTAACCAATGGGCAAGCAGAGGAGGGTTTAATTTTACTTCATGACCCACTTAAGGCCCACTTAATGTGAACACGCATGGACCCTCGCCCTCCCATCCCTTCTGATCTTTGTACGTTTATGATCATGATGATTTTCAGGTTCATATAAAGCATTTCATTATATGTACTTAAGAATGGGTAAAGCCCATGGCTTGGGGACATTGCCAAAATGTGGGGCAGGACTCAGCTATTGCCTCCTCCTAGGCCCTATATATTTGAGAATGCTCCCACTGTTGCGGGTTTACTTACACCAAGAGGCCTCACTCAAAAATGTGAAGGTACCAGTGTAGGTATTGAATCAAAACAAACATTGCTGCAAAATCGCCCCTATAAGGACAATCAGTGATGACCACGTTGCAGCGGGGCGAAGCTGCTCTGACCACGCAGTTGAGCCTTGGTCCATTTTCAAATAAAAGGCATGATGTTAAGTATTGATCCTTAATATGGTAGGAACTAGCAACATGATATCTTGCAGCCAGTCAAATACTTCGTGTATGACAGATTCAGTGCAGCTGTGCGACAATCTGGTGGCAGAATTCACCCCTTGACATAGTTCATTGGGCGGAAAACTGATTCCACCATCTTCCATGCCTCCCTGTGCTGCTTTACACCAGAAAGCAGCATATTGGAGCAACCCATCAAGACCCTCTCTAATATGAAATCTGCTTTGGCTAGCTATTGTGGCCTTTATGCGTTGTTTTCCACCCTGCTATTTCCCAGCTTTTTTGCAATTTTCTCCTCACTTTAGATTTGAAATATCAGAATACCATCTGTGGACAGTATTGCCTGAATCTTCAGTTTATTTATTGAACAACATTGATGAAATGGAAAACAGGCTGTCTCAGCATGTCATAGCTAGCTGAAGCAGATTAAATGAAGATTATATTTCGTAATATCCATTGGGAGTAGCATTCCCAGATATAATCTGCCAGTCTGGTTGTGAGTTTTTTGTAAAAAAAATTGTAGCTTAGGAACAGTTGTAAGCATCCCTAGACAAATTTTGACTTAATTGGCCACACTTTTGTACAGGAATGCTGAAACAGTAGCCAGTGGATAGACCTGTGCCAAAAAAGAAATTAGAAGAGAGAAAAAGAGAATTTTTGCCAGAAAAGTGAACTGGGGTTGTCTTTTGGCGAGTTTTCTCAAAAATAAAAAAGACTGTTCCATATGATACAGCCCAGCATTTTCTCTATTGGCCAAAATGTGAAATGAAAAAATCATAATTCAAAAAATTAAGAGATTTTGGAGGTTTTGAATCAGTAGAAGTTAGGGGAAAAACAAGTTAAAATCATTAGATGTCTATACTTGGATTTCAGTGTGTAGCTAATACATAGAAGGATGATTAAAGATTCATATTTTATATTTGTTATATAGCCAGATTTGGCTAAATCTTCCAAGGAATGATCACCACTTTTTTCTACATCTTCCTCTGCATGGTACCCACTCTGGGTACAAGCAAAAATTCCTAAAATATACATGATATGGCTTCATGAGATGTTGGAACTTGGAAATGTTGCTCCCAATGCACATTATGACATACTTCAATTGTGGCAAAAGTGACCTGTAATATCTGCAAGTAGAATAATATGTGACAAGGGATTCTTGAAGTAGACTGCACGGATGATCACCTTGAATAGTCATCAGGTTGAATGCCTTGAAGGGTTCTGTATATATATATCAATGTGTGACATTGATCCCATGGATTTTGATTTGTTACCTCTTTTCCACCAGTGGCAGAAGATGCAAGAATAGAGGCATCATTGCATTGAGAAGGTGCTTAGGATGAGTGTAACTGGGTAGACGGGTTTTTCGAGTTTTCGCTTTAGAGTTTTGCAAACTGCCAATTTCCTAGAGCAGGAAGTGGTCTCATCAGGGTTTAAATGACAGTTCAAATCTACAATGGGTGGGCTGATACTATGTTCCTCTGGCTTGTCGCTGCAATTCCTTATTCTTTTCACCCTTTTGACAGTTTGTGGTCTTTCCTCCTTGCAACGAAAACCTCAAGGAGTTTTCTAGAGCACATGAACTTGCCATTTTGCTGTTGAAAGCTGTGGGTGCAGATTGAACTTGAGTTGCAAGCTCGGTCAGGATCTGTCCTGTTTTTGCGACGGTTGACAATGTGAGTGGATGGTGTGTTCACTTGTTTTTGTGCCTTGGTCGGAAAGTGCAACATTTTTGAGGTAGAGCTTGAGATTGGTTAGAAAAGCATAAGAGCTGTGAATGGGCGTTGTCGCCCCTGTCGCTCTAGGGCCCATTTCGATTCCTTCTTCATATCTGCGACCTCAGGTACTCTTTCTCGCTCTCATTCTCCTCAAGATTCTGATGCTCAAATGTTCAAAACCCAAAAATTTGCCCTACAAATTTGTTAGCGATACTTTCTCGGCAATCCAAACCATCAAGCTTATTTGTTGGACACGTCAAAATTTACTGGAATTGTCTCAGGATTGTGGCATCCAGGTGACCAGGTGATCAAGGTGACAAACAACTCTGGGCCCAATTGAGCTAGCTTTACTTTGGCACAGGAGGATTCCAAATTTCCATTGAGCTCAACGTAACTACCTCTGTGTCTCTCTTAGGTTTAAAATCAGGATTCTGTGCACCACCCTGTGTCCAAAAATCACCTAGAGCCCACTTTAACCATCCTTAATTATTGCACAGAACTTGTTTCTAATTCTTAGAACATGGGTTGGTGCAGTATGCTGTCTCAAATATTCTCTACAATATCACAAATGGATTGTGTACACCCCAACTGAACCCCCAAGCACCTACCTACATTGTGATAGGTGATGGTGGGAATAGGGAAGGCCTGGCATCAACGTAAGGTTTCTTCAATGATGCCAATTTTTTTTTCTCATTTGTCTTACAGAAACATCAATGTCTGGGAATGAAGCCTCCAAATTGCAACCATTTTTGTCCTGTCATTTTTAGATACAGTGCACAATTGTTATCTCTGAGGGTGCACTAACTCATATACATAACATGAATCTTGTGATGTCCATTTTACAGGTTCACAGAACCTCAACCAAACTATTCAGCATACAGGGAAGCAAGCTTTGGCCATGGACTGTTTGACATAAAAAATTGTACACATGCAATATGGACATGGCACCGCAACCAAGATGGAGAGGCTGTAGTTGCTGATTCTGCCATTCTGTATAACAAGGTTTGGTATTTGTGAGGGTAGAGTATCAAGTTGAGATGCCTAGCTAGTAGAGAGAAAATTTTACTTTTTAGTTACCTTAGTGGACAGCCTGATAATTTTCAGAGTTTCACCTACTACCTCCACTAATTGAAGAGGCAACATCCACAAAAGGAGTTTAATCTTTATGGACCATGCATTGTTAACTTCGGGCCATGATCTTTCCACGCCCATTCATACGATTACTCATATTAATTTTGATTTTTTGTTTTGGCATCTCCTGTCATCTTACAAGCTGACATCCTCATTTACATGCATGACAAACCTACCTCCAAGCTCGGGTTCAACTAGAACTGCCATTCCATTCTACAATATAGAGGACTGAAACCCCACGTTGTTTCATTTTAGTGCATCTGACCATTTCAAAACCTGAACATTTATCATGTGGATTGGTGTGCAAGCACTTTGGATCTGGCAAGAAACCCAAATTTGGTACTTGATTCCAAAACATAGACCGGTGGACTTCAACAGCTTTTGGGGTTGGTTCTTTTTTCACCTCCCTATGCAGAAGAAGCTGAGGAAAATGGCACCCAAACCCATGAATGGCATTCTGGATGCATGGAAGTGAGGATCTTCCATAGCTGTTGATTGCTTACAAGTCCATAAACCTGCCACAGCATGACCAGAAAAGGATCTGACAATTATATTTGCAATAATTTAAAAAAAAAATACTTGTCATAGCAGTTGATGTTTCTTAAGATATGCACCTGCATTTGTTCCACATACAAAGTAACTATTTCTCAGAGTAGACCTACACACTGGAAATTCATAAATCTTCCACCTTCTCAAGCACTTGTCTGTCAATATGGGGAATTGCATTGGATCCACATGCAAATAATATTAGTTTCTTCCACATGCTTGCACCAGGATTGTCTAGTTCCAGTCGTCATTGTCAAGGAATGCTTGCGTTCCAACTGCAGCAAGAGTCATTCAGAAATCTTGACCTCAATAGCATCAAGCATGATGAGGATCATCAAACATGAACTCTGGGTGGATTTTGCACAATTTTTCTGGAATTTGCTGATAAACCATGGCCAAAAATCTATTGCCACCTCTATTTGGTCAGAAATACAAGCTTGAGTTTGCTATCATTCATTTATCCTGACCATCCCAAATATTAGACTCCACGGTTCATATTGACACTGATTAAACTATGTTTTCATCAATACTTTGTCAGTTGAATCGTCTTGGTTCAGAGCATTTTAGTTGGTAATGCAACAGGCAAAACCCTTAATCAATTGGCATTGCATTGTCAAGTTGATTTGAGGAACATAATGGACCCAAATACTAAAGAACAGGCATAAATTTTGTGCAGTATCAACATATGCCCAGACCACTTGAATGCATAAGAGCTGCTCAAACAGAAGAGGCATGGGAAGGAAACAATCAGACGAGAAACCTACCTTACTCTTCAGTATTGGTGAGCTTTGCAAAGTAATCTTTATTTGTGGTATGGGCTTCTAACCCTTCCATACATGTGCACCCAATTGCCATCCAAACAATGCATGCCCTAATTTTCTGAAATCACTACTGTAGCCCTGCACACTTCATCAAATAACTGCCCAAGACGACCCACCACATAATCTTGGGGATCCAAGTAGACAATTGCAACCACTGTCCAAGCATTGACAGTCTCAATGACACCTCCTCAATAAATGAAGGCAGTTTTGCAACTGCAATTGCACCATTGACATTTATCTCCAATATTGCCAACTCTTGGAAATCAATCGATCTGCCCTAATTCGCATACACTACTTCAACACTGATCATATTTCAAGAGGGAGCATAACCATGGAATGTGGACATTGCCTTGGATTCCTACTCTAGAAATCCCCTTCCACCAGCTTCTCTATCAATGAAAGCTTGAGAGGCTCCTTTTTCGGGGCATCAAGGCTAAGACAGGGATATGAAGGGTATGAGAGGAGATCACAGTCTATGGGGCTGCCAAATCTTAATATTGAAAGCTCTTGCGGGATGGACTCACCAGTTGAATTTCTTTGAGTGTGCACGACACAATTTGGTGAGATGAAAGAGATGATTTCTTTCTAATGCTTGCATTGTTCATAACTCCCAGGAATGCATGTTACCAATACTGCTGCAAAAAGAACAATCCATCACAAATTCATCTTGTAGCCAACTTCCACACACTCTCTGAAACAACCTATAAGAGCTTTGAAGCTTCAGTGACCACAGACCTGTACAGACCCACATTGCTATAAAGTGTACCACATGTGATTTTTCTATCCATAAACAGAATTGAGGCTGCAAAACACCAGGTAGGTTTCTTGCATACCTATGTCAGAGTGGAGACCACAAGCAAGTTTTGCTTTCTGAGAATCATGGACAGTCATGGAAGCTTGATGAAACCAAATTATTTTGTTTTTGTTTATGTGCAATACCTACTGACAATGCTTTTGCCTCTCCGTGTGTTTGTGTCTTGTCAGTCTTATTCTGGAAAGCTGGTGCAAACCACTCGGAAGCAACCTGCAAAATTGCATGCAGAAGCTCCCTCAGAATTTAGAGAAGTTTGTGATCTACAAGTGAGAAAACAAAGAAATCTGCAAATCCTCATCTCTAATGTCACGGAAGTGCTACTCACAACTTAGGTTTCAGAATGATTGCAAAGGAAAAACAGAAGAGTAAGGAGCATCAACTTTTTCAAAGCTCCCTGCAATTACTATCAAAATGCATTCTGAAACATTTGAAGGCTCTTGAAGGTAACAATGTTGAAACATGCTGGGGGATTTCAATATAGCTACAAGCTATGTGGCTTGGTCAGGCTGTGATCAAGCTGCAACAAAAACCAGGGTTTAATCAGAAGGTTGAGTCTAATAGTCCAACAAAGTGTGTATA
>Ga0209611_10012279_pt1 | contig 12077 bp, 7 predicted proteins | sample S1TSphgellanicum_3_FD_187693 | JGI IMG/M metagenome (GOLD analysis project Ga0209611, IMG submission 187693) | Host-associated microbial communities from peat moss isolated from Minnesota, USA - S1T2_Fc - Sphagnum magellanicum MG (SPAdes) (version 2) | ecosystem: Host-associated > Plants > Peat...
CATTTGTACAGTGCGTAAGTCCTACGTTCATACAATTCTTCTTGGGGTGAAGGTTTGTTTTGGTGTTTCATAATCAAAAATTCTTGTGGTTCGCCATCTATCCGACTCTGTTGGCGAATTGCGTTGGCGCAGCCCGCCGCAGGCATCGCCATCCCAAAACCCTTGAAATATCGTAGGCACTCACGCCAGAAATTGCCGCTACATGAATTCGCCAACAGAGTCCTAACACTCGCGAACCTCTCTTACCTTTCCACATAAGAGTGAAAAGTCAGTAGAGGGTAGGGTGTAGGGTGTGGTTTCTCAATAGGGCCTGGTGGGCAGTGCCCACCCTACTGCTCCCCCACCCCTCTGCCCCCCTGCCCTACTCCAAGGACTGAGAAAAACCTTGCCAGAGTGACACTTGCTGCCTCAGTTCCAACATATCTAAATAATCGCTAGCAAATGCTTTCTGTAAGAGTGTGTCAGGGATAAATTCATCGTATTTTTGTTTCTCCAAAGGTTCCCAATTACTTAATAAATTTTCAGATGTAATTCTTTGCTCACACAAGGAAACTATTTCCGAATAAAGGTATTTAAACTTGTCTTTTGCTAACTTAATTGTCAAAAAATAGGGATTAATTCCACGAATGCTTGTAATTTCCAAAGACTCGCGACAAAAGCAGTTAAGTAACCTTTCTAAAGTACGATATCCCACAGTACCCATCCAAGGAAAAATACAGCAATGACCTTTTTCTATTAGTAAAATATTTTGTTGATCTAATCCAGCATTTCGCGTCAGTCTTCGGACGGTGTGCAAACGTTCTAGAGCATTATTTTGCAAGTAACTATACTCCACATCTTCAAGCAGAACCTGCCGCATCCGTTGCAAAATTTTTGTATGAATAGTGCCACTACCACCACGCCAATACATACTAGATTTCCCTTCTGCTTGCTTAACAAAAACAATCTTTTTTTTCAAATCAATTTCTAAAACTTCCCAAGATTTGCCTGCCAAGGCAAATTGATTTCCAGCAGGCAAAGGCTTGACAATACTACCAATTTCCTGATTTCCTTGCTTGACAATATATTCTTGACTATCAGGAAAGACAGCATAAAACTGAAATTTTCCTACCACCCTTTCCCCAGCCAAACCAAGAATCAATGTACCTTTTTCTGTTTTCTGAATCTGGTCAACATCAATTAAGTAGCGCAGCAATATTTCTAAGTCGTCTTTGCTAATAGCAGCAAAAGTCGGTAGACTTAAAACCTGTTTTGCCAGGGCGGCAGGTGAAATTTCTTTAGTTGCTGCTAAAATACTCATTGTTTGTTGATATAACAAACTCAAAGGATATTTAAGAGGCTTAATCGGTTCAATCCAACGCTCTTCTAAATAAAGTTGGATAATCGCAATACACTGCAAAAGTTGCCAAGGAATTTGTTCAGGGAGGGTTGCTTCTGGTGACAATTCATCTTCAGCGCAAACAAACCGCATATCAGCCGCTTCGCCTCGTCTCCCAGTGCGTCCCAAGCGCTGTAAAAAGCTAGCTACAGAAAGAGGTGACTCTAACTGAATCACTCTCTCTAAATGACCGATATCTACACCTAATTCCAAAGTTAGTGTAGCAGCAGTAACAGCCGGATTATTAGGTTCACGCATAGCAGCTTCAGCCGCTTGTCGCAAACCAGCAGATATACTACCATGATGTACATGATAGATATCTGGATATCCTTCATCTGTAGCAATTTGACGCAAAGATGCAATCACAGATTCAGTCTGAGATTTATTATTGGCAAAAATGAGGCATTTGCGAGCTTTGCTTAAATTAAAAATATATTGATCGCCTGCACTTATACTTAATTTATCAGTTGAATTATGCAACTTGATAACATTAACATTACCGCCTACTTTCTCCCTTTCTTTTCTCTCTGCGTTCTCCGCGTTTCTGCGGTTCTTCTCTCTCAAACTCCCATCATCACTACGAACATAAAAATGTTCCACAGCAAGTTTAATTTTCCGTTTTCCTCCCTCAATTCTGGATGTAATTACCGACCTTTCAGTTCCAGAACGCAACCACTCTTCAGCCATTGAATAATCACCGAGAGTAGCCGACAAACCAATCCTTCGAGGTTGTGTTCGCGTTATTTTTTCCAACCGCGTTAATTGGCAAAGAATCTGACAACCTCTTTCCGAACCCATGAAGGCATGAATTTCATCAATGACGACGAACTGCAAATTACCAAATAAGCGCAATAGGTCATGATTTTTGTTGATTAACAAACTTTCTAGAGATTCCGGTGTAATTTGCAGAATACCTTTAGGGTTTTTGAGAAGCTTATCTTTATGACTTTGATAAACGTCACCGTGCCAATGACAAACCGGGATATTTGCTTCTTTCAGTAAATTATTAAGACGTTCAAATTGGTCATTAATTAAAGCTTTAATGGGACCAATATATAATGCTCCTATAGTAGCGACGGGGTTTTCGTGTAATAAAGTCAAAATTGGCAAAAAAGCAGCTTCTGTTTTCCCCGAAGCCGTTCCAGCCGTAACAAGTAAGTGAGCATCGGTGTTAAAAATAACTTTACAAGCCTCTATTTGGACTGGTCTTAATTCAGTCCAGTTGTGATTGTATATATACTCTTGGATAAAGGGGGCGAGTCTGGAAAACGTGTGTAGGGCTTCGGTCATACCAATTTTGGAGTCATGAATTTTTGATTTTGAACCGCAGATGGACGCAGACGGACGCAGATAGAAAAGACTTTTATCTGCACGGCACTCGCTTCAAGCCAGGAAACCCTTTCGGCGATCGCCGTGGGGCTAACCAGCTAGTACCGCAAGGCGGAAGTCAAAAGTCAAAAGTATTATATATTAAGGCTTTTGCCTGTTTGAAATGGTTGCTTTATTTACGCCGCGCCATACTAGAATAAGTATCATCACTGTCCCTTTGTAACTATTCACTCCCCCCCCTCCAAAATCGGCGAAACCCTTGATTTCCCGTTGAGAGGTGGGGGGGAGTATGAACGGTTACGTCCCTTTGCTGATTTTTAGAGTCAAAGAAGAATTAACTCCCGGTTCGCCCATTTTTTTTTGAGTTCGAGAAATTGCCAAAAAACGTAAAAATATAGGTATGGTAATGGTTTTGGGTATTTACCTTAATTCTCCTTAAACTATCACCCCACTCTAAAAACCCTATTTTCATGCGATCTGCCTTTGGCAGCAGCGCTTCGCTATCGCATAAAGTTTGTAGGGTAGTACATTTTTACCAAAGCCGAAAACCCTGATTAAATCGTTCAGCTTTTTTATAACTCGATTTTAAATGGGCGAACCGGGAGAATTAATGCTTTGAGGGAAAAGGTTCACAAAGTAAATTCTGCTACATCGCCCTCATCTATACCTGCATTTTTACCTACAGTCATAGGTTTAAAATCATTACCGTGAATGAGTTGACTAAAAGAAATTTTCGGGTTTTCGCGAAGGATATTTAGCACACTAATAAAATCTCGGACAATTTCGCCTGGAGTCAGCAATGCTTCTGCACCTAGGCGATTGACAATTTCTTGGACAAAACCTTTCAAATCAACAGTTGTCAAAGCTTGGTCATAACCGAAGTTGAAAGCATGTACCTCAGCTAATCTTTGTAAAAGCGTGAGGATTTCTTCTTGAGTCAGTGGATTAAGCCGGAGTACTGGTCCCGAATATTCCTGAACATCGGATTGGGTGACAAAACGGCTTTCTTTTGTGCGCCGTCGCCAAGCTGCATCAGCAAAAAGCCCCCGATTTGGATCTTCCAAAAATTTTGTTGTTCCACCTATAACAATGCCAAGATGCTCTGCTTTGCACTGCATAATGTCATTAAAAATTCCCAGTAGCCTATTATAATTTTTTTCACGAGTCACTGTAGTAGATATTTGGTATAAATGCACAGCTTCATCAATCAGGACTAAAATTCCTTTATAGCCAATCTCAGCCACAAACTTGGCTAAGAGCTTGATGTAGTCATACCAACTATCATCGTCAATAATTACACGTACTCCCAAAGCGGCTTTTGCCTCAATTTTAGTGCTGAATTCTCCCCGCAACCAACGCAGGGCAGAACCCTTCAAGGCATCATCATCTAAGCGATAGCCACGCCAATAAGCAATAACGACAGTACCAAAATCAAATCCGTGAACTAAGTCTTCAATATACTGAACGACTTCCCTAATTTTTGCTTCAACTTGGTCATCAAAACCCTCGTCATTAGGACGCATTCCGGTTTCTTTGGCGACTTCTTGTTGAATTTTGTTAATCCATCCTTCTAGAATTGAAACTAAAGCACCACCATCAGGACGAGTTTTTGTAGCAAGGCGGCTCATTAATTCTCGATAGGTTGCTAGACCTTCATGATTTGTTCCTGCTAGTCGGCGTTCAGGGGATAAATCAGCGTCAGCTACCACAAAACCTTGCTCTATGGCATGGTTACGAATCAGTTGTAGAGTGAAGCTTTTACCCGAACCATAGTTCCCTATGATAAAGCGAAACGCCGCCACCCCTTCAGCTATATCATCAAGGTTTTGTAATAAGCTGTTCAGTTCGTGTTCCCGACCCACTGCTATATGTTCTAGTCCTACTCTTGGCACAACCCCCGCACTAAGAGAATTGATCAAAGCAGTAGATATTTTTTTCGAGATTTTGAGCTTTGCCATGGAGATCACCTCGCATCACCTTATTTTAGCTTGAGGGTGGACACAATACTGTTCAGATCAGCCTACCTTCAGGCACGCATCCTGGGACTGATTTAATAAAGGGTGTGGGGTGTGGGGTGTAGGATTTTTCTTTCCCAACACCCCACACCCTACCCCCTACACCCTTTTCTTGTAACGGTTTAATTGGTTGAGGTTTGTCTAGCCATTATATCTTCATGTAGCGCAATCATTTTTTTTATATTCATCATATGTTCTTGATAAACTTTTAAAGGTTCAGAGTACGGATCAATGAGCAATTCCCCAATAATATCATTAGCATTTTCATTGATTGAATCAATTAATAAATGCGGCATTGTGATGTTTGCTTCAGCAATCTTTTTCAGGGCAAAATTAGGATTTTCCTGCTCGATCAGAGCTTTTAATACTTGAACTTCATAGTCTGATAGCTGAGCCAAAAGTTTAGTCCATTCCTCAGTCAGATTCTGCGGTTGCTCTGTTATATGATCTATTGAATCAAAAGAGTCAAGTAAATCAGAAAAAGGGAACAAATCAACGTCATTTTCTTGGATGTGTTCAGGAATTTGATCCAAACTGAGAGTTTCCATTTGCTGGAGTAATTCCCAAACTTGGCTTTGCAATTGGTCGCGTTCCTCTTGCAATAGTACAATTTGCCCTTTCAACTGTGTTAGTTCTGTTTTTTGCTCTGTTAGTTTAGTTTTTAGAGAATTCAGGGTTGCTTCTATATTTTTCCTTTCTGAGGTTTTTTCTGACAGGAATTTATTCTGCTTGTTTGACTGAATTTCTAACTCTTGAATTTCCACTCGTAGTTCATGCAATTTTTCTTCTAGTTGCGGCTTGAGTCTATTTAGTAAGGTTAAATTACTTTCTAGTTCTTGTTTTTGTTGTACGAGTTCACTAATGTGGATTTGTAACTGAGCTATCTCCGCACGCGATATATTACAATTCAATTCTAATCGGCGTTTCTCTGCTGTGAGGGTAGAAAAGGAATTATTCAGTTCTCCTTGAGTTTTTCCCAGGGTTTGAATTTCAGTCTGCAGGTAGCTTATTTCTGCTTCTAAATGCTTTTTTTCTCCAGAGAAAGTACTTAACTCTCGATTGAGACTGTCTCTTTGGCTACGGCGTTCAACGACTTGATTTTGTAGTTTGCCTGACTCTGTATACAATAAAGTTCTATGGGCTTCGAGTTGATTAATTTCTGTAACAATATGAGATTTCATTCCTTCAAATTCTTTAATTCGTCTCTGGAGAGAATCTAAAAGTAACATCTCATGATATCTTCGCCGTTTATCTACAAATAAAGCTGCTAAGTAGGTGGCAGGTACAGTGATTAAACCTGTGAGGAAGGCATGATTAAAATCCCAGCTGAGGACGAGACTGAGACCAAAGCTTACACCAAAGGCAACTATACCTATAATAAATCGATTGCTGATCATTGCTGATTGCATATTGCTTGTTTTTAGCATATCCAGGTTGTCAGAATAAGGTTTTTCAGAAGACATTAATAAGAATTGAGGAGTCAGAATACAGGAGCCAGAATTGTTGAAAAATCAGGAAATAACAGGAGTATTCTCTCGCTTTGCTGATGATATCAAATCCTTATGAATTATGGATTATGAATTATGGATTATGAATTATGACTCCTGACTCCTGACATCAAAACTCAAGTTATTCCTCCTTGTTAGCTACATAGTTTTGTGAACCAAAAACTGCCACGTCAGCTTTCAAGAAATCAACAAATTGCCGTGCAGTTCGCCCAGAACGACCATTGTGACGAGTTGCCCATTGCAAAGCTTGATATTCCAAGTCTTCCTGCTTTATATTAATTCCAGCGTGTGTTGCCAAATGCCGGACAATTTGTAAATAAGTTTTTTGATCAGCGGGTTCAAAAGTCAAGGTCAGACCAAAGCGATCGCTAAACGAAAGCTTCTCCTGCAAAGTATCCCATGCGTGGATTTCGTCATTTTCTCTGGGAGTTGGTCTGTCTGCAAAAAACTCTCGAATCAGGTGGCGACGGTTAGAAGTCGCATATACTACAACGTTTTGCGGTCGTGCGGTTAAATTACCTTCTAAAACCACTTTGAGCGCTTTAAAGGCGTCGTCATCTTCTTCAAACGAAAGGTCATCAACAAAGATGATAAATTTCTGTGGCGCTCCCCGTAACTGTTCTACAATTTCTGATAGGTCTTTCAATTCAGATTTTGCGACTTCTATCAGGCGTAAGTTACGCTCGCCATACTCATTCAATAAAGCTTTCACTAAAGAAGATTTTCCCGATCCACGACTACCGTAAAGTAATACATGCAGTGCCACCTGTCCCGATAATAAAAATTCTGTATTTTTCTGCAAAGTATCTCGCTGAGACTCATAACTTACAAGTTCGCTCAACTTCACTGGATCAGGATACCGGATGCCAATAAACTTACCAGCTTGCCAGCGTAAAGCCTGGTACTCTGCAAATAACCCTGTGCCAAATTGCCGATAATAATTTGCCAAATTTTGTAAAGCATCAGCCCAATTCTCTAACTGCTGTAGAGACGCGATTCCTACCTTTTCTTGCTCGTTATACCACACAACTGGTGAAACAGGTAGATGGGCTACAGCTTGCACCCACTCACTTAAATAGGCGCTGCTACATTCGTAAAGGCTCTGCAACGCTTGTAAATCATGCTGAGCTGCTGCTACTAGAGATCTAGGCAAATTCTCAAGTTCTAGGTGTTGAGCTTGCTGAGTAAAGGGATTGTCAGATCTCTCGATTTGAGTAATTAGATATTCCTCCCAATTTTGGTTTCTGGCAGCTAAGGATTTGAAGTAGCTACCGTAGGCTTGGAGGCAACCCCGCGCATCGGCATCAGTGTAACGTATAGCTTGCAACAGGTCAAGAAATGCTTTACCCACCTCACCTTGGAGGACAGATTGGTAGAGCAAAAGGGAGGCTGCTTGGCGCTGGAGGAATTGGATCTTTGCAATCACTTGATTATCCATCAGTCAACTCGGTTATCTAGCGTTGGGGCTATGGTAAATTGTCTGCCCTTGCAGCAAAATCAACATCTACATACATAGGTTTTAACCATGACTTTAGTTTATGCCTGCAGGGTTCAGAGGGAGATCTTAGCAGGGAAACCCACGACACCCATCCGTGGGATTGGAACTTTGACGCCGTGTTTCTCGCTTAAGATCTCCAAAGCGCAACACATCTTTTTTTTAAGTGGGCGCTACTCCCACAACGCGCATTTTTTCTGGTTCTTTATTCCTAGGACTTACGCATTGACAAGAAAACCCAAATATGGGGTATGGATTGCAGGCATTTAACTTCGATTTTTTGAGACTTTTTAGGCGATGCCTGCGGCGGGCTACGCCTACGCTATCCATCCAAGGATGATTGATCAAAGCCTGAAACGACGTATCTTCGTTAATGCACAAGATGATTCGTTTGTACAGTGCGTAAGTCCTAATTCCCTGCTCCCTGCTAGAAAGCTCCCTTCTTTTGTAATGACTATTTTGGGTACAGTGGCACTGGCAATGATGGTGAATCAACTGGTGGCAAGGTAGCATAAACTTCTAGAAAACTGGCATTCTGAGCATTGTCTCACATAACTTTACGCTCTCTATTTTAGCTCTATTAGTACATTTATATTACCGCAAAGAAAATATAAAGTTTTGTAAAATGACTCAGAAGGTTCGTAGTTAAGCTTTAGCGCTGTCTTCGCGCTGTAGACACGTTAGCGACGCGGTAGCGACGCGGTAGCGACGAAGGAGCGTCAGTGGCTTCCCGCGAGGGTAGCGCAACTACGAACCAATTTTATTTGTGCCGACCTACTTACGAAAATATTAGAATTATCCGGAAATTGACTGATTAGCCTTGTAGCAGTATTGCATTAGTTAAAGAGTAAGGCTATTAGTGTTTGATACTCATATAAAAATGATCAGGATAAAATGCTTAAAGATTTGTTTTTATTGGTAGTCAATTTTAAAGGAAACTTAAAGTTATTATTGCCATTTTGGCAAGCTTTTCTTAAAAGAATCCGATATTAATAGATTGTACAAATCGTTATTGATATTCACACGCTTGTTGCTATAGCAATCCTAAATCATTCGCAAAAAAGAGATGATTTTGTCAGGTGAGCAATGCCAAAAATTTCTGGTACCGGTCGGCATTTTCCATCAAAATCACAAATTTCACAAATAAGATAAGACTGCTATGTCTACGCAATACTGCTGAAGTGAAGCTAATACTAAGATATTAGTTTTTCTAAGCAATTTCACATTCTAGGAACTAATATATGGTACTTTCACTATCTTCTTCTAACGTTATCCAGTATTTACAAGATGCAGGTCTGAGTAGCTTAAAAGACGGCACATTTGTAGACTCTGAACTGCATCTAAGTAGCAAAAAGAATTTCAACTTACTAGTTACTCTGTCAGGAAATCGCAAGCTGTTAGTTAAACAGGAACGTTACATTGAAAATGATGGGAATCCGCAAGAGTTTTTCAATGAGTGGCTGTTTCACCAATTGCTTCAGCGGTTTCCTGTTCTAGGTAACATTTCTGCGATCGCACCATTAGTAGCGCATTTTGATGAAGAAAATTCTATCATTATCCGTAACTACCTGACGGACTATGTTGATCTGGCAAATTTTTATCAAAGCAACCTGTACTTTAAAGAGGTGTACACTGAAGGGGAAACTTGTAGCATCGCGATCGCGATTGGCACAACCTTAGGAGTGCTGCATCGTGCCACCTTCAATCGCCAAGAGTATCGTAATTTTATGGCTACTCCTCCCCAAGGACAGTTTCGCTATCAGGTTTACAATCCGGCGCAAGGGATAGAGTCCATTGGGCCTGAGATTTTTGGTGTAGTTCCCACCGAAGCACTGAAATTCTATACTCTCTATCAGTGTTCCGAAAGTTTATCAGCAGCAATTGCAGAGTTGGCAAATGAATGGCATCCGTGCTGCTTGACTCATAACGACCTGAAATTTAACAACATTTTAGTGCATTCAAAGTGGGATCAACTAGACAATTGCCTTGTACGACTCATTGACTGGGAAGCTTGTGCTTGGGGAGACCCAGCGTTTGATTTGGGAACTATGGTAGCCAGCTATTTAGGAATTTGGCTGCATAGCTTGGTTGTAGACCCAACCATTGAGTTAGAAGAATCTCTAAATTTAGCAATGACACCGTTGGAAGCTATCCAACCTTCAATGCTGGCGTTAATTCAGGCATATCTCAATTCTTTCCCAATGATTCTGGAGTCCCGTCGAGACTTCTTAATGCGAGTTATCCAGTTTGCGGGTTTAACCCTAATTCATCAAATTCAGGAAATGATTCAGCACCACAAATACTTTAATAATGCTGCGATTTGTAAACTCAAAGTTGCTAAAAATTTGCTCACAAGACCCCAAGACTCCGTCATGACAGTTTTTGGTATTCCAGAGTTGGAAATCATCAAACCTTTTGCAAAAGTTGCAAACGTTGCAAATCAGCCGCAAAAAGAAAGAAAGCAGAGTTTAGTTCGTCTGTATTACGAAAACACTCGTCTACGGGGTTGTTAACAATTAACAACTAACAAACAGCAACTAACAATCATGCTAAATTCTTCTACCAATCAGCTGCTCAATTCTCTCTTTGATATTGCCAGCAATATAGAAATCGAGCCGAAATTTTGCATTCGCCATCCCAATTATCAACCCTTTGCATTGCCAACTAAAGTAGCAGACCGATTTCAGCAAACTTCAGCAGCTTTGCAGCATAAGTATCTCACCCTGCTACTGCGAAATTTCCTCCACGGCATTTATTACAATGGCTCTCTGCAGACTACTTTAGCAATCAATGCCGATGCTGCTAATGATTTGCCATACCAAAATTTAGAAAACAATTCCCTGTTGGAGATTGATTGGCAATTTTATGAGAGCCTGCATGCTAGCAATCATGGTACAGGTTACTTTGACCCAGGTTGGAAAATATTGCGGCAAGAACCTGATGGTAGCATGGCAGTGACCAAAGCCGGTTTGACATTGTACGTTGAGCGTGACTGTCATTTAGAACCGAAGAGACAATCCGCAAAGGTTGGTGAGCTTGTTGCTATTTGGATGCCCAAAAATCGACTACAAAACAGCTTTTATATTGCAGTTAGCAATGTTGGTCAGGACAAACTCGGCTACCCAGACGCTGATTTGGGTATGGGGCGAATCTACTTTAACTTAACTCCATCTGGAGCGATCGCCCTGATGAACAAACTGACACTGCAACTGAACGCTGCTGCTATTGCCTTCAGTTTTCAGGTTCCATACAATCGATCTGTGTATGGACGCTATGACTCAGGGACACTTTACTTTGAACGCAAGCATTATCCAGCAGTGCGGCAAGTCCTTCAAGATGTCTATACTGAGCATCGAGCATATTTCCAGAGGGAAGTCCCCTTATTCACCAAGTTTTTAGCACCAGGGCTGAGTTTAGCTGAAGAACCAAGCCAAAAATTTGCTCTTACGGAAAGTTTTGGGATGAACCGTTGTCAAATTGTAGCTAATGCTTTGTTGGAAGCTTGGCGAAAAGACAAAAATTCCCCTGAGGAGCGCATCAGTACAATCCACCAGCATTTTGCGCAACTAGGCATCGATTTGCAGCGTCCCTACCTCAATCCCAGTTCTGAGGATATTTATCACCCGTTGAACTGATAAGAGTCAGGAGTCAGGAGTCAGGAGTAAAAAAGGCTTTGTGTCTAGCTTTTAGACAACAGCATTGTACTTCACTTACCTCTCAAGAAACAAGAGGGAGCAGGGAGTATTTAAGGAGGTGTTTCTTCCATTCATAGCGGGTGGTGTGCCGCCCGTGGGTCGCTTCTGAGAAACTCATTACCTCAAATGTAAAGGCTGAAACTACCAAAAAACGTTGACATTTATGAGCTATGGAAAATTGAATGCAAAGCAAAATCGTAAGCGAGTCTATATCAACTCGCTTATCCAAAGAATGGTAAAGTCCCCTGACCTGGGCTGGTCTTGTGAGATAATCTTCTGAACGGGATAGTGGCGATCGCCATCACCACTTCACCAATATAGTAACCATACTAGCCCAGAACCACGCTTTCAAACAGGCTTAAAAGCAAAGAGTGAGACTTCGGTTTTAGCTGTCAAGGGTACTTTCCATTATACAAGTTTCTCTACATCAGTAACAGGTGGTGCGCCGCCGGTGGGGCGCTTTCAAGAAACACAAGCTAGAACCCTTATTAATACTAGATTTTTGGTACGAAGTGTTTCTTTCATTCGTAGCGGGTGGTGATCGCCGCCAGTGCGCTTGCTCCTCCTTGAGATCCGAAGGGGAATTAAAGCCTTAATGTAAAAGGAAAAAGGGGATTTTTACGTAACCCGTTATTTTTATGTAAAATTTGTAACCCT
>Ga0209611_10012283_pt1 | contig 12075 bp, 3 predicted proteins | sample S1TSphgellanicum_3_FD_187693 | JGI IMG/M metagenome (GOLD analysis project Ga0209611, IMG submission 187693) | Host-associated microbial communities from peat moss isolated from Minnesota, USA - S1T2_Fc - Sphagnum magellanicum MG (SPAdes) (version 2) | ecosystem: Host-associated > Plants > Peat...
TTGTTTGCACCCAATGGGGTTTGGTGCAAACCTAGTGGGTATTTGATTTTGAAGAAAAACTTGATTTAGGTATCAAATGGTTTTTTGAAAAAAAAACAAGTTCCTAGGTCTTTGAAGTTACAAAACTACCAAGGTTTGAATTTTTGAAATTTAATTCTGGTGAGTATTAATGTTGTCCAGTTCATAGGTTCCAAGAATAATTGTTGGTTTTGGTTCTTAAAACTTTCAAGGGACCAATTTTAATTGTTATTAAAGGAACCAAAATCAAAATGGTTTCAGTCCCAATGCTTGAACCTAGTTCCAAATTTGACCAATTTCAAATATTGGTTCCATAACCTTCGATTTTAGGTAACCTTTGGTTTCAATTCCAATATGCAAAACAACCCAAAAACTTGGAAATACCCAAGTATTTATTTGATGAAAAAAAATTACAAATTTTGAAATTTTCATTCCAATAAAAATGAACCTTTTTGTCACTAACAAACTTCAAATTACATTACAATGTATTAAAAGATCCAAAACAAAAAAAAAAATGAAACAAAAGTTCAAATAAAAGATAAAAAGTTTTATTCCAAAATGTTTATTATTACAAAGGTTTGAAAATTCAAGCCTACTTAGAAACTATTCTATTCATAAACTTTAATCTATTTTAAATATTTAAAGGATTGCACATTTTGGAACATGTAAGTGATTTTTTTGAATCACATTGGAGAAGAAAAAACAATGTTGCACATTTGTGGGCTTGCAAATGGTTTTTTTAATTCACATAGGTGAAGAAAAAGAAATTTGCCCATTTGCAAGCTTACAAGTGATTTTTTTGACTCACACAATTGATATTTCACATTTGTGGGCTTGCATGTGGTTTTTTAAATTTCACATATGTGGAAAAAAAAATCAATAAAAAAAAACATAAACCACAAAAAGAAAAATGTTAAATACTAAAAATTCACCCCAAATCCTTACTTTGGAACCAAAATTGGAATCCTTTTATTATCAAAAATCCAATTTAGTTTTGGTTAAAATCACAACTTGGAATTGGGCCATGGGTTTGGTTTGGTTTCAAAACCTTCTAGAATTGGGGTTAATTGAACCCCAATTCCAAAACCTTGATGAAATCTCCAAGTTTCAATTCTACTTGATTTCCTAGTATGAACCCGAGTTTGAGTAGGTTTTAGGTATTCAGATCTAGAACCATCAATTTCTACCTAGCAAGTTGGGTACCCAACTAAAGCTAACATTATGCCAAAAATGTGATTTTATGATTGGTCCTTATTGATTATATTAGTCACTTATGCCATTTGTAGTCGATTCAAATGCATCATTTATGCCATTTTTAATCGCTTATCACTTGTAATCATATAAGATTAATCATAAAATGATATTTTTGATTTAGTGTGGTTAATACAAGGTTAAGGTGTGTCATTGATCTTTTGAGCTCCAGCTCATACATGTGTTTTATAGTTTTGATACCTAGTTGGGGTTTGGTGCAAAAATCTAATATTAAGCCCACATTAATGTGCTTAGTAATAACAACCAAAACTAAACCGTTGTTGTTTTCATTTTTGACACTTAAATGTTATAATTAGTTTTTGCTTTGATGACCCCCCATGTGGCCTAGGCCATCAGCCCAAGTATGAATTCTAAAATATTCATTGTTGAATTTTTATCAAATTTTATGGACATAAATTTTTCAAAATTTAATATTTCTTACACCTTAAGTCTAAATGTTGTGAAAACACAATTATAAAATCCCAATCATTGAGCACTTTCCAACAATATCAAAAGCATCCTTCAAATTTTCTAAAATCTTTAATAAACTTAATTTTATTAAATTTTCAATGACAAAATTGTTCAATATTCAATCTCTTGCATTGAAGCCATAAAATTTTCAAAACTGCTTTAGCGCATTCCTATTCACTTGAGTTTTTCATTGCTACACAACACTAGTGATGATCAATTAATGAAAAAATGAATTGATTTTGTTGAAATTAAATTCCATTCAAATGAAAATATTGAATGACATTGCATTCAACTTGAATTGAATGAATTCAAATTCAATTGAAAGGAAATGGGATACCAATAGGTATTGAAATTGTTTGTGATTATGGTGTTAAAAAATAATTTAAAAGTGACACAAATCCAAAAAGACACCTTTCCATTGTTCGATACTTGAGAATTAGTCAAACAAATTTCAATTTTGAACTATCCAAACGACAACTTTTGATTCATCCAAAGAATGACTTATGAAACTTAAAGTTGTCTTGCCTAAACAAAATTTAATGAATCAATATATATATTACAACAAAAGGTGTCACTAGATTTTGAGTGAATTCATTGGTTTGGTGAATATGAACTAGTGAATTGCACCCACATTTGTAATAATATATCATTGTCAGAATTTAAGGCCTTTGAATGATACCAAAAACATGGTGGAGGCATTGCGGTTTGGGAGACTCAAATTACCTTCCTTGATAAATAAATTAATGCAACATGTGAAATTGGCCTAAGTGTGAATTCATTACTTAACAAATTAAATTTGAATTTTTAATTTTATTGAAATTCTAATGACAAAGATTACTCTAAAATAAAAAACATGCCTCTATTTCCTAATATTTTTAGTTTTGATTTAATTAAATCTTTGAAACGAACTTTCTGTACTGCACATCCTGCACCTTACAAACCATACAGTCCTGTGCAGGACTGCGCACAGACGTCCACAAACTTTGTTTAGGGTGTTCACCGTCATCTCCATCTTGGCTTTCAACTGAACTGTTTGTATGTGTCTCATTGCACCCACCGACGCATGTCACTCACCCATGATACTATTCCTTTGTTCATGTTGCCAAGCATGCACAATAAACAAAGTACCACGCCACAGAACCTGCACCAATAACTAATACATATCCGCAAACAACACCTCAGATCATGTTTCTTGACAAGATACACATGATCTCACAATGTCTCCAATTGCATGTGCCTGCTCCAGGCGCATGTGAATCTAGTTATCCTAAAACACTCAAGCCAGAGACTATTACTGCCAATATAGTAGCATCAGAGTGGAGTCAGACTTGCATAGCGAATATAATCTCATCACCCTGGAGTCTGGAGCATGGAGCAGTGTGCAATCAAGGTCATCACACCAAGCAAGTAGACAAAATGCCCCAACTCTTTCTAAAATAATTCACTTGTAAGGTTCTGCACATTGGGACCCAACATCCAGACATATCTATGCATTGTACATTTGTCAAAGTGTGAAAATCTCTTCCAAGTCTTCATCCATGCATCTAACAGGAAAACCGACCAATAGCACAAGGATTCGAGCATAATAAGTATCCCCAGTTTATAATGTTATGATGGGGGTATTCATCCAGGTTGAAAATGGTGTTTACTTGTCTTTTGGGTTTATGGGAGGGAATTTTTTTGTTTTTTTTCCTGCTCCCAATGTTTTCCTCTCTATGTTCACATCAAGTTCTCAAGATGTTCTTCAAGTTCCCAATGTGTTCCCAATAATACCTCATTTTAAATGGCATATTGTTTTGCCATGGTTGAACATGAATATAAACTGTAAAGGGGGAGCCAAAGGGAAGCATGACAAGGCATGCGTCTATTTGGGGGAGGGAAGCATATTTAATTGAGGAGTGCCCGATGTTCCAAAAATAATGGTGATGTGCCAATCAAATGGCTCATTCTGAAAAAAAAGAAAAAAAACTCCCTCCCTAACTAAGCATGAATAAGTACCCCCAAGGTAATATAGGGGTTTTTCCATGATCTCCCACTCACCCCTTATTTGTACTACCTCCCTCTCAAATGGTTGGGGTTTTTATGTAAAATGTTGAGCCAGTGGCCCACTTCTAGTGGATTTTCCATTATTTTGCTGGGTGCTGCCCCAAACCCCAGATCTGGAGATACCTATCAAACTAACAAATGTGAGTCACCTTACCTCAAAAATTGGTTGTATAAGTGCAAAAGCATTCTCACTTGGTTTGGGTTGCATTAACTCTCTACACCTGTAACTGCCAGGTGTGAGTTTCTCAAATGCATGGAGAAATAATGAGGTGAACATAGAAATCCTTTTGCCATAATTTGACCAAATTCAATTGGGTTCTGGCCCGGGTGCTGTTTGGCCCACTTAATGGCGCTAAATTGTAAGTAAGTAAGCAAGTAAGGTGAGCAGAAGACATGGAAACATACTCTAAGTGTTGTCAATTTGTTCCCTTCCAAATATAACTTGCAACTTGTCTTTTCCCTAATGTGTTGTCATTTTGTCCCCTCCCAATTATAACCCGCAGCTTGTGTTTCACCTAATGTGTTGTCAAATTGACCCCTCCCAAATATAACCGTGACTTGTCTTTCACCTGATTGGTTCCATGTTGCTTTTGGGGGCAAAGCTTGGCCCTCCTTGAAAGTTGAACGTTGTCGTATGCATTATTTTCTCTCAAAAACTCCCTTGAAATTGAGAAGGGTTGACCAGACTTGATGGTGTTACATACATTATTTTCTCTCCAAATCCCTCTCAAAATTAAGAAGGGCTTCCTCAGTCAACATGCTATTTGAAACCTGATTACACTCCATAGCACCTTAAATCATTATTTTTAAAACACTTGTGCTTGGTGTGTCAGTTTAAAATTCTAAAAATTCCATCTAGTTTTATAGGCCTTTAGTGGTTAAGATTAAGCTCCCCCTTGTCTTTGTTCCAAAATCTAATTACCTTCCTGTTTGCACCAAATGTTGACGGGTTGTTGATTTTTTTCCAGTAACCAGCCAAGTAGGTCATCAATTTTTTTGAATATTTGGACCCATCAGTTATCAATTCCACTAGCAAAGTAATACCCTCAATCATCAATATACTCAATTATTTTTTGATAATAATTGTCAGTTATGCATAAGAATTCTCAAATACTTGCCTTGCAAACCTTCAGTTATATAGCCTAGTTCAGTTAAGTTATAAGTTTATTTTTAGTTTTCTGTTTTCTATCATATGCATGTATATGGTTTTAGAATTGATAACCTACTTAGATGAAAATTTAATCATCTAGGTATGTTATGAACCTAGTTATAAAAAAATCAATGAAGGGTTAGTAAGCTATCAATAACTGGGCTGATAACCAAGTATGTTCTCAAAATCCAGCCAACTCTATAGCTCAAAGGCTAGCAACTAGGACCCCATGATGATATCAAGAATCACATATTGCAAATATGAACATGACAAATTTAAATGAGGAAATAATGGATCATCTAAGTTATAATAATTCATTCGGTGATGGTGACTTTTCACATGTGTAAATGATTATGCATTAATATTTTGGTTTACAATTAGAAATGAAAATATAAAAAAAAGCTTTTATGAATAACTGAACATGTTTTTTTCATAATTATTTCTTGCACATGTGACATGTGCATAGAGCTATAAAATTTGAGCCTAATGAATGTAAACTACTAATCAAATGGTATAAAAATAGTCAAACTTTTCCTTTAGCACTTTGTTTCAAAAATTCAAGCTTTTAAAATTTTGATATGATTTATTTTTTCATCAAGTTCACCCAATGAACATGCATATTAAAGAAAAACATGTGCTTTTTTTATAAGAAAACTTGAAATCAATAGCATGATTTTATGCATTCTTTTTACATTCATTGATACAAAAAAAAGCTATATTATGAAACTTTAAATTGGTTAAAGATTCAAAAAGATTTTTTCAATGTTTAATATATTATTGGACATTTTTATTTACTTATTATCTCAATACTCTGATTATAAAAACACAATATCACACCATACTTATAGTAGACTAAACACAAAAAAATTCAAAGTTATCCTTTACAATCCTTTTTTTGTTAGACATTTTTAGAACTGTAGCTGTGAATGAGCCCTTTTACCTTAACCAGTCAACTCAACACTAGTGTTTAGTGTGAACCATCAATTGAAAATAACTTGTGTGAACCCCTGGGGGGTTGGATGGTTCTATGTTTTTATCCCTACACTTTCACTTTTTGGTGTTAGAGCCTGGTTCTTTGTGAAAGAAAAAAGAAATTTGTTTTGTTTGAGATTTTTGAGTGTTGAGTGCATGAACAAAAGGATATTTTATGTTAATATGAAATTAATTACTTGCATTGCTTTGTTGTCAAAGGAAAACAAAAAAGGATCATGCATACATCAAGCAAGCTTTCAAGCACACAACATATCACCAATCATCAAAAGTCAATGTTTCTTGAATTACAGAAAGATGTTCATATATTATTATGTTCAATTGTTGCAATGGTACATCATCAAATTGCATTGATGACATCAAAAGTGAGGACCAAGCACCAAATTCAAAACGAGATGCATTGCATATGGTTTCCATGCCTAGCATGCATGGTCCAATATATCCTACATAATTTAAGTCTTCTAAGGAATTTTTTTGTGCAACGATTTTCCATAAGAAGAACTAGCCAAATCTGGTTATAAACCAGAAATAAAATGTAAATCTTTAATCATCGGTTTATATTGTTGGTTACACGATCAAAACCAAATGTACAAATCTGGTTATTAAAACTTTCTTTTCTCCTCTGTCCTGGTGATTGAAAATCTCCAAAACCACATCTTTTCCGATTTTTAATTTTTAATTTCTTTTTGGTGTAATTTCATCAGGATAAAAACTGCTTTGACAGTCCACTAATTGGGATTGCAAGTGCAAGGTACTTACAATGGGTGCTACATGGGTCAGTAGCCAATATTAATTCCACTGTGCAATGTTATATTATGTCTTCTTCAAATGCATTATAATTTAGGTGTTCTACAATTATCTGGAGGCATACATTTTAATGTGTACTATCTGGTTCTTATAAAATATGTTTTTGAGAAAACACCATAAACAATTATGAGTATGTTGTAACTTTGAAAGCCTACTATTTGTGTTTCTTTTCAGATTCAACTAGTTATTTGCAGTGTAAGATTACATGTTACAAGGCTGACAAAATGTTCCATACACTTGTAAAATTATTATAACTTCCAATTTGGTTGATGAATGTGAATGGTTGGTAGATAGCTCTTAACCATGACGGTGAGCTGTAGGATGGGAATACAATGAAAAACTGTTTCCTGTCCACACACCATCCATTATGCAGCATGGGGTGCATGGTGTGCTGGTGCTAGATCACTGTGGCCTCTGAAACAGGGAGTCAGTTCTTACTTTTGAGATTTATTTAACGAGAGCAGGTCCACCCAGAGCAGTAGAATGGCGTGTACTTTGGATGAACTACAGCCTTAGCAGGAATACCTTATCGTAAGGTCAGTTTCGTCATTAAATAATCCTCAAAATAGTGAAATGAAATTTTGTGAAAAATATGAAGTTGACATGTTCAAAATCATCATAATTATCATAGCTACAATGTGGATAATTTCATTACTCATATCATAATATTATAGTAGATGATGGAAAAATATATAATTTTAAAACTAAAAAACGAATTCATTTTTTGATAATTATTCATTTTGTCAATGTGTAAACTGGCCGTAGGCCATGGTATGGGTTTGGATAACTGTGAACTGGTATTGAGTACTTTCAAAAAACTTTCATGCCAGCCTGATCGCGGTCTTAGGCCCAATGCTGAATTTGCCTGGTATATGTCAGGTACCATACCAGATTGATAACTAGTATGAGGCTGGTATTGCCTCAGGTCATACTCTACTCCTATGGTTTTCAATATGTCAGTACTGTATACCCAGGTTGCACCCTACAAATCTATATACCTGTACAACACTGGTTTGGACCAATAATTTGCACCTGACACAGAGGTGTCCCACTCAGCGCACTAAAAAATGTTAATTGGCCAGCCATTAGGATTGGCCCAGGTGGTGGCATTTTAAATAGTCTCTCATCCATTTACGCTATCAAAATTGTCATGTTTATGGGAGGGCTTCAGTGGTTTTTTCTTTGGTGAATTTGAAAACAAAATAGTTTTAATTTTTTTGAAATTATTATTTTTTCGTGCAACTAGTTTTTTGAAATTTTGAAAAAATTTTGCCAAAATTTCATAATCACAAATTTATTGAAAAAACAACACAAGTGGGCATAGGGAAAGTTTTGATACTGTGTGCTGGATGTGATAAAGACTAATAGAGGCCCCAATAGGCGAATGTGGGTGTACCTGCATGGTGGCGAATGGTACTAAAAGAACAGGAAGAGATAAAAAGGAAACAGCAAAAATTGAAGTGGACAGATGAGCTTAAAAGTAAAGCTGCTTTCATCATAGTCAAGCTTTACTTAATTCCACAAACTTACTACACACAAACCACAGGAAAAATCTCTCCTGAACAGACGTGAGTACATACTTTACAAGCCAGCTTGTACCTGCCCCAGGAGAGTTCAGAGTTCATACACTGAAGATGTTACACGTCCATCCAGTTCTTGTGAAATTTAGAAAGCAATTAAGTTATCTGTAAAGTTACCCTCTCTTTCACCCCCTATCCCCTCTTTCAATGGTATCAGCAAAGTAAGGAAATTTTATTAAATCTCAGTATGAAATGCTGAAACTCAGCATTTTATACACAAGGTTCGACAGTAGTTAAAGTAGTTGTAGTAGTTGTACAGGTAGGAGCAGTAAAAATATATGTAGCACCAGTGGAGGCGCTCAGGAAAAAGGAAAGAGGGGATGAAACTCAATTCACCACCCATATGATGATGAAACCCTGCCCAACTCCATAAAAAGAAACCATCCAAGAAAGGGAGAGAAAAAGAAACTAGGGGCAAGGACCAAAGTCCAGGGCAGCAAACTACCCAGAGGTGGGCCACACAGAGGAAAGGGAATCACTAAGTATAGAAACCTCCACCAGTTTGCATGCAGCATATCAACTAAAGAAAGGGGAGGTAAAATGGTGGAAATTAGTTTGGGTCCGAGTTATTTTGTATTACAAAATTTCATTCGCAGTTAGGCATTTGATGCCATATTATGCCGAAACTGCCATATTATGCTGAAACTGACCGTTTTCGCCCCCTAATAGCCTGACCTTTGGGATAACTTTAACATATTAATTGTTTTTCAGCTGTCTGACTTTAAGAGTCCTAGCAAGACAAATAATAGTTTGGCTTCGCAGGCTTTCCACCCCGCATCCATTACTGACTCTGCCGGTCAGGCAGAGTCATGAAGAGACTGATAACTGAACCATGCTGAGTTTCATTTGGTCCCACACTTTGAGAATTGTTCACACGCTAAAATCTACATATTCTGATCTGAATCATTCACGGGTTTTCTAAACATTAGAAATATCCATTCGGTAGACTAAATCACTATCTCCAAGTTCAACATTTTCACATTAATGTGCTATTGGTGACCTCCTTGAACCAGTGATATTTTTTTCAACTTTCTGGTGTTTGTGTGTCTTTGGCCTGCATCCCAAGAGGAATTATTTAGCATTAATTGTTTAAAAGTTTTTAGAACATGTCTAAATATATAGTTCTAAATATTTAGAACTAGTTATTAAAAATCTACCAAAGAGTGTAAATGTGGTGAAATTTTTCTTAAAAACATTTTGGTCAAAATTTGGTGTTTTTTCCAGAAACAATGAGAATATTGCAACAGAAAGTTATCTTTTTACTTACATTTTTGCAAACTATCTCACCCAAAAAAAATGCTGATCAGAACTTATCATAAAAATCTGATGATTTTAACAAAAGTATTCCAGAATCTAGCAGATATGGGCCATTTACTCATGGAAAATCCTCTGCATAGATCAAATCATATTTTTCAAACCAAAATTAAATCAAATTTCACCAACAAAACAAATCACTGAAGACATGATAAAAGATGAATTTGGCAAGTTGTCTGATAAGTAACTATCTCAAGCACCATTTATTAAGCAGTTTAGTATATCATATGAGTAATTGGCAACCAAGTGATCCCTCTGTTAATCTTGCCATTAAGGTCTTGCCATTAACAAATTTTGTAATTTTCTTGATTGTGCATTATATGACATAATCTTTCAGTAACAGTCAAAACACTCATAATAGTGACCAAAATCTCTGTTAAACATGAATTTTCTTCAAGATTGTTGAATCTGACACCGGACACCTTAATGTCAAGTCCCTGAACATCAGGGCTGTGTTTCCAAGCTCACCTTAACACACTAATCTGGCACGCTACCCAACACAGTGGACAGGGGCTTAAGCATTCCATAGTCAGTAACAGGCAACTTGGCGAGCTATTACCCAATGAGCCGGGCAGGCTTGTTAGTGACCAGTAAGGTAACTAATAAGGTAATTTCAATAGTTATATTTGTGGCCTCACTGCTGACCATGCATCAATCTTAGAGACAAAAGAAGAAACTACAATTCAAAAACGTTGGTACGTAATAGATTCTTATCCCATCAAAAAAAGATCGAAACCGTCCATTCAAATTCTGAAGGACCTCTGGGTCGAAACATGACGACAGTATCTTCGCTTCCGCCAAGAACCAATCACAGCCGTCGATTTTAATTCCGACCTCGGGATCGAAACCCGATGCCTGCCAGGTTGGCTCTTGGCTTAGACGTTCACGATCAGGTTGCACGCACCACCGAGCAGCGAGCACGCGAGAACAGAAGAACTCGGAAGACCTCGCCAACATGAACAACGATCTGACGATTGCCAAAAAATTGCTAAAAATTTGAAGAAATTCTTAGAAGCTCAAGCAGCTCATAAACTCGAAAATGCAAAAAGTATGCATGAACACGAGACTAAGACAAAATTTTGAACAATTTCGGGGACGTTTAAGCACTTGAATAATTAGATATTCTGCAGTACGCACCATTTGATACAAAACAGGTTTGCAGGTCTGCTGCAGGAGCAATTTCACTATTGCAGAAATCCATCCATAGGCAAACAATTCATGATCCACATTATCGACTGCAACTCTGATATACTACTAATTTGTAGTGAATCAAATACAATAATGAACCCGTAATGGGTACCTGCAGGGAAGCAATTGGAACTTATGATGTAGGAATTGTGAGCAGTAGTGTGTTTCTAGTGTTAATAATGTATGCGAGTACTTACTACAGGTCAGGCTGTGATCTGAAGAACTCTAGTTTTGATGTAGTTTTGATCTCTAGTGAAGAACTAATCTTCCGTGGTCTACTTTGACGCTGAAGAATAATTAGCTTTTTCAATGTGAAGTGATCACATGAAAGATTGTAGAGGTGTTGTAGGTTGGGAACTAATCGTGGGGGGCGTTTCAACCGTTTGTCTTAGACGACGGGCGCCCGGGCTTGGAGGTTCTCCAGTAGGATCTGGTCTGAAGAGATCATTAATAGCTGGAACCTCGAGCGCGGACTCAATACTATCGAAAGCTTCAGGTTTTAGTGGAGATCAAAAACTCGCGGAACTGATTGTGGACGCGAGTACAGTCTGTCGTTTAGGTGGGAGCGGGCTTGGAGGGTGACCTGTGGGAGCTGGTCTAGACAGATCAAGGTCAGGACCCTCGCGTTGTGGGAATATGGCGTCGAAAGATTCAGGATTTGGTGGAGCATTCGGGATCTGTAGTTTAGGTGGGAGCGGGCTTGGAGGGTGACCTGTAGGAGCTGGTCTAGACAGATCAACATCAGGATCCTCGCGTTCCGGGAATATGGCGTCGAAAGATTCAGGATTTGGTGGAGCATTCGCGATCTGTCGTTTAGGTGGTTCTGGGCTTGGAGGGTGACCTGTAGGAGCTGGTATAGACAGATCAACATCAGGAGCCTCGCGTTCTGGGAATATGGCGTCGAAAGATTCAGGATTTGGTGGAGCATTCGCGATCTGTCGTTTAGGTGGGAGCGGGCTTGGAGGGTGACCTGTAGGAGCTGGTCTAGACAGATCAACATCAGGAGCCTCGCGTTCCGGGAATATGGCGTCGAAAGATTCAGGATTTGGTGGAGCATTCGTGATCTGTCGTTTAGGTGGGAGCGGGCTTGGAGGGTGACCTGTAGGAGCTGGTCTCGACAGATCAACATCAGGAGCCTCGCGTTCAAGATATATATCATCTAAAGATTCAGGATTTGGTGGAGCATTCGTGATCTGTCGCATAGGTGGGAGCGGGCTTGGAGGGTGACCTGCAGGAGCTGGTATAGACAGATCAACGTCA
>Ga0209611_10012284_pt1 | contig 12075 bp, 15 predicted proteins | sample S1TSphgellanicum_3_FD_187693 | JGI IMG/M metagenome (GOLD analysis project Ga0209611, IMG submission 187693) | Host-associated microbial communities from peat moss isolated from Minnesota, USA - S1T2_Fc - Sphagnum magellanicum MG (SPAdes) (version 2) | ecosystem: Host-associated > Plants > Peat...
AAAAAAAAAAAAAAAAAAAAACCACTGGGTCAGGTACCCTAGTGGTGGGTAACAGAGAAACTACTTTGACTTGGTTAAAAATTTAAAAAAATAAAAATAAAATGATGACCTGTGAAAGCTAATTTCGCCACCCCTACGGCCGCACCCTTTCCAACTTTGTAATGGTTCACCAGCATGTAATAGGATTCCTATATATATTTTTTACTTCTTTATTTGTAGCTAGATTTGGCTAAATCCTCTTGTGACTGATCGCCACTTTTGGAGCAACATGAGAAAATTGAAAAATAAAAATAAAAATGAAAATCACTGGGTCAGCTACCCTAGTGGCAGGTAACAGAGAAACTACTTTGAATTGGTTTTTTTGGGGGGCCTTGCCTACCAAGGCAAGGATATTGTTGTTTAGATTTGTTAAACAAATCTATATTAGCTAAAGGGATTTTGGCCCCTAGGAAATAATAGGTCTATTTTTATATGAAAAATTTAAATTCACACCTTTTTTGGTTAAATTCACAGCTTTCACACTCCGATTTTATGCAGATTAAACTTTAAGAGTATGTTCCTTTATCAGTTCAATTACTTATGCGGGCAAGTTCTCGAGTTGTGCCCTGATTGACCACAGACCCCACACTTGCGTCGTTTCACGTATTCAAAGTGAGACTTGTCTCTGTTTAAGGGGGGTGGGGCAGACACACTCAAATTTAATCTACATATAATTGGATGTGCGAAGAAAGGGTGTGAATTTAACCCAAAAAAAGGTGTGAATTTAAAAATATCCATTTTTATATGAGGATTTTTGAAAGATGATAGTTTGGCTTGTGTTGAAACTTGTGATTAGTTATATAGAGTTATGATATCTTGAAGGATTTTGGTTTCTTGTAGAGGGTTTTCTTGAAGATTATATTTTTTGCTTGCTGAAAGATTTGAATTTCCATTATTCTTCTTTTGCCTTTAAGATACTTTTCAATGTAAATGGCGAGGTCACAGTGTGACACACCCCTTGTTTTAAAAAAAATACAAAATAAAACGATGACTTGTCAAAGCTAATTTCGCCGCCCCTACGGCCGCACCCTTTCCAACCAAAACTGACAGCAGCAGCAGCAGTGGAAAGGATTTCGCAAATCCCTTTTTTCTTTCTCGGGATTCTGGAGGTGACAATGAATGGGGAACCGGGCTTCACTAACGTGAATTCATTCGTCGTCCGCAGAAAATCGACGTTGCACACGAAAACATCCATTTGAAGTTTTAAAAAATAAAAAAAAAAAATAAATAAATAAAAATAACAAGGAGTGTGTTACACTGTGGCCTTGCCATTTACATTAGAACGGTACCTTAAGGCAAACGAAGAATTATGAAAATTCAAATCTTTCAGCATGCAAAAATATAATCTTCAAACAATCCTCTTAAAGAAACCAAAATCCTTCAAGAGATATTTATAACTCTATAACTAATCTCAAGTTTCAAAACAAGCCAAAATATTATCTTTCAAAAGTCCTCATATCAAAATAGACCTATTATTTATTTCCTAGGGGCCAAAATCCCTTAAGCTATTATACTCTATAACAAATCTGAACACAATATTCTTGCCTTGATAGGCAAGGCCAATAAATAAAATAATAATAATATTTTCCCAAATAATCCCCCTTCCTACTTTGTGCACGCCATCTGACTGTTTCTCACCAGTTTGCATTTTCTGCCCTTACGTGTTGTGCCCCCAAAGCACAAAGAAGAGTAGGGTAACGGCTAAGGAAGGGGACACTCCCAAAATAAGCACTGGCCTGAGGTGGAGCTGAGAGGCATTTTGGGAAGGCTCCCGCTCTCAAAGGGTGTTAACTGACATAAAATTAAGTACTGACAAATTTTTATTTTTTGTTTTCTGTTTTTTTTGGTCCCACGTGATACACACAGTGGGAAAAATCGCAAGACAAAGAGGAAAAAACAGAACACCCTACCCTGGCTGGGTAGAGGGAAAGTTCCACTTTGTAATATGCCCAGATAGGCTACCCTTAAAAAATAAATACCACCATTCCTAAACTTTTCTACTTTCCACTTGTAACGTGTAGCCAGATTTGGCTAAATTTTCTTGTGGATGGTAGCCAAACACACCTAGCTCACAATTTTTTTTTTAAAACCAAAAAAAAAAAAAAAAAAAAAAAAAACTGGCCAGGAAACAGAGGAAAGGCATAAGAGAGAGGGCTGTGACTTAATATTAAACAAGGGGTGTGTCACACTGTGGCCTTGCCATTTACATAAAAAAGTATCTTAAGACAAAAGAAGACTTATGGAAACTCAAATATTTTACCATGAAAATATATAATCTTCAAAAAATCCTGTAAAAGAAACCCAAAATCCTTCAAGATATTATAACTTTGATAACTAATCTCAAGTTTAAACACAAGCCAAAATATCATATTTCAAAAATCCTCATATAAAAATAGACCTATTATTATTACCTAGGTGCCAAAATCCCTTAAGCTACTGTACTCTATAATGAATCTAAACACCTTATCCTTGCCTTGGTAAGCAAGGCCAATAAACGGCTATAGGGCCACCGAACCTGCCGACAAGGCAATGAAAAGAAAAGAAAAGGAAAACCAACGAAAAGGGCGGAAAAGAAATTGTCAGCGAGCGTTCGAGCGAGAAGAACGCACTTGAAAAAGGAATGCGCAGTCATTACACTGTCACCCTCGCGTTCTTCCCGTGTGCAGTGCACCACCACCATCGCTTCTTGTCGCTTGCTCTCTCTGTCCCTACTTTATAAGACCTCTTTCTATTCGCCTTTCGTCTACCTCATCATTCTCTTCGCTTTCTCAATTATTGCTTTTCCCCCTCCCGCCTTTCTGTTTGTTTGTGTTTGGAGTTCTGTTTTTCGATTTTTGCTTTTTTGTTTGTTTGTGTTCGGAGGAGTGAGTTTGTCTGTTTGTTGTTGTTGTTGTTGTTGTTGTTTCTTTTTTCCCGTTTGAACTATGGGAAGCTTGGCAAGGCTTGCGCGTATATCAACGTTGGCTGGATCGGCAACTTGGATGAGCATGGAGGCTACCGTCTTCTATTCTCGCAACGATGGCCCGGCCTCAGAATCTCAGAAGGTACTCCTAACATTTGGATACCTAACTGAAAATTGCGCTTGTGATTTTTGTGCAGTGTGCATTTTTTCTTCCTTTCTTGAATGCTCGTACCGTGGCTTTTGTTAGTCGATTTAGGAGAAGAAGCATATTGCATTTTTATTCTCCTTTTGATGTTGACGTACTCTTCATGTTTTACTCCATTTTGTAGAATTGCCAATTTTTGGAGCCAAAGTCTGCAGCAGCCCAAGAATGTTCAAAACATGATGAGGAGGAGGATCCAAAGCCTGCTCTCACAACAACTTGCTCTCCAAAGATGGCTCCACAATTCGATGGTCTCAATTTCTACGAGACCTTGATCTCTTCTCAAAGATAAATTCCTTCAAGCTTCTAAAAGAACCACAATTTTGCATCTCCCAGGGCACTATAGTAGCAAAGAGAATTCTTATTGAATTTTTTATTTGAGATTTCTTTGTCAGCTCTGGCTTTGCTTGTCAAAGAAGGAAACATTCCCTGTTTTGTACACAAAGAGAGTCATAGGATATTGGTATGCACGAACACCTCCTTTGCTTGTCATAGATGTAAATTATTCCCGTTTTGTACAAAGAGAGTCATAGAATAAAAAAACGTATGCACAAAATCAGTCACATCTTTGGATTTGCTTTCAATCATCCTCGAGATGCTCAAACCTTTCTCAGTTGCCCATTGTACTGCATTAAACTTGTAATATTTCTCAAGACTTAAAGCACGTTTCCATCATCTATTTCTGCTTTCCATGCATCTGTCATCTGATTGTTTTCCAGGGTTAAATTATGATATCTCCTCACCACTTGGTTTTACTGGATTTTGCAAAGTTCTTGTCTTGTGCTCGTCAACATACGGAATGTCTTAGAACATTGTCTTAGAACATATGTCAATATTGAGCTTTCAAGTGGCTCTTTTACTTTAACATAGAGTGCACTTGTGGTGTGCACAGTGAACTGATTGCTTCCAACAAATCATTGAATCAAAGCTTAAGGTGATCCTGATCTTCCATTGGAAAAAGGATTTGTATGTCTTGTCATCTTCCTAGAAACAAGATGTATTGGGAGCCTCTCAATGCTACTAATTCTCCAAGAGCTCATATCCGAAGGTCCCATGCACTCCCAAATTGTAGGCATAAGATCTTATATTGTCAAGCATGGATATTCATGAACATAAGGTGCCCTCCAAACACACTAAGAAATTTCTCCAGAGTCCTTTTTCAGTTATTTATGAGGAGACAGGCTGCCAGGACAGAACAAGGATTGCACACTGCACAGCCTTTTCCATCAGGATTCACTTCAAGATGATGATTTCCTGCTATTTGGTAAGACTAAAAATCAACCTTTAAAGTGATTTCCTAGTTGCATATTTAATTGCTTGAAATGTGCATCTTCAATTTGAGCCTGAAAAATGTTCTGAGGTTTGCAAAGGTTCTTCTGAAAGATCGTTTCCATGGGTAACCTCTGTGATTCAGTTGCAATAACTAAATAACTACATGATTTACCATGACATGAGTTTTCATCTTGAGGAGAAATTTTCCAAAGGGATCAGAAGTGAAACAAGACAAGAAATGCATGGTAGGTATCTGATAAGGTACTGGATCTGTACCTCCTGTCAGTGGTTTGATATGGGTAATATCCAGTGTTGGGTGGTTATCTGATTCTTTTAATAACCTCGAGTTCAGGTGTTTTCAAAGAGCCTCAAAGAACTGATGGGAGCCTCAAAAATGACCGATAGTTTTTTAGAAGGTTAATTGACCGGTTCTGAGATTTTATGAGAACTGTGATTATAGCCTATATCAGTATTGGTTCTCAGATTTTTGAGAATCGCAGTCATATAACATATCCAATGATTTTGATTTCTGTGGAAGTGAGGATATATTGTGTTGAGAAATGCCATGAGAATGGCTTGGGCGGTTACCAGAATTGACTCCATATACCTGGGGGTTCTTTAAGATATATAAACCTGGTTCTCAAAAACCAAAGAATGGGTGTTTGATATATAACCATGGTTCTCTGAACATGTGGAAGCTTGGAGCCGAACGGGAAAGTTTCTCCAACAGGAACTAGTATTCATTTGTGTTCATGACCACAAATAGAGTCAAGATACAGCAAAAAAAATCAATTGAAAGGTTACAATTTATTTTGTTTGCTTGTCCTTGTTTTCATTTTCATTTTTCTTTTGATACCCAACAAATACCCGACAAAATTATTAAAATTTATCCCATGATACCCAAAAAGATTATTTTCATTTCCCCCATGATACCCGACAAATACCCAAAAAAACTTATTTTCATTTTTCTTATTGCAAAGGATACCCAAAAATAAAGAGGCTGGGCACTTTTCAAAACACTTTGCCCTTTTGCGGAGGACAGAATCCACTAGATAGAGAGTCCTCCATTTACACTAAAAAAATTCTGCTAGTGGATTATGAAATTGAAATGATACTCGAACAAAGATGTAGGTGAGAATGAGATTATTTTTCATCCATGTTTTCCCCGTAGTTAGTCTAATGGCAAGGTATTACTAATAAGATGTTATCTCAGAAGACAGAAGTTCTCATTTGAAATAATGTCTTCAATTTAAGTCGGAGGAATTGAAGGCATACAGCTGAAAGCTTCATCTGAGGACATAACAAAAGCTTACTGCCATTTTCCTTATTCCTGCGACAATACTGCCGTGTATTAGGTACAACATTAAACCTTCCTTTTTAGTGTTTCTTTGGATCCCCTGAGAGGGGACGGGTGTACCAGCCTCGGGAGAAGTGCAAGGCCAAGGCGACGCGCGCGGGGCCAAGTAGCAAGCTACCAGAAGGCCTCGCCCCCAACAAACATTAGATTAATAACATGAGGCTCGATGAGCCACGTATCAGATTTCAAACTGATAAGAACAGATACTACACTTGATCTTAGCCAAAAGGCCGAGAAAGGTATGAGATATCGCGATTATCGAGTGCGTTTATATATTCCTCAGTGTGGAGCTATCCTGGCAACGAATATGGGAGAAAAAGAGAATTGCTTGCCCTTCCTGCCGCTCTGTTTTTTTTCTCGTTTTTTTTGTGTTGCTGTGCTTTGGAGTGCAGCCGGTGTGGTGTGTAAGCCAGGTGAGGGGTGTTCACTCGTTGTTGCGGACGCTCTGTGGCATTTGAGTAGTGTATTTTGGTGTAGTTTTGAGGAACCGGCATTTGGGGCTTCTTCCTTCACGGCAATGCCTTGCCTTCACAACTACTCAGTTGTTGATTTTCCTTCTTCTCTTTCTCCAGCTGCTGAGTTCATTTCCAAACTAGTCTTGAACCAGGTGTTTAATGGAAACAGCGAACAAACAGAGAATTTGTATTCCTTTTCTTACAGAGTGAGGACCACCGCTGTGGATCATAATGAAGATACCAAACATCTCTCTTCTCCAAACACTGAGAGTTGGCATTGTTTCTTCTCTTCTTCCACATCTGATCTCTTTCATTGAATTCTCAAGATAAAACTCCTGTCATGGCTAAAATCATGTAATCAGCTAGACTAGCAACTGAATCACCAACATACCCATGTGAAAGATCTTTCAGAAAGACCCCTGAAAAATTCTTACCACATTTTCAGGCTCAAAGTGAAGATGAGAATTGCATGCAATCACCAAAGATGCAACTTGTCCTAACTCAATGAGTGGACTCTGAGTTCCACATTTGGTGGTCAAAATACTTGAAATTCCTATTATACCTGTATGTAGGTGCAGTAACCACACACAGAGAAGTAACTCCACAAAATCTCACCACTCCAGCTCCTTGAAAGCTCAGCATGGAAAGATGACCTGGACACATGATGCATTGCAGTTAGTCTTCTACATGATCATGACTTGAAAGAGCTTCCAAATTCTTCACCAGATTGATCACGAACCACCAACCATGAAGTTTAATATTTCAAAAGTTGTAACAAAAGTTGGGGCAAAATATTGCATCTCCAAATTTTGGAGTTGTTCGGTAAGGCTTTGAAAAAAGGCGAGCTAGATGGACAAAACATTTCACATTAGCATTTTTTTTTTCCCTCATTAGAAGAGAGGCAAGAAGACCAACATCTGAAACTTGAAACCAATTTACTTTGCACAAACTTTTCTCGTGCTTGCCACTTATAAGCCAGGGTACTACTACCTCACAACCGAGTTCATTTTATAACGAAATCCACTGAAACAATCACATCTCAGTTCTACCACTCCCTCTGCTGAAGCTTAATTCACCATCTCATCTTACTACTCACATTTTGCCTACAGCTTTTCTGCTACAGCAATCAGACTAATCATGGGCCTGCAATTACCACCTTATGTTGAGCAAAGGAGGCTAATGATGTGGGATTTTCAAAGACAAGCATCAACATAAGAGCAGTGAAAATGACAAAAACTCTTTCAAGCAACAGCCATGCAATCAGGGTCTCTGTACGAAGAAGAAGAAGACGACGACGAAGACGTTCGACTCTTTCGTCCTAAATTCGTCCAACATTCATCCATTTTGACGAAACAGCTTCCTTCCACAACCTGACTACAGCAAAGCGCATAAAACCTTCTAGTCCTGGACCCATTTCAGAACCGTCCGATCGATCTATAGATCGGACGGATATTTTCATTCGTCTTCAGAGCACAACTCCTGCTATTGGACGGTTCGATACAGTTTCCTATAACTAATCCGACGATTCTGATGGGGTCTCACACGGATCGACTGTAAGGTAAAAGGGAGGTGAAAGAGAGAGAGAGAGAGAGAGAGGATCTAAAGGTAAGTTCTTATGGTAAATTGCGTAGTTACTGCGAAAAGAGGGGAGAAAAAGAGACAGTCTATATATACTAGGGTTTGAGCTTCGCCATTTCAAACAAACAGTGCGTTTACTTCCTAGTCTCCCTCTCTTGTGTTGCAGAGTTAGGGGAGTTTCGCGTTCGCAGCAGTGCAGTGTGTTTGCAGTATTACGGTTTGTTTTTAGTTTTTTGTTCTCGTTCTTGCGACAGTTGTTCCTGCAGTTTGTATCCTTCAATCTCATCATGTCAGGCCGTGGGAAGGGAGGCAAAGGTTTGGGGAAGGGGGGAGCCAAGCGGCACCGAAAGGTGTTGCGGGATAACATTCAGGGAATTACTAAGCCTGCTATTCGGAGGTTGGCAAGGAGGGGTGGGGTGAAGAGGATCAGTGGCTTGATCTACGAAGAAACCCGCGGTGTGCTCAAGATATTTTTGGAAAATGTCATTCGCGATGCGGTGACATATACTGAGCATGCCAGGCGTAAAACTGTGACAGCTATGGATGTGGTGTACGCTCTAAAGAGACAGGGGCGCACTCTTTACGGTTTCGGTGGTTGAGATTGAAGTTTCTTTGCCGCCCTTTTTACAATGGTGTTCTTGAACACCACCTCTTCTTTGTGGTTGTCGCCTCTAATTTTATTAGGATGTTGTGATTTGAGTCTGCACTGTATGAATTTTCATGTATTCTGGTGTTTTGGACTATGGTTGATGCATCGCCTTCTCACAGATGGTTAGTGATTAGGTGTCGTAGCCAAATTCCTCTCTTATCCATGTTGGTTTATTCCGCTTTCATCCTTGTTGCTCCTGCTCTAGTTCCTCTCTGGCCAGGAGTTTGAGTGCGGTACTGCACGAAACCCTCCCTCCTGGTTTGACATGGTGGAAATTATATTCTATCCAGAACCTGAAGTGCTCCTGCCAGCAACGATTTTTTTCTTTATAACGATATCCTGAACTTGTAGCCTTAAACAGCGAGTCTATTGTACGCACAAAAAAAGGAAAAGCCCTTGATTCTTTGCACCAGACACTTCCACTCAAGTCTTTGGTCTCAAGCTTGAAATTCCACTTCTAGATTAGAAGAAAGATCCCAAAGTCCGCGGTGAGATGGAAAGTATTGTCTCCATGATTACCTCAAGCAATATCAACAAGAAATGATTTAACCCTAGACTAGTAATTGAAATTTTGAATTCAAAAGGCATTCTTTTTCGCGCCGCGTATGGTGCAAACCTGAAACCCTAATCGCAATAGTGTTTCAAGGACAACCTCCTGTATGACTCGAGAATGTGTACGCAAAGGAAATTCTTGTTTCGACCAAAAAAATTTCTTATGTCGAAATGTAAGGCCCATCGCCGAACATGTACTTGTCGTCGAGCACTTTACTCGTTCATTATCCTAATTGAGCCACGCACATCGGAGGAGCCATGCACTAAACACAGGAAGAGGATGAATGAATTTGAAGCAAACTATCATTCATCCTCTTCCTTGACCAGTGTTGGGCGGTTTTCACTTTTTCTTTGGTGAGAATCCATCGGTTCTGGTTCTTACGTCATGTTATGAGAACATGGTTGGTTCTCTAATATATATATTTTTGTGCTGGTGAGAATCGACCATGGTATCAATTTTTTTGATTTTATTGTACTTATCCAGTTATTATTAGATAGCCTTGATTTTCAAATCCGGTTTTCACAACCTGGTTATTACATTTTTTACAAATTAAAATTCAATTTAATTATTAATTAATTAATAATTTGCTCGCTTTATTAAGTAAAATAAAATTCTAAACTTAAAAATGATTTGAAATAAATAAAAACAAGTAAAAAACAACTAATTTGAAATTTACAACTCCATAACTTTGTCCCTTTCAAAAGCTTTTGAAAATTCCTCTAACTCCTTTTTAAAATTAGCATTAGTCTCCATAAAACCTCCCAAGCTAGAAGGAGATTTACAACCTATCATAGGACCATAGGGTCAATTTTGGTTTACACCGACCAATTTGTCCAAATTTTTTGATTGTAAACAACATTTCCTAAAACTATTACTAAGAATTCTAGTTAAAAACTAAAAAAAAAATTGTTTCAAATTTGGATCCAACTGTTTGAAAGATTTATTTAGCAAAGAAATCGATATATGAAATATGTTTTCATATTTTTCTCAGCATTGTAATGGACATTTGATGTTTTTAACATCCATTTGATAACATTTGAAGATTAAAAATCTTTTATTGGTCAATTCCATGATGGTTCACTTGTGTTGGTTGTCATCTCAAACATATCCAAACTATTGTCCTCTTCAAACCTTTGATCAACAACATCCCTTCCAAATTCAGTAAAAGGATGCAAATGATAATAACACTTAAAAAACATTAAAAATAATTTTTTTGTTATATTATTCAACAATTGCCTTACCTTGCCCAAGATCAATGAATGAAAACACAAGATAAAAAGTTTGAAACCTAGGGTCCAACATAATAAAAAACATATTATGGGATAATTTTTTAAATATTTCTTTGAAAAGGGAAAAAAAAATCCAAAACATGAACAACTTCCTTTGTTACGTTGGTGGCCAAACACGATAACTCATAAACAATAGTTCCATCTTCTTCCATTAAGTTGTCAAAAGTTACAAAATCAATTTCATCCTTGAATTTTAAACTCATGGATATGGGAGATTTTGGTGCATCATTTAACAACCAATGACCCATAGATTAGTTCGAAATATAAATAAACACAACATGGCCAAAGTAATTAACTATAATGTAATAAATGTGCCCTGTCAATGGAGGTGGACTCTTGCACTCATTCTCATAGAATTTTGCTTGTTATAACATATAATAATAATTTTTTTGAGCTACAAAATTTCGTGAAACTTTACTAGCAAATCTACAAAAGCAAAAGAAAATGTTAAACTATGTATAACACAATTTGAAAAAAAGATGTAAACACAAAATTCTAGAAAAATAAAAAGTTACTTTGTTTTCATTGGGGTATTCAATTTCCTTGGGAGAAGACTTGAATTGACACATGCCTTCTTCCATTTTACTTACTCTTTCCAGATTTTGGGGGTCAAATTATGCATTTATGCAAACCTTTTTGGGTGGTTTTGATTGACACCTATCATATGTCTTTGCAAACTTTTGCATTTATTGTTGCATATTGGCATGCTTTAAAAAATGCATGACCAAAACAAGTGTTTTGAAAACTTTCTTCCAACCCCAACACATCACATCTTATAATTAATTTTAAGGTTGCAATTATGATGTTTAAATTAGATTCCTCATCCTTAACATAAACATAATTTTCCTCCTCAATGCATAATTGTCCAATAATTCTATCAAGTTTTTGGCCAAGGTTTGTCCACTAATATTTGTTGCTTCAAAAAGGCCAAGGGTGATATATTTTGGTTGCCAATCAACTATTACAAAATTGATCACTAATGCAAAAATATCATGTTTAACTTTTGAGACCCATAAATCAAAGCTTGTAGTTGTAGAATGGTGTTTTGCTAAAGTTGGTAAAACATATAATTGTTTAGTTTTTTCCATTAATTTGAGCAATAATTCATGAAAAAACTATTTTTTGGAAAGAAAAATAATGTTTGGATACAAATGCATACTAAACCTTTTCAACTAACTACTTTTCACAAAATATAAAGGAAGATGTTTTATAAGAATTAAAAAACCCAAGTCTTTCAAAAATTGCTTTTGTTATAGATCATTTTTCTTGAAAGGTTCCTTTGTAGCAAAAAAATTAAATATGGAATTAGAAGAAATATCTAGGCTCTTTTTGGATGGTAACCTTTCATCTTCCTTTAAGGGACTATTGACTTTTTTCAAAATTAATTATTTTTTTACAATGACACAAATTTACATGTTTCCTCAATGTAGTTATACCATTAGTTATGTTATATATGATTAATCCTCTCCTATTTTGAGTTTTTGGATTTAAATTCAAAATTGAATTATTGCGATAAAAAATACAACACATGATTTGAGGAATTGTTGAGTCAACTTCTTTATTATTATTAACATAATAAAATACTCAACACAATGCATTTCGACTATTTGGTTTTTAAAATAATCTTTGTGCATGTAACTTTTTAAATTTTCTTTCATTTTCTTTCATTATTTTTCGGATTCCTACTTCCCCTTATTTGAACACTTGCATTTTCTTCAAATTCTTGCAAAAGAAAAAAAAAAAAAAAAAAAAAAAATAAAAAAAAAAAAAAAAAAAAAA
>Ga0209611_10012285_pt1 | contig 12074 bp, 10 predicted proteins | sample S1TSphgellanicum_3_FD_187693 | JGI IMG/M metagenome (GOLD analysis project Ga0209611, IMG submission 187693) | Host-associated microbial communities from peat moss isolated from Minnesota, USA - S1T2_Fc - Sphagnum magellanicum MG (SPAdes) (version 2) | ecosystem: Host-associated > Plants > Peat...
CAGAGTTTTTTTTTTTTTGGCGAAATTTCGAAAAAATGCGATAAATTAAAAATAATAATAAAGAATATTCTGTCACAGATTCTTTGAAATTTTGCGAAAAAATCGTCAAAAAAGTAGAGGTTTTGAGCTGGTTTCGCCAGATTTAGAAGCCCTCCTCTGTGGGTAGCCAAATAAAAGCAGGAATACAAAAAAAAATTCTGCCCCCTTGCCTGTCCTGTTGCCATTTAATGCTAAGTCCTTCTTGCAATGCTAGCCAATGGTGCTACATCAGAAAATTGAAAAAAAAAAACACTGATCCTGGCATGGACCTCAATGTGTATATTACACCTTTATTCATGAGCTGAATTTGTACTTGGTAATTTGTATCTAATAGTAATGCCATTGATCACTCTTGCACCTATTGTTGCAGGCAAAGTTTTACAAATTTAAACCTTTTTAATGATAAAGATTAAATTGAAGAGAACTACCCTCAAAAACACCGAAAATATTGTAATTCCCATTGCCCACACCCATTTCAAATTCCCCCACAAAAAAGCCAAATCTGGCATATTGAGTGTTTAGGGTTAATATTAAACCTAATATGGGTTCTAGTGACCAACAAATTTTTTGAAAGGAAAATAAAATAAAAATGAAACATATTTGAATCTCCATCACCCACAACTATTATCTTGTAAATTCCCACAAAACAAGGGGAATTAGCAGCAGCTGCAAAGTGAGCTGCTACAAATATGCCATTAGTTTTTGTAGTATGGTTATGTTTTAGTAGGAGATACTGCTACATTACTGTAGCTGTAATCAATTAAACACACAAGGTTATGGAAGTTGCTGGATTGGATTGCAGAAGGTGGGCTTGAGGGATTCCACGTGCACAAGGGAAGGTGGGGAGGGACAAGTCACATGACATCACAAGAAGAGAGAGTTTTTCAAAATAACAAAAAAACCTTCAAAAGGAATTGATGGAATTTGGGAACCTTCAAAAACCAATTTGATGCAATTTTGGATGTCTACAAACTTCCACCAATCTCGCAATCCAAAACCTACTAATCTCCAAATTTCCAAAACCCATTAATCTCCAATTCCAATACCCACTAATCTCCAAATTAAACCCATTAGATAACCATCTCCAAAATTTCCAAAAATACCAAATGTCCAGGGATCTGGAGAAGAGTGGTTCAGTTGTAGAAATTTGCAAATTGTATGATCATTGAATTCACATGATCACACATGACATATGCCATATAACAGAGTTGCACTTCTTGTTATTGTTCTTCTTCTTCTTCTTCTTCTTCTTCATCTCCTTCAAGAATTCCTAAATCTTCTGAAGTCTCCTTCTTCAAATGTCACACAATTGTAAAAATATGGTTTTGTTTGCAGAGCTCTCTCTCTCTCTCTCTCTCTCTCTCTCTCTCTCTCTCTCTCAATATTGTCCCCCATTTTTTCTGCCAGTTCCCTGATTCATAGATCACAAGAGCTCAACAATATTCTGAAGAACTTTTCTTCTTCAAGTGTCAATTGGGCCAGAAGCTGAAACTTCTTTTTTCTTATGATTCCTGAAGAAGTAATCTTCCTGTTGTTGTAGTAGTATTGGCAGGGATTGACTTTTGTCATACATTTTGTTGCTGATCTCAGCAGAATTTTGGTGGGGATTGATCAATATGGTGCAGCTGCTGAAGAGTAGTAGTACTAGTCATGATCATCAGGAGCTGCAGTCAGATGCTGCAGCAGCTCAAGATCCTGTTGCTGCTATTGTTGCAGTAACTGAAGAATCGGCAGCTTCTGTCATGCATATCGATCAGGTTGCTGTTGCTAGTGTTGCAGCTGCAGAATCTGATCATGTGATGCATAATATTCATGTACCTCCTGCTACTGCTGCTGCTGCTTCTGCCCTTGCTGTTGTTGCCAGTCCTAAGCAGCTTGGTGCCTGCATGAGTCCCTTGAGTGAGATTCTAGTGAGAGCTAGAGGTTTGCAGAGTAAGAACCTAGCTGTTACAGCAGCTGCGACTAGTAGTAGAGATGGGGAAACTGCAGTGTCGTGTACTGCACTAGTAGCTGCTTTGCTCACATGGAAGGATCTCTCTGTCACTGTCGTCGGAAGAACTCAACCCCTCTTGCAAAACATCTCAGGTACGACCAAGCTTTACATTTGTGATCTTCAGACAGTTTCAAGCTGTGCAGAAACCTTCAACGTCAAGAAACCTGCATGCATGCGCAAGATCTCTGTGTATGAACTTGTGTCGATCGAGCTGCAGCAGCTCATGTACTGCAGCTTGATCAACCAGAATATTGCAATAAAAAAAAACCTCACTCGCTCGCTCGCTCGCTCGCTCAAGATTTTTTTGAGATGAAATCAGAGTGGTTTGTTGCGTATAAGACCAAATCCTTTTTTGCAGGCTATGCGGAACCAGGATCGATTATGGCGATCATGGGACCAAGCGGATCCGGCAAATCGACAATGCTCGATGCTCTCGCAGGTAAGAAGAAACCTCGGCGCACAGTTCGAGAAAAAAACCTTCTTGCAAATGTCATGTCGAAGCTCAAGATCAAGAACGAACAAGCTCTTGAAATGAAATTTGCTAACCGATCGGATTTTGTATCAGGACTGCACTTCACTGCAAGGGTGATCAATATTGTGTAACTTCTTCTTCTTTCTTTGTGGCATATGCAGGTAGACTGTCGAAGACGATCGCTTTGCAGACTGGAGAAATCCTGCTCAACGGAAACAGCCAGAAGAACAAAACTATGTGCTATGGAACTGCAGCTGTAGGTTCTAAACTCAAGGATTGCACGTCTCAAGTCTTGACTCTCTCTCTCTCTCATCAAATAGCTCTAATATTCTTGGAGGTCAAGTTCTACGCAATTTTCTCACAAGGGAAGGGAAGGGAAGGAATCATCATCATCATCATCATCCAAGATCAGCTCCTTGTGCACTTGCTTTGCTTGCAGGCATATGTGACACAATCGGATGATCTCATAGCAACTCTGACAGTGAAGGAGTATCTGCACTATGCGGCGGATCTGCGTCTGCCGTCGTCTCATGCGCTGATAACAAGAGCGGAGAAGAGAGAAATCGTGAACAACACCATTCAGCAGATGGGTTTGCAGGAATGCGCCAACACCCATGTCGGCAATTGGCACTTGAGGGGACTCAGTGGGGGTGAGAAACGCCGTCTCAGCATTGCTCTCGAGATTCTCACGCGTCCTCGCTTGCTCTTCCTCGATGAACCCACCACCGGCTTGGACAGGTACTACTTGCTGCAGGCACGTTGATCAATCCATCTTGCAAGGCTGCAGATCAGTACTCCATGCAGATCAACAACAACACTTTGCTTTGAGTGCAGCCACACTAAAACATGAAAAACAAAGCTTCACTAGTTTGTACACATCCTATGATTCTTGTTAGTGTGATTGCACCTGCAATATTGTTTCTGTCACATTGAGAACTTTTTCTAGTTGCTCTTTCGATATATTGTCAATGGATGATTGTCCTGGTGGGTTGGCTATTGTAGTGCTGCAGCTTTTTTTGTAGTGACGACATTGAGGAATCTAGCCAGAGATGGGAGAACTGTCATCTCCTCTATCCATCAACCCAGCAGCGAAGTCTTTGAGCTCTTTGACAATTTGACACTTCTATCAGGTGGACGTTGCATGTACTTTGGGGTGGCCACAGATGCTTGTCAGGTAAGATCTTACATCATACATACAATACCAACACTCTGAAGAAGTCTTGAACTCACAAATGCACAATGAGCCTAGGTTTGTTTTGATCTTGGGAGTGCACAACATGCATAATTGGGGTCTGTATTTATCTTGGGGGCTCACCATTGCAAAGGTGGGGATGATCATCATCATCAATGCACATGTATGTATATTGATGCATCATGATGATCAAGACTAGTCCCTGAGATTCTTGAAAACTCATTCCATGAAGTTGATTGATTATTAATGAATTGTTTTGTTTTGTGCAGCACTTTGCAACAGCCGGGTTTCCATGCCCAGAACTCCAAAACCCATCAGACCACTACTTGCGAGCTGTGAATACAGACTTTGATCAACTCAAGACTGCTCTCCAACAAGGCTCTAATTCAACCTGTGCAGTAAGTCTGAACTCGATTGCTCCAAGTTGCAGTTCATCTGGGCACACAATGCAATGATACATCAAGGATCTTCCACTCTAAACCCTAAACCTATTTTGGTTGCTCCAACGAGTACCCCGCTTAACCTAACCATCAATCTTGTTATCAATTTCTTGCTCGCAGGATATGGAAAGTAGTAGCATGGACCCCCTGGACAGGATGACTGCCAAGCAAGTGGTGGAGATACTAGCAGAAGTGTACCAGAAGAGTGACTATGCAGCAGCCACAATGTCAAGGATTCAATTACAGACTGCAAAAACAGTACATATTTCTCTCCTGGTTCTTACCCAATCTGTGCAACTGCAGCAGCTGCTGTGGTCAACAACACATCCTGCAGGCATCTGTTCAAAACCACTTTGTAACAATTGGGTTGTCAGGTTTGGTTTTTTTCTTAGCCTTCCAGATTTGACATCAATTGATACAGGGGGATGAAAGAAATCTTGCAAATTATGTGATTTTGTGCAGGAAGGGTTCCAGGAGGTCAAGACTTCTAGTAGAAACTGGCAGCAGCATGCAAACTTCTGGACACAATGTTGGAGCTTGACTAGACGTTCCTTCACAAACATGAAAAGAGACATAGGATATTACTGGCTACGTTCCATTATATACTTTCTGCTTTCTATTTGCCTTGGTACCATCTATTGGAGGATTGGCTTCCAATACAGCTCCATCTTGGTAAGCATTTTTTTGTCTTGGACTTGAACCAGTACAAGTCACATTTTATGATCTGATGACCCAGTCAGCAACAGAGGAGAATCAACTTCCAGTCTGTTTATTGCAGATGCAAATAGTAGCAGTAGCATGTGCTGGGTTTTGGGGATTATGGGAAAAATCAGTGGCAGTTAGACTCATGAGTAACTTGAAAGATTTGATTCTTGTGCAAATGGTTACATAGTCTTCTTGTGTGTTTGTTACTGATGAAATTGGTAATGATGGCAACATCTGGCAGGGAAGGGCAGGATGTATGGCCTTTGTTGGAGGATTCTTGACATTCATGTCAATTGGGAGTTTCCCATCATTTGTTGAGGACATGAAGGTGACACATGCATCACTCTTGCTGTTATTCATTTTTCTTCCAAAACTTAACTTCAAAAACACAGCCTGCCGCTCACTCATGGAAGATGATGTTCATCACCATCATATATATAGATGTGAATTTCTGAGGTGAGATTTTGTTTATGCCCAGGTGTTTAGTCGGGAGAGAATGAATGGACACTATGGAGTGATGGTGTTTGTGATAAGCAACAGTCTTTCGTCATTGCCTTTCCTCTTCTTCATAGCCTTTGTTTCAGGCTCAATCATCTACTTGATGGTGCAATTGCACCATGGATTTGAGCACTACATCTACTTTGTCCTTCTCCTGTTTGTCGAGCTAGCATGTGCCGACAGCCTGATGATGGCAGTTGCCAGTGTGTGTCCAAGTTTTCTGGTTGGCATTTTAATTGGATCTGGCATTCAGGTATGTCAATATGCCACCACATCAAGACCTTTCTAATCCACCCATGCTGCACTCTTTTTCTTATGTGTTACATGTTCTCCACCCATCTGTGGAATTTGGGGGTTTAGAGTTTTGGGTTTTGGCAGATGATGGACAACCATTTGATCATAGCTGGTGAAGAAGTAACATGTAACTTGTAAGCTGGTGGGATAGCTCAGAACTTGCTGAAAAAAAAAATCTACTGGTGGGTTGCATGAGCAGGGGGTATTCATGCTGATGTCTGGATTTTTCCGCTTACCCAATGATTTACCAAAACCTGTTTGGCGTTATCCAACATCATATTTGGCTTTCCACATGTATGCAATGCAGGTATCATCAATTAGCAACTTCCATCTCTCAGTAGGTCCTCCAGCTGCTGCCCCAGCATGCTTTTTTTGCATCTTGAATATTCTATGCAGTGCTTGGACAAGCAAGCAACAGAATGAAAGAATTATACTGCAATTCCATTTCATCATCACATGATGGGCAGCATTAATTCTGGGTGCAGGGAATGTTCAAGAATGACTTTCTTGGGCTCACATTTGGCAGCTTTATGTTGAATGGAGAGGCCATAACTCCAAAGATTCCTGGATATTATGTGGTGGAACAAATGTATGGCATCCAAACCAAGCGCGGGAAGTGGATGGACCTTGGCATCCTGTTGGGCATGATCTTCATGTACCGACTCCTGTTTTTCATCTGCATCAAGCTGAATGAAGACTTTCAACCACTTGTCCATTCATATATGATGCGATATCGTACCAAGTCTATTTCTTCTAAGAAGATCAAACAGAAAAAGTACTCAGACTTATGTCAAGCTGGTGGAGTGTTGATACCTGCCACTTCCTCTCCCAGCCTCTCACCATTTTTGCATTCTTCACATGCATCCAAGAATTGACACAAGGGAAGTAGGTGCAGAATTGTACTTTGACAATCTCTGCCAATTATTTTCACCCAATTCACCCATTTATTTTATTTCATTGGGAAATCACATTGAAGCAGATTTGATTTATGTCCGGATCAAAAATTTGATTTTCCCACTTTCCAAAGAAATACACAAAGCAACCCAATTATCTGAAATTGTTTCATAATATTATGAACAAGTCAGAAGCTGGAAGCATATATCATTATTGACAGAAACCGCATTTAACCCTATTCCTCTGATATTCTTCTTGTTGCTGTACATGGGTCAGTACACCTTTGAAATGAAATTCTTGGTTTGCATTATTCTAGTACCTTGAGAGTTCTACACAAAATGCCAGAGACATATGGATTGTCATTAGGAGCAAATGTTGTGTTTTTGTATTAAATTGTTTATTGTATGAACCAAAGAAATGCCTTGATGCCTTCTGAATGGGAAAATGCACAGTCATTTGATGATTAGATTATTAGGCAAATTCAACAAACTTCTCAATATAAGTAATTTTTGTTGAGTTATGTCAATCTTATTATTCATCATCCAAAGTATTTTGTGAAAATACTAGCCATAACCTCACTTTTGAAATACAATTCTAAATTTTTTGACCTTGTGACATGTATGAATTTGTTTTGAAAAATACCCTTAAATTCCAAAATCCTTATCTTTGTTAATTCTTCATTTCAAATCACTAACCCAAGTTTCAAAACTAATGGAATAGCTATACATAAAATTCATTATTCACAAGAATAGTTACTCAAATTCTATCCACACAAATGCGTTGCTTGGTCATGCATGATGATGGTCTCTTGGAGTGCCATGATCTTGGGACTTCTGATATGGGCAAAGGTGAAGAGCATTAACATGGTCTCTCACCTCTCAACAAATGCAAGGGGAAGAAGGTATATATATGAAGCCAAACCCAATTACCAGTGTATCAATGATACACATGCATACAAGTGTAGAGAGCCCTTGTGACTCGGTGTAGCTTTGCAAGCATCATAGTAAAGAACCACTGAATTTTACCTTGTTTGTGCACCTCCTATAAACACACACATTAAGACCATCAAGAAATTGTCAAGGGATATTGCACATTCTTTAAAGCTTGGTGGAGCTCTAATTCAACCTGGTCCAATGCAACCGGGGCTATTATCTGTGGCCTCTAAATCCATGGCACCAAACAGCAATGTGCCCTCCCATATCCTTTGGGTTATAAGTTATAATCCAGTCGAGCCCAACGAAGAACATAGTCCATACCAATGTTGGGTGGCTATCACCTTTGGAACATACTAGCTGGTACTAAAGTTATCCCTAATGTAATCTTGCGTTTCAGCCTGCCTTTGATCCTGCCTTTGATCCTGCCTTTCCCTCTCATCCTGTGTTTTTCAGCTATTAGTAAAGTGCATAAAAAGTCAGGACCAACCCTGAAAACACAGCATATATTTAGTCTTCAAAAGTCACTTTTTCAACCACACAACAGTCTACCTTTGTGGCCACAGGCCAGGGGCTATTTGGGGGTGAAATAGGGTAGGTGCACCTACCTAGTTAGTTATATATGGACTATCAACCTGCCTAGCCATGGGTTTGAGTACGGGTTACCTAGAGAGTTGTCGGGAGTTACCGAAGGAACTATTTAGGGGCTAACTAGTGATTTTTTTATCTTAGGAGATATCTAGGGACTATTTATAGGGAGTTACATAGGGCTTATTTAGGGGATTACCTAAGGGCTTTTGAAGAGTTTAGGAATATTTTAGGGATTATTTTTGGGGTTCCATAAAGGACTATTTAGGGAATACTTAGAGACTACCTAATTGCCTACCTTGGTTGGGATGTGTAGGGACTTTGTAAGTAAAGGGATACTTAAGGGACTACTTATGGGCTCACATAAGAGATTATTTAGGGATTACATAGGGAGTTACTTAAGCAAATTTGACTTAGATGAAAGGGTGCCTAGGGTCCTACATAGAACTTATCATAAGGGCTATTAAAATTTTAGTTTAACGTCATAATCAAAACCCCCACTCATAATCAAACCCCTCAACCAAAAGTGTCATCCAAAACCTAAGTTTTTAACCTTGTGTAAAAAGGGTTTTCATAACCTTTGCTTCAAACCCATATGTTAGGGTTTAGTTTTAAGGTTTAGGATTTAAGGTTTTAAGGCTTTGGATTAGGGTTTAGGGTTTTGGTGTTAGATTTAGGGTTTGGATTATAAAAAAAATAGCCACTTTAAATTAGGGTTTCAATTTCAATTTTAGTATTTATAGTTTTAAGGCTTTGGATTCAAGGTTTTGGATTAGGGTTTAACGTTTTGTGTTTTGGATTAGGGTTTTAGAGTTTGAATTAAGCATATATTTTAATGCTTTAAATTAAGGTTTTAGTTTCATGACTTTGGATTCAAGGTTTGGGTTACAGTTTAAGGTTTTGTGCTTTGCATTCGAGTTTTAAGGTTTAGATGTAGGGTTTGGATTAAGTTTTTTTTTTAATGCTTTAGATTAGGGTTTTAATTTTAGGTCCTTAGATTTAGGGTTTTGGATTTAGAATTTAAATTAGGGTGTTGGGTTTTGTGCATTGCATTAGAATTTTAGGGTTTGCATTTAAGGTTTGAATTAAGTTTTTGTTTTAACACTTTAAATTAAGGTTTTAGTTTTAAGGCTTTGGATTTAGGGTTTGGATTAGGGTTTAGGGCTTTGTGCTTTGCATTAAAGTTTTAGGGTTTAAATTTAGAGTTTGGATTAAGTTTTTGTTTTAATGCTTTAGATTAAGGTTTTAGTTTTAGGCTTTAGATTAAGGTGTAGGGTTTTATGCTTTGCATTGGAGTTGTAGGTTTAGATTTAGGGTTTGAATTAAGTTTTTTTTTTAACGTTTTAGATTAGGGTTTTAGTTTTAAGGCTTTGGATTTTAGGGTTTTGAGTTAGGGTTTTGTACTTTGCATTAGAATTTTAGGGTTTAGATTTAAAGTTTGAATTAAGTTTTTGTTTTAACGCTTTAGATTAGGATTTTAGTTTTAAGGCTTTGGATTTAGGGCTTTGGGTTAAGGTTTAGGGTTTTATACTTTGCATTAAAGTTTTAAGGTTTAGTGTTTTAGGTTAGGGTTTTAAGGTTTAAATTTAAGATTTGGATCCAGTTTTTATTTTAGCATTTTAGATTAGGGTTTTAATTTGGATTTAAAGTTTGGATTAAGGTTTAGTCTTACAATTAAAAATTGGGATTTATAGGTGATCACCACATTTAGATTAAACGTCTTTCAAAATTGACCCCGGAGCAACCCCTTCTACAATTCATTTTGTATATGAAACATGATATGATGCATTTGTATGGAATTGGTCAAAGAGTGCAATTTGTGATAATGTCATTTTCATTGCATCTTACATTAATGATGTAATTGAAAATGAGATTTGATGGCCCACAACACATGAACAGGTTGCGCTAGGCATGAATTTGGTGGAATTCCAAGGTTGCATTAGGCTCATTAATGGCACATTCATCAAGATTTGCAAACATTGGAATGATGGGGCCCACAAGGTTTGGTTCAATGGGTGATAGAAGATTACTCAATGAATAGCACCGTGGTTCCTGATCATCGTGGTTTATTCATTTAGCTAGACTTTGGGTATCCAAATTCTTACCATGACATCACCATTTTACACTAGTCTAAGCTACATAAGGATTAGAGTCAATTTTTTTGCATGGTGATGAATATTTTGAGTACTTGTTGGGAGATCTTGGCTACCTAGGTGAAGATATGTTCATCATGAAGAGGATTGGGAGGTGTGACATAGGTTTTAATGTTGACCAAAATGCTATCAGAACCTACAACAAAATGCATGTTGGGTATAAAGTGCGGATGGAATGAGGGATTGGTGGATTGAAAAGGAAATGGAGACGGTTAATGAAAAGGTTTAATTCCACAAAACCAAAGTACACAATTTTGTTGAGAACTATAACTGTATTGATAAACTTTCTGCATAAACATTGAATGGACTTCACATGTGAAATCATAGGTGAATAGCTATCCAACACTATTGCACACAGGTGAGATAGAGACCTTTAATTCCACAAGTCTAAAATCTACTTAACTTTAGTTTTGAATTCCTTTTCATTAATGACCCTTAACTTCCTAGCAATTTTTAGGTTGTTAATTTTAACTTTATTTGTTTTGCCAATAATAATTTGCATATGTGTTTGCATCAAAGTTAGGCCTTGTTATAAATCCACTTCCATGGTGGATGCCATACGTTTAATGTTTTGTGATTATTGTTGCAAATATTAGCCCTTCATCCTCCCCTCATTTGTTGGACCTGGAGTGGAAATAGATGAGGGGCCTAAATTTATAATAAGCCCAACTAATGGAGGATCTAAATCCATAGAATGGATGTAGGAACAAATGGAGGAACAAATCCAGGAATAGAGTTTGAAGTAAATGGGATTGCTGGATTATTAATACCATCAATGAGATTTTGTCAACATTTCAAAACATTGTGTATGGCATACCCATCTATTGATTTTAAGTGTACCAACACTTCTTCATTCTACAAAACCACTCTGTCTAATCCTTCCTCATTTGATGTCCCTATTTTCAACTCCCGCAATGTTCCCCACAACCTTTCTTTCAAGGTTTCTTCCTAGAAGTCTGATTCTAGGTAGTCCAACTTATATGAAGCATAAACAGCCTTCCACACTATATTAGAAATGAGTTGTGTATTTTTGGACTTGTTTTTGCTATAGATAGCAAAGTGAGTGGACTCCACAATGGCATGGTTTCCTTTTCTTGTCGTGGTGCCTTTGACACATGCATACTCAAGAAGTTATCTTTGTGTGGAAAACCTTTCACCCCAACATAAATAGGCCCATCCATACCTGAAAAACCCTAAACCCTCCACATCATTTTATTTGTCTCTTGCTTTGCCTCTATCTCTTTCTTTCTGTGCTTCTACGTATCTCCTTCCGTCTTTCTATCTCTCTCTCTCTTTACCTTTATGTCTTTATCTATCTCTTTCAGTCTCTCTCTGCCTCTTTATCTTTATTTCTACCTCTCTTTGAGTCTCTATTTTTTTCTTTCTCTCAATCTCTTTATGTATATCTTTGCCTCTCTCTCTAAGTCTTTTTATTTCTCTCCATCTCTCTCTCTATTTATTTGTTTCTCTTTCTACACCTCTTTCAATCTATTTATTTTGTCTCCATCTCTTTGTTTATTTCTTTAAGTCTCTTTATTTATGCCTCTCTGAGTCTCTCCATCTCTCTTTTTTTCTATATGTCTCTCTCTCGAAGCCTCTCTAAGTTTGTCCATCTCTCTCTTTCTTTCTTTCTATCTCTCTATCTTTCTGTCTCCATTGCTCTCTCTATCTCTCTATGTCTCTCTCTTCACCCCTCTTAGTCTCTCCATTTCTTTTTTTCTCTCTATGTTCTATCTCTCTTCTCTACGCCTCTCTGAGTTTGTCCATCTCTCTCTCTTTCTATCATTCTTTCTTTCTCTCCATTTCTCTCTCTCTTCATCTTTCTTTTTGCCTCTATTTCTTTCCATCTTGCTTTTTTTTTGTCTTTGTTTCTA
>Ga0209611_10012287_pt1 | contig 12072 bp, 14 predicted proteins | sample S1TSphgellanicum_3_FD_187693 | JGI IMG/M metagenome (GOLD analysis project Ga0209611, IMG submission 187693) | Host-associated microbial communities from peat moss isolated from Minnesota, USA - S1T2_Fc - Sphagnum magellanicum MG (SPAdes) (version 2) | ecosystem: Host-associated > Plants > Peat...
AAAAAAAAAAAACCCCTATTTGCGTGTGGGTCCACCTCAGGAACCGCGTTGCAAGTACCACCCCATCACATCCTCATGCGCAAAGTCTTTTCCATGCCAAAGAAAGGTCAGCAATACACCACGATGACGGACGAGGTCTGCTTCGCCCTCGTACGGTACAAGAAAGATCATCCTGGTGCCACACAGAAAGAGCTGATCAAGTGGCTGGAGGACACTCATCAGCTCAAGGTCAGCCAAGCAACGGTGTCGAGCACACTCAAATGGTTGGCGGAACTGTTCGCCAAGGCCAACACCTCCAACCTCAGCTCCAAGCGTCAGAAGACAGTGAAATTCCCTGTCATGGAGGCTGCCTTAGCCGAATGGTTCCTTGCCAATCAGGAACACGTCAACCTGAGCGAGGACCTCATACGTGAGAGCGCAATGAAGATCATTGACCGCCTGTACCCGGATCACCCGCCGTTTGAGTTTTCAAATGGCTGGCTTGAAGCTTTCAAGGTCCGTCACGGGATCAAGAAGCATCGCAGGTTTGGGGAAAGCGGTTCAGTCGACATGACTACTGTTGCAGCTGCCCTTCTGGGAATTCGTCAAGTTCTTGACACGTACGAATGGTGTGACATCTACAACATGGATGAGAGTGGGTTGTTCTACTGCATGCAGGTACACACTGTAAGTTCAAAAAGATATCAAATGAGTTTGTCCCTGGCTAACTAAGCATCTTTGCCCGCATTGCAAGCAGACAACTCCCTTGCGACAAAGTAGCTCGAAGGCAGGAAACAGAGCAAGGAGCGTTTGACCTTGGCACTGTGTTGCAATGGCGACGGCTCTGACAAGCTCCCATTGTGGGTGATTGGCAAGTTTAAGAACCCCAGGTGTTTCAAGAACATCAACGTCATGTCACTTGGGTGCGTATACAAGAACAATGCGTCCGTGTGGATGACACAGATCACCTTCCTAGAGTGGCTCCCGGCATTTGATCTCCATGTTTCCGGCCGGAAGGTCCTCCTGATCCTGGATAACTTTAGCGGGCACACGTGTTTATCACTTTAGACAGGATATCACTTTAGATAATATCACTTTAGATAGGTTTTATTGTAGTGATTTTTTTGTAGTTTTAACAATTATCAAACCATAAATCTTATAATTATGCCCTATGATTTTAATCAAAAGTATTAATAAAGCCAACCTATGAATATCCATAAACATGTGATTGATAAAAAAATCCATGCAAAAGATTAATAAATTTAATGTGAAACAGACTCTCAAGAATAAAATTTATAACAATCATGTCATTTAAAATTTAAAATTTAAAAAAATATATATTAGGAAAGTTTCAATGCACTTCATTCTTCATTTGATGATTTTTTTTAAAAAAAACATTTGGCACTACTTTGACATATTTTTTGAGTCCATATTTTTCATTATCTTGGTGTGACAAATGTAGTGTTGTCATTTCAAAAGTCCATTATGAGTCCATAATCTTTTTAAAATTCATCCAAAATTTTTATGATGATTCCCATTAAAGTTTATAACAACATGAACAATTAAAAAAGTGACACTGTTAATTTTGAATATGGCCTTAAATTTTACATTTGTATGTAATCCAAAATTATTACAAGTGTGACAATCCAAAATACTCCCCCTATTCATGTTTTTCATCCAAGTGTTGTTTGTTTCTTTTTTTAATTCTTTATTTTTGGGTTCAAATGTTGTAGTTCAAAGCTTGATGGATTAAACTTAAATTGAAAGTGTAAACTAACATTCAACAAAAAATCTTTGGCACAAATGTATGGGTCAAAATGAAAATTCCAAATTTTTATTGAATGACCGATGTTATAATAAAAATGTTTTTTTCAATTCCTCTTCATGCCCTTTGATGCACATATATGTTTTATAAAATCAGTGTTAATAAGAAATGTGCATCCACATTCTCCAAGTCCTTTGCTTGTATTGTTGAAATGGAATTTGTTGCATCTCTACTAATAAAATCAACAAAAAGTGAAGACTTGTCTAAGACATTGATATCATTGCTACCTTTAGGCAAATTGAAGAAAACATACCAAATCCATAATGATTAGTCAACAATAACTTTAAGAATGATTCTACAATTTCCATCCTTGTTTTGGAATTGACCGTACCACACCATACAACAAATTTTCCAAACCCAATGCATATAATCAATGTTCCCAAACATGTTAATAAATTCTATGTTTGCATTGATGTTCATATTCTTGTTAATTTCATCACATGTAGGTTGTCTTAAGTATGTGGATTGGAAACAAACTTTAATTGTACTCACAAATCACTTCATGGCTTCCATTAAAATGCATTAAAAGAAAAACTACACGTTTGCAACTAGATTTTTAATTATGTTACAACTATAATTTTAGTTGGAAATGGCACTTACTACTATAAATTTTTTTTGCAATTGCTTACCAAAAATGTCAACATGTTGAAAATGAAATATAGTTATAAATCGTATTCACATGTCACTTCATGGGTAAATATAAGTTTAGTCAAAAACAACATTAACATTTTGATTGATGAAAATTATCAACTATAAAATGTTAATTAGATTTTTAAGACTCCATAATAACAAGTCAATGGATGAACTTCATCCATTTATGTGTCATGTCATTAAAGGGCATGAAGTTGAAATTTAAATTATGTTGCAATTTTTGGAAATGATTATAACCAATAGGTTGGTGATGTGTGGTTGAATGACATGTGAGTTTATAATCAATGGCCCAATGGAATGTCAACACATTTCACATCTATTGTGTTGGTTTGCAATCAAATTTGAATAACTAATGTGTGCCATGTGTGTGCTGTATGATTTTCAAATTTATATTAAAATATTTTTAATTCAAATATTACACAAATTAAGTTATGCCACATGGTGTCTAATGGGTGCATGCATGTTTCACATGTGTCAAAGTTGTAAAATGATAATAACATGATTGCAAGAAAGTTGGCATGTAACAATAAGATAATTATAATATAACTAACATTTAATTATAAAGTAATTGACATTTAGTTATAAGATAGTTTGGCTATATGTGGTTGTAAGATGGTTAAAAAAAAATTATAAGTTAGTTGACATGTAATTATGAAATGGTTGACATGTAGTCATCACAAGTTTTTACCATGCTTGACAAGATAACTTTGAAATATTCACAATGGATTGTTGATTCAATTTACTCATAATACATTTTACAATTGTGACAAAACTAATAAGACACATCTTTGATGGTCATTTCAAATACAAATGACATTTGAACAATGTATGAATCCTTTCACAATTCTGTAAGTAAAGTCACGAAGGTGTGAATTTTTTTTAAATACTCATTTGTTGATGTCACATATACAAATTAAATTTAAATGAATATAAAATTCATACACAATTGTAACAAATTGCTTATAATAATAAGTTGCTTGCATCAAATGTGATTAAATTAGATGCGTCTATTTTTTTCTTCATCACTTACAATCATTTACATATGCCAAAAATTAGAGTGCAAAAAATATAATGTTAATGAGCTCTAGTGAATAAACTCCCTTTCAAATGAAAGCACCATGATAAAATAGAGTTATCCATAAAGTCACCCTCTTTGACCCTGTCTTTGGGCCTGCTTTCACCCCCTGTCCCCTCTTTCAATGGTATCTGCAAAATAAGTAAATTTTATTAAATCTTAGTATGAAATGCTGAAACTAAACATTAAATGCAGAAAGGTTTGAGAGTAATTATAATAGTTGTGCATGTAGGAGTGGAGGCGTTCAGCAAAAGAGAAAGACAGGATGAAACTCAATTTACCACCCAAATTGCTGGAAAAACTAGTTTGGGTCCCAGTTATTTTGCATTGTAAAATTCTCATTCCCAGTTATACAAGATTACACATTTGATGGCCTATTATGCCAAAGCTGGCCTTTCTTGCTCCGTAATCGCGAGACTTTACAAATAACTCTAATGCCTATTAAAAAAAAAGTAAAATTTGTTTTTGAATTGTTCACTTAAACTAAAATTTATGAATGTTTGACATACCTAAAACCCTTACAACATCATTCCTTTCAGCAAGGTATGCATAATGAGCAACAACCCTATCCATTATGCAAAAATATAAGCTCCTTTTCATCCCATAGCTACATCAAAACAAATCAAGAGGTCTAACAAAACAAACAAGTTTCTAATAATTTTCGTATAATCTGGTGCATTTTTGCTTCTTAAGCGATGGATATGTCCCCGTTGAAAGACTCCAAAATGTTGTTGCGCTGCATTTGTTTTACTTGTATTGGAGAGAGCATTTCACAGTTGCAGGCCTTTCGAAGACAGTTTCCAGGTGATCTCAATTCAAGTTTCTCTTCCTTATTTTTCTTGCTGTGTTTGAGCACATTGTTTCTGCTGTAATGTCTATTTGTCTACTTTAGGGTTCCTCATCCTGCTTCATATTTGATGATTTTTCTGGTGCACAGTTTGTTTCAGTGGGCTTTGATGCCACGATTATTTGAGCCCATTGTGCATTTTCATGACTGTTTTTGGAAAGCTCATTAATCGGTTTCTTAAGATTTCCATCGTTTCCTGCCATTTCTTGAGTTTCTGGGTCTTTTATCCCATTGGTGAAAAGGTAACTGACGTTTTCTTCAGATATCTTCAATGCATATTTTGGCTGGTGCAATATCATGCCAGCCCTTTCAGCTATTGACATGCATCATCCTGGAAATGGGAATCTGTACTTCAGTGCTGTCTCACTGTTCCATTTGTTATTCCTTAACCCTGTCATAGCAATTTGCTCTTTCTGTCATCTTGGACTTGTGATTTCTATTTTTGAGAGATCAGTGCACAATTGCTGAAATGTTTTTCTTATTCTTGATTTCAGGATGGTGAGAGTGAAGAGGAAACTGAAAGTTAGGTACTGTAAGAGTGATGCCAAGAGACAAAAAAGCATAGAGGATGAATACAAAGATGATGAGCTAGAAGGGGTGGTCAGCAAATTTGGGGAGGCGCAGCAGCATGATGAATTTCACAGTTTGTGGAGCCAATTACCATTAGAGCTAAAAGAGAGGGTTTTGCAAGATTTGCCAACATCTAGTGTTGTCCAATTTGCTTGCACACTCAGCACTGAATGGCATTGGACCTTCTTAGGTGGATGTCGTATCCAAAAGGCTTTGTAGATACGTACTTGTGCCCAATTCTTCTTGGATCCATTTTAGCAATGATTCAAAGATATAGCATAGCCATATCATACATCAGGTCATAGTCTTTTGCACCCTTTGACCCTGTTCTGCATGAGGAGCAGAATGTCTGGCTGACAGATGCCATTTCTTTGCAACCAGATCTATAATGTAAAAAGGTTAGAGATTCCAGGTAATTTGGCTTTTCTTGGTTGTCCTGGTCTCGCCACTAAAACTGTGGACCATGCCTCCTGGTCTCAACAAACCACAAAAAAAAAATTCTCCCTCTCCGATTGGATCCCAGTTTTGTTCATGTAGCTCTGGTGACAAGAATCAACTCCTGTATCTTCTTCTATCCAAGTTACAGTGATGGATATGCTTTGTGGGTTTTTTCATCACCAATCTGATCAGATGCTTCATATTTTTGTGGAGAAATTGATATGTCTACTTGTGTTACACTCTGTGCTGGATGTTTGGACAGTAGAACTAATCCCGTCTTCAAGTTTCAGATGTGAGTGAGAATGTTTGGACAGAGTTGCACACACATTTGCCTGATGGGCAATACAATAACCTTTTATCGTCACCTGGAATTCATCAGCACCTACAATTCAACAGTAAAATTATTTAGCGAAGTGGAGAGTTCAAAAAGTTGAAACCTCCAAAAGGATCATATATACACCTATGTTTGAAGGGAAATTGTGAACTGCATACATGTATATCATGAAAACCTGGAAACTGAATAGGATACACACCTATTCGAAGCTAGTTTCCAATTCTGAATCCCAAAATATCTTTGCTGTGTTTCAATCTGATCCCTTGAAACTGTTACACAAAAATTCTAGCAGGAATATGTTGCACTGTCCAGAAGGATACATGAATGCACAGATTGCCAATGCATTTGAGGCAGCCAACATTCAGTTATTCCCAATAAATCTCAGGTCAACACCCTCTGTCTACCTGGTCTTTGCATCTTGCCTGCAGTAGGAAACATCATTAGCCCTCATTCACTCACAAGTAGCTGAGATTGTCAATGCTTTTGTTTGAGAGAGTTGTCTCTGACATGGCAATGGATAATGGCAGGTTCCAGCAAATTTTTGGGGTTCAGGAGTTGCAAAAGTGATTGACACTTGATGCCTTGATGCTAGTCAAGGAGCCAACTGAGAAACAGATCAGTGACAGTATATAGCAGAAAGGCAATCTGTGGATCCCCACATTATGAACCAGAAACTAGTATTTTTTATCAACATCCTGCACACAAATCAGGGTCCAATCTCAAGAGAAATTGAATGTCTAATGTCTGAAGAGAGTACAGGTTGTAATTCATCTGTTAAAGTTTCCAAATTATTGTATGCTAGTAGTGGCAAACCAAGTAATGACTTGCTGTCCTGAAATCTTATTACTGGTCGGTGGTCAGAGACTGCATGGCTGTTTCAACCATTTTGGTAGCAACTTGAGGAAATTCACACCTCCAATTCACTGGAGATACTTCATCCTCAGATGAGAAAGTTTGAGGATTGTGGGTACTTGTGTACAGTTCTGTTTGCTTGCACATATTTTTGAGGTGCATGGACCATTCAGTGGACACACTCTCTATCATGCTCACGGTCATAGTTGTCCTTTGGTTCTTGCTCAATTGGAAACTTCCCTTGTTGGTCTATGTTTTCTATGAACCCAAGTATTTCCAAATGTGGTTGTTACATGGCAGTTTGCACTGGTAGATGTCAAAGGAACATAATTAACAGTAGCACTGACAACAATTTGCCCATTATGGACCCGTAAGTATTTCCACCTAGAAAAGGTTTGTATAGGCCAGAAAAACCACATGTCATCAACCAAGAAATGCTAGAGCATACAAGGTTTTCAACAGGCCATCACTGTGATGATCTAGCACTTGAATTACAGCATGCTACCATATGATATAACCAATGCGTTCCTAGTGGGCATGGCTATAGAAGGGAACTTTTAACAAATCTGGTCCTATCAATGGACAAATGTGTTGTTGCCCACAAAAAAACCACAAGAAGGACCTCACCAAGCATAAGAATGGATTCTACGAAAGGAACAGGTGCTAAAACTTGGTGTGATGCAGCCCACCTTTTCCACCCTAGTGTCCCACAACCTACAATCGTGATGTAGTTCAAATCTATTGTTGTAAATGGTGTATCCACCGGTCTAAGATAGAAGTGGTGCCATACCATGGTCGTTCTTCATTGGCTCCAACAGGTGAGTGATATACACCATCTAAGGTAAGATTGATGGCTCCCTCCAAGTGTGCAGACATTTCTGGCACCACACCATCCCCCCAGACATTTGCCTCCCCACAAACCTGCAAGCAAAGAGATCTCACTGGCAGGTTTAGAATTGCAGAAAATGCTGCTGAGTTTCAATTTTTCAACTCTGGGTGTATGTATAGCCTGCAGAATTAGAAAACTAGTGATTTCCAAAGCATCATCTAAGTTTTTCAAACTTTTTTCTTCCCATCGAAATATATAGCCATGTATAATTGTAAGCACTTTGATTTGTCCTGCAGCTTCACAGTTTAGCATCTGTATCAGAGAACATGATATCTGACCCTATTGACAGTCATTGACACATCTACTATGCTCAGGTCTCACTTGCAAAACCAAACCTAATTGTGAATTTTATACTGCAACCAATTTGAGAAACTGAAGTACTCCCTCTGACCTATGCAGTGCCACCAACAATGGAACTCAATTTGCCTCATAAATTTCTTAGGATGACAGTATAGAATAATGAATTTGGATTCCAGAATCATTGTGCTTAGGATTAGGAATCATGTGACAACTGGAATTAGAAATGACAGACCTGCCTGTAACCTTGTCCAACAATGCGTGCTCGAAGAGTAGGAGGAGCTGGCTTCACAGATCCATCTTGAATTACTTCTCCCACTCCTGTCTCCATCTTTCCTTCCTGCGCTACAGATATAGCAGCAGTCCCATCCATGCTGGCAACAGTGCCAATACCCATTGCTGCAACTGGTGTTTCTTCACCAGCAAGAAATCGTTCTCCTTTCAAGAACCTGTGTTGATAGTACAGTGGTTGGTTAGTCCAGAGCCCAAGTCATGAATCTTGTTTCCAAGGGTAACCCCAGCCCTCTCTAGGAATCAGAATATATGTCTACAAGATTGCAGAGAAACTACTTTGAAGGTACTGTTGTGTCAATTCCAGCAAAACCAAAACTAACATGACAAGAAAGATTGTAAACATAACCTCAAGACTGTCACTCACAAAGTATCGGACCGTCACCTTCATCATGAAACTAGACAGGAGAGTTCTCTATTTTGGGCATTAAAGTCAAATGCTTCTAGATTATGTACCTGCCTGCTATGCAAACATACTTGACATCAGGTGCATGAAAGGCACCCGGGCAGTTCTCTTCCACATAGTAAAGGAGGCCCCTTGTTTGATCAACAACCCCTCGAACTCCCCTTGGAGGTGGTCTGCAGCCATTTCACCATGTCATCATAGACAACTCATAGGATAGGCCTCACTGCACTAAAGTAGCCTAGTTTTCTTCACAAGCTGGTTTTATACTCAGTATGGAAAAACAAATTAATCAAGGTGACACACAAATGCATACCAAAGACTATCGTGCAGTATTGAGTGCAAAGCAGAGTTAAGCAAGAAGAGATATAAGAATGTGGAGAATGTGGTGAACCCTGTGAAAGTTTGGGACATACAAGTGAGGTGTCCCAAGAGTGAGAAGAAGATCTATGTCATCTGTGCCATAGTTAGTCATGAATACACGTGCCAGCCATCCCCCTGCGGAATGCCCTATCACTGAAACCTTCTGTGAATCTACATCACAGTCACAACCCCACCAAAATCAGGGTTAATTTTAAGCAAGAGATATTTGAGCTCAAGGTTTAGGAACTCATTGGGTTATACAATCTTCTGTACTACAAATGCCATGTTCGATCTACACAGTTTCTGTGTGGTGGAAGAGTGAAATAAATTAACCAGGACAAATAAATGAAAATGCAGTAAAGCACCTTGACCCATAGCCTTGGCTGCAGCAATGGCATTTTTGGTTCTCTCAAGATACCTGCAACAATCCAGGCTAAAATGAGACTTTTTGCAGGATCTCTGAAGCTTGCCAATATTTACTGAATCCGGGAAAGGTGGGGGGAAATTGTTACACAGAGTAGCAGACTGATTGTGAGGATATATAACAGCACTACTCTAAGGTGATCCTGGTAAACTAAAGAAGAACAACCCAAGGCCACACCAGGATAGTGTATAAGATGAACCCACCAGTCCAGTACAGGCCTGGGCTGAAGGCTGCCTTTCCAATAATTTGCATCGAGAAGACCCGCAGCATTTCGCAACCAATCAAGGCGCGATACCTGTGCAACGATGGCTTTCAGCCCCCTGGCTTCAAGAGAGGCCACAAGCTCATTGTAGTCAGCTGTATTGTTCCCTAAACCCTGCACCCCCAAACCCAATGCAATAGTGCCAACAACCCCAATGCCACATTATTATGACTCTTTTTAGTCTAGAGATGACGAAGAGCCACAAGCACCTCAAACAAGCAAATGTGTCCAATAGGCGCTGTGACAGCCTGAGATGTGAATATTTTGCATTCTTGCACCTCACAAGTACTGTAAGGGTTTTCAAGGGAGAGTTATGCTCACACAAGATGAAGCTCCTTAATTCACGTATTTTGACTAGAAAATCGGCTACAGACCTGACAAAGGTTTTACTCACTGGAAGGATGACAACAGGCCGGTAACCACTCGATTTCTTCACGCTCTCCTCCTTAATCACTGTATCTTCGTCCGCATACACTGCTGATGCTGCAGCCTCTGCTCGTACGCCAGTCCTACAAACCGTCGTGATCACAGAACTCTTACAAATCGTTGGTTCCCGCTCCGTCCTCAGCTGGAAGCCATGCGTCCCGAGAGTTGAAGAAGACCAAAGCAGCCCGGTGTGAGAACTGATTACACGCGTGGTAGCACACAAGGTGCAATTCGCCTTGAATTGGCGAGATGGGTACGATAAACAAAACCCTGAAAGTGCAGTGGCGGCACCAGATTGAAGCCCGGGCACGAGGCAAGAGGGTGACAAAACCGTCGCTCCGGGAAGAATGTGAAGATACAGAGGCGACGCGACCGCCATAGCCGAAGCTCCGGTGTGTTTGTGTGTCTCTCTCTCGCTTGTATTTTCTCTCGTTATCTTCCTCACGAGCGAGCGAAAACAGTCCCCATACAAAAAATTCTGCCAGTAGGCCGGTCAGCGAACATTTAAGAACTCGAAGGAGATCGAATCCTCTCACAAATTGTTCCTCTACTTCCTATAAGCTTCTACAACACTTGTAGTAACCCTGCTGCATTTAGGGTTTCCAATGCTGCAAAATTTGCTCAATCCTTCTTCTGTAAAGGAATGTGGAAGATTATGGGGTGTTTTGTGGTGTAAGAGGGTTCAATGTTCGGTGATGGATGAATTAAAACAGATTCAAATTTTTTGAGCTTAAAATCTTGGATTGTTGCATCTTTGGCTCTAGATTACAAAGAAGTTTTGTCAAAGCTTTAGTGGGTGCACACAACAAGTTTTAAATCATGCAAAACAGACTAAAATTGAGGAAGATATGGGTACGAAACTAGAAAGGGGTTTACATTTTGAGGAAAGTCGATTAGGTGTTAATGTGAACTCCAAGTCCATTTTTTGGAACTTCATGGACCATTTTTCATCCTAACTTTTCTCGTAAAACAAGGAATGACCCTTGCCCTAAGGCTTTATATATCGTACACATTCAAACCAGTGTTGGACAAGTATAACCATCTTACACCAAGTTAAGATATTATCATCTTATTATCAAGTTGTTGTTGTTGTTGAGGGAAAAATTAGCTTAAGTTTTGATGTTTTGTCACAAGGCAATCTTCAAGCTTTATGATTTAGTGGCAATTGACTAAACTTGTAATTGTGATCCATAACATACTTGTGACAAACTTATTATGGATTCAATCTTTGTACAATGTAACCTTACATTCATTATGTTGCTTGTTAACTAGGGTAGAGTGGTCCATCACCAATCATTAACCTATCACCGATCACTTTGGTAAATATTTTCTCAATTCTTCTCTTCATTTTGAGTGACTTAAATTGTTATAGGAGCGCCTTCTCAAGCTTTATGAATCATCTTTGAAATGCAAAGCTACACGAGCAGCCAAACAAGAGGAATAAAGAAAAATACGTTTTTTCATTCTACAAAACATGTTTTTTTTCATTTTGGCCCCTCCTATTTCACAAGTACATAACTTTCTCATTTTATTTTTTTTTAAAAGCGACCCCCCTTTACTTGAGGGCCATAACTTTCTTGCCTCCAATTCATCTTTGCCAATTTTTAATGCGATAAATGCGCCAAGAGGAAGGCTCCATCTATTCTTTGGACACCATAAACAATGGGGCCCTTTTGCAAAAAAAACGGTAAGCAAACCCTAACTTAAGTGATTGCTCATGGGCTATTTTACCCTAGTCTTTAAAGTGGTGGATCCCTTTACACATTGGAATAAATGAGAGGTTGCCCCATACATTGGGTAAGAAGCCCAACAAGCCTTGCAAGGTACAAGTTGTGCAATGTGAGATAAGGTGATGCACCTAGTGTAATGGGTAGCCACATGCCTATTACATATAGTAAAGGACATCGTGAAACATCATTTCATCCATCTGTTCATCCATTTGGTCATCCATTCGTCCCCTCATGGTCTGTTTATTTCGACAGGGTGAAGAAAGAGTGGAATATAGATCCGGTGTGGCAAAGAATAATATATATTAGTGTTGTAAATTTTATTTTTATTTTTATTTTTATTTTTGGGGTTTTTGGACTTAGGTACATTCATCCTATCTCTTTCTCAACAACTGAAAGAGTTGGGTTGGGCTTTTTTT
>Ga0209611_10012289_pt1 | contig 12071 bp, 8 predicted proteins | sample S1TSphgellanicum_3_FD_187693 | JGI IMG/M metagenome (GOLD analysis project Ga0209611, IMG submission 187693) | Host-associated microbial communities from peat moss isolated from Minnesota, USA - S1T2_Fc - Sphagnum magellanicum MG (SPAdes) (version 2) | ecosystem: Host-associated > Plants > Peat...
ACATAAATGATTTCTGAACTTCCATGAGATGATCTTAGGATGTGTTTTGAAGACTTTCAATGTTTCCATGGTCAGAGTTCCTCACCATAATGTAAAAGGGGCCTAAGGACCTTTTCCAAGAATCCCAATGCAAAACTAAACAAGAGACATGCAAAATAAAGATTGTTTAGAAAGTGAAAAAAAAAAAAAAAAGACCAACAAAGGAAATTGCTAAAGAAATCATGCAAAAACGCCAAATCTACAAACCAAAAAACTAAAAAGAAAGAAGACAAAAAAGAAATATCTCTCACATACTCCAAGTGCAAAACAAATCAATAGACATGATGATGAAAACAATTATTTCACACTGAAAAAAAACAAGAGAGTGAAAAAATAATTTTGAAAAAATATTCAAAAGACATGTTACTAAGGTTTTAAGAGGGCACTATATAAGTAAATAAAATAGCAATTTTGACCACTATGTTAGAAGATAAAAATGATCAATGTAAGAAATGAAGATTGTTGATCTCTAGAAACAAGGACAAAATCTAAAATACCATTTTTGTTTGAGAAGATCTTGAACATTGAAAAAATACACTTTCATGGGATTGTCAAATTGAACAACTTGTGAATATCTAATCTAAAGTCTAACTCTCCTCTAATAAATCTCAAATGTTGGCCATACATCTTGAACCATTCAATGAATCCTTAAAATGCACACCTATCATCAAAAAATTTAGTTCATAACTCAAGTTGAATAGCACTCATTCATGTTGTAAGATTGAGACCACCAATCATGATAATGAGATCGAGAGAGTTTATCCCAAGAGAAGGATGGAAAGCAAAACTGTATCTTCATTGGAAACAGATCTTGACTATTGCATTACTTTGTTTATTTGAACATATCTAAACTCCAATCTTGAAATGGTAAATGTGATATACTTGTTCCAAGGTTTCTTTTGTCAGATCTTTGTATGCAAATTATAATTATTACACCCTTTTAAATATATTTCTCTTTAAAGACATAGTCAGATCCGCATCTTCCTATATAAGGTAATTATACTGGTAATTCTTCCTCATCTGAAGCAAAAAGACGTGTTTCTTTAGGTTGAGAAAGGCGCTCAGAGGAGAGCATTATTACCCTAGACAGAAACTTTGAATGACTCATTTGTCAGTCTTGCTTCCAAGTCTTGCTTGCTCTGTGTGAAGAAGGTCAAAGGTTCAAGAGTTGCACCATAGTGTAAATACATGAACTAAATGAAGTCAGGAAATGTGTTTGTAAAGTATTTACATACTCCTGTGTTCTCACATGCTCCAGCGCACTCAGTGTGTTCACCACCCTTTCCCAGTAATCCTGAAACCCCTGAGCTGTAGAAATCCAAACATGTCATGACAGAGCATACTTTCACTGAGCATTGAAATTTGAGCATTTCACACAATTTCACAGAGCATTGGAAACTTCAGCATTCACATGTACACACTAAATTAGCACGATGTGCAGTACCAGTGTAAATCATCACACAGACTAATGTACCATTTGCCAAAACAAACCATGTTCATTGGCACTGTGGGCTGCAGCAAATCTAACAAGAATACATTATTGTGCTGCATTGAATGCTGGTTGTTAGTGTGCTTGCCAGTTAAATTCTTTGGAAAAGAAAAGCTTACAGAATGTGGCAAGTCTGGATCATACAAAACACAAATTGGTGATTAGATCTGACAACTCTGAGCCAGAAAATTGATGGTAGGAGGTTTACAAAGCTGAAATTAGGCAGAAAAAAAAGGAAAAAACAGTTAGGCATCTCTAATCCAGAGGGTTAACTATCAGCTGGTTTTCGCAAGAGATGTGTAAAATTACAGACAAATTGAGACAGACGGAACCATGTTACAAACCCAACAGGTAAGACACCATCTACAATGGAGTCTTTGGTCTACTTCCAAGGGGAAGGGATTGATTTAGATGTAAAAATCCCCTTGTTTTGACTGGGCTTTCAAGTCCTTCAGTTTCCTCAGGATTTGAGAGTAATACTCCTGCAAGTACAATTCCAAAGTGGTTGTTTCCTTTGGGTCAGCTCCTAGCATTGAATACATCTCTGTCATGGGCGCTGAGAACACATCATCACCTGTGAGCACCTACAGGATGCAAAAAGTTTTACCACATCATGAGAAGGGGATACATGATAATTTGATGAGTACAGAGTGCAATAAAATACATACAACATTAGAGACTGTGCAAACTACTTTTTTTACCTCTGAGAATGCAAGGCGGTCAGAAACATCAGCAGTCCATTGAAAAAGCCGGGTGAGCATGCGGGTGAACTTGAGCACACCAACTGGCACTGTTGTGACCTTTGCATTTTGCCCTGCTAACCTCTCACACAAGCTGATGACCTGTTTCCCATTCAACCCCTAAGTTTGAGACACTAACAAGGTTCACACATCCATTGTCATCTGCTGCAAACTTGCATACCTTACCCATCCAACAGAAAGAGCAAATTAATAGCACAGATCTCATGCTGTTGGGTGTTGCAAAGACACAAAGGGCGGAGTCACTCAAATCATTACTAACAAGGTTGTCTGCACTCATGGAACCTAATCATCAGAAATAGGGACTTGTACTTTGGTTTTCTCCTGAACCTTCAGCTCTATGTTCCAGGCTTCCAACTGTAGGCCAAAGACTCAGGCCAAAGGCATACTGAGACTATACCATGGCATCCATTTGCAACTAGTAACCTCACAATATATCCAATGTGCATTAAGAACATGCAATACCACACTGTACTATAAAGTATCCTGGAATGCAGCACAAATAGACATTACCTCTTGGGTGGTCCAAGCACGAGGGCCAGCAAATGTCATAACTTTCCGCTCTGATTTGTCACTACGCAGTGCTGTTAATGTGAGACGTGCCACATCCTGCAAACTCATCATGCAATGAATGATGAGCAGAAACTAGAAAATGGTTTGGTGTGAATGTAGAGTCCTGCTAGTGAAGCATTGCTCTCAATTCTGCACCTAAAGAATCCCCCTTCTCAACATTACAACATTTCAAATTCAACAACCAGAGGGTAAAGAGAGAGGAACCTGAGTATCCATGTAAGCAATTCGAGTTGGTGCATCAGTTCCCCATACAGACTTGTCTTCTAGAACTGGTACTGCATATTGCCCTATCAGGCCCTGAAATATAGCAGGTATACATAAACCTACAATCAGAATTGAAAGCAATTGTGCAGCAGGACCAGATGATTTAGAAGTTGAGATACAGGCAAACAGTCAAGGCTCACAACACACATAAAACACAGATCTTGCAAGAATTTGACTGTTGAAAAGGTTTCCAGGTTACCTAAAAACTCCTTTAAAAAGTAGCAATGTAAAGCAAGGAAAATGGAAAAGGAAGCCACTAAAACAAGCACTATGAAGCAAAGCTGCTTGCAAAGATTGGTGGGAAAACTTGCCTGCATGAAACCACAGAGACGGATAATGGTGAAGTTCATGCCAGAATCAACTAAATATTTTTCAGTGCAACGCTTGATCTCCATGAGTGGCACCTCTGGATGCTTCTCACAGTTGTGGATGGAGAAAAACACAAAGCGCTGAATTCCCATTGCCTTTGCACAGCTGATCAATGCCACTTTGCCATCCCAATCTACCTATTCCACAATCAATCCAACAAAATCTGTTATAAAACTCTTTCCGTTTGCACTGGGCTTATTTCTCATGAAAACTTACTCAAAGCAAAGGCTTCCAAGGCTCACAACAAAACCCCTAAACCCTAAACCCAAGAATTGATCAATTAGACCCACAAAACCCTAATGGTGGATCTAAGCCAAAATTCAACCACTCTCGTAAACAGCAAAGTCATGAAGCTATGAAATGCTCTGCTATCATCAAGCTCTATGAAACCACCTTAGATACACCATGAACAAAAAAACAAAAACAGTACAGGGAGGGAGAGTTCAGAGATTGTTGGGAGCTCACTCTTCGAATGGGCTCCTCAGGTCGCCCAGTTGCACAATCAATCACAGTATGGATGCCCACAAGTGCACCAGGCAATGTCTCAGGCTTGTTCAAGTCTCCCTTTGATCACAGATTGCAACACTAAAATGTGTCAGAACATCCACTGCTCCTCGACAGGAAACTAACAATTCTTGCCAATTGCTGCATCATCTTCTTCATCTTTCTTCGTCTTCTGCTTCTTCTTCTTCACCCTCCCTTCTTTGATATGAGAGATACTTCAATCTCCCTCCTCCTCATCTTTGCTACGAAGCCCTTCCCCTCTCATCTTTGCTATCATCCAGTGCAGAGCTGGAATCCGTTATTGATAAGAGCCATGGAGCAGTGCTTTCTAGAAAGAAAGAATGTGGCTGGCTTGCAGAAAGACAAAAGACTGACAGAGGGAGGAACAAAGGACAGACAGATGGACAGACGGACAGACGGACAGACGGAGCACGAAGAGGGGATGTACATTGAAGACTGTGGCGCCCCAATCTCGCAGGAAATCAGCAGGAGCAGGTCGCGAGCGCACAAGGCAACGCACGTCATAGCCTTCATCCAGAGCTCGCCGCACCACCTGCCGTCCTAGTGTGCCTGTTGCTCCGACTACCAAAATGCTTGTGGATCTCACTGGTGTCCCTCCTGATATTGCCGATACTATTGCAGCTGCATTCTGAGCTGCTCTCACTGTTGTTGTTGTTGTTGTTGTTGTTGTTGCCGTTGTTCCTGTTCTTCTCCTCTCTGTGTCGCCCAGGCCTCCCTCCGATGAGAATGTCTGGGATCCGGGAGTAGACTTGAGATTCCGACGCATGGAGACACGAGCGTCGACATTGGCGACCTTCCGGGAGAGCTCGGACTGAGCTTTGATGACAGATTGACCAGCAAATGTGGAGCTACTGATGGCCGAAGCTGCAGTCGCCATTACTGATCAAAGAACGAGAAAAAAAGAATTCCCCACAGCTCTCACCCTTCCTTCCTTCCTTCCTTCCTTCCTTTGTTTCTTTCTCGCAACAAATCACGCACAAGGGAAAACACACTCGCGAGCTGCAACAGGTGGAGCAACAAACAACAACGCGTGAAACCCTAATTCCTTTTCTCGCAAGTACTTCACGAAACAAAATCGAAGCAGACATTTGCACTGAGCGAGTGTCGCGCGCACCCTATCCTTCCAGGGGAATCGACCAATGATAACAGGACACGTGTAAAATTAGACGCTTTTGATCGGGCGAGGTCGTGGGAAGCCCAAGAGCCACTTAAAAGAATTCACGGCACCTAATTTTTTGGATGAAAAATGGACAGAACGTTTTGTTGGGAACGGAAAAACCACATGGAGTTGACGCGTGGTGGAAGTGGGGCCGCGTATTGGAAACCCAGTTGGATGAGAAACGGACAGAATCGTGGTAGGAAAACAACCAAGCAACGACCCACACAGAGGAATGAATTACGGACCGCGTGGACTAATAATAAGTTGGGGCTTGGAACCAGACAGAATCGTCATCGTCGGAAACCACGGGGAGTAATTCCGAGTGGAATCTGTTGGATGAGAAAAATGACAGAATGGGTCTTCGGAAACCACACAAGTGGAATTACGAACGGAATGTGATGGATGAGAAACGGAAAGAATGTGCTCGCAGGAATGTGATCGCCTTTTTTCCTGTTTTTTTTCTTTTTTTCTTTTTTAATTTTGGCGCAGAAATTTAGTGTTCGAACTATCATGAAACCCTAAGCATAAATATGTCTGTCTTACTGAGCAGCGTTTAATCTTTCAGCCAGTTTTTTTCTTGGGTGGGTTTTTTTATTAATTTAATTTAATTTATCTATTTTTATCTATTTATCTATTTATTTATTTATAATTTTCAATTAAATAAATTAAAATTTTTAAAAAAAAACTTAAAAAGTTGTAGAAGTGGCTACTTTTAGCTGCTCCGTATAGAAAAAATTGGCAGCCCTTCAGTTTTTAAAGGAGAATGCATGACTAGGGAGAAATTTGCAAACTCGGAAACAAGCTACCTATTAACCCCAATTTTAAATAGATGAAAGAGGCTATTATTGTTTTTGCAATTTTGCCAAAGGATGCAACCGAGTCAAATGCAATGTTGAAAATTTGCGACTATCTGAAATTCCATGTGGTAAAAATGGCAACTAGATGCAATTCCATGTGATAGAAATGGTAATATAGATGCAATTCCATGTGGAAAAAATGACAATTAGTTGTAATATCATGTAAATTTTTTGGCAAATATGTGCAACAACAAGTAGAACACACACAATACACACATGAAAAAAAATCTTATAAATGAATTGAACATCACTCATTAAGACCTTGCCCACGATTACAATAGAAGATGGATCTACCATGGCAAAGAACAATTAGTGGTTTCATACAAACAAATGCAATGAAAAGCTAATGCACAAATGCCATCCACCAAATTGAATTTAAAAACCCAAAGAACACAATCCAATAACATGCATGTAGAAATGATCAAAGCAAACAAACTAGCAATTAAAAAAAACATGAGTGAACGTTGCAATAATCCAAAATATGACAAGTTGAAACTTGAAAAAAGATTCATATTCTAGCTCTATTGATAGCCAACAAAAATTACAACAAATTTTGCGAGTGAATGCAGAATCGAATGTCTCAATATTGGTAGAAATTACATTGTTTATAAGTCTGTACAAGGTTTTTTAAATAATTCAAATGGACATAGTTGTTAGGTTAAAAAAAATTTATTATTTTAATTTTTGAATAATATATGTTCAATCGCTTACAAACATTCCCAAATCTATGTGAGAACTTGTATTTAATGTAAGTAATGTCATTTTTTATTTGAAAGTCTTAAAAGGAAAACCCACAAAATTTAAATGAATAATGACCTATGTAAAGCTTTCAAAAAATATTCTTTTAGGATAAAAAAATTGAAAAGCAAAAAAAAAATTGCAACTAATATGGACATTTGAAATATGGTTAAATTTTAACCATTCAAAAATTCCTAACTATCAAATGGTTAAGGTTTTCAAATAAAAGATTCTTCATATGAATTTATCATCTTATATTATATCATATATTGAGTCCCAATAATAAATTTGGAATGTAAATCAATATAAATTTTTCATTTTGTGATGGTCTAATCAAACAACTAGTCCATATTTTTCAATTTCAAAAGTTCATTACTACTAACAAATGAGTTTTTTATCAATAAATAATCACACATTTATCTTCATAATGAATTTTTAAAATTTAGATCCAAGTCCCAATTAATAAATCTAAAGATCTATTAATCACCATATGCATTTGAATATAGGGTACCCAAGAAAAAAACACCATTTTGTCACAATAGTGAGACATTCGATTGTGCACCTACCTTTGCAATATAAATTTTAGAGCTCAAGTGTTATAAAATTTTAGGAATTGTTGGCTTTTTAAGTTACTCTTCCATGGAAAGCCTTTGCAACACTCCAAGCCCTAATTGCTACAACAAAAGGAAAGGTGTCCATGTGAAAAAAATTTGGGTAAACATCCTAACAATTAAATCTAAATGAATTGTCAATCAATTTTTGACTTTGTTCTTCGTGATATTTAAAGTTGAAAATCACCTTTCATCTTTGACGTTTTCCATCACCATGGACATTGATAATTTGATGAACTTGAACCATTCTAACAATTAATGTGTCCGAAATTAATTTGTGGCCAAGTTGTTGCACAACTTGCTTTAAGGATTATAGTCATGTGAAAGGTTCATGGTAGCATGGTAATTGACAAACATGGTCACCTTGAAAAAATATGCATGTAGATCTAATAGTCCTTCATCAAAAGTGTCAAGAATTTTTTTTGATTTGGGCCGAAATTCTTGCCAAAGCAATAATGGGCTTTGAAGATGCTCAAATGCACCAAGAACATTTTGATCGGCTTCAAGTTGCACCCAAAACTATGGGTAAATGGCCCAAATAACATTCATGATGTTAAGATTGAAGCTTTTTAATGAGGCCAACAACAGTTGAAGTGCACTACTCCATGATTTCAATTTCAACAAACCAATCAAAATGAGAAACAACATTAATTACCCTTGAAAATGAATCCTACTTTGTGAACCATGGACATGTGCTCATAAAATTGAAAGGCAACATATTCAAGACCTATTTATTACACTAATCAAGAACTGAGACCATGTGCAAAACATCATTTCCATGATCAACAATGTTTAGAAAAGCCCTAAACACACCATCCTTCTCCCCACACTTCTTGATTGGATCTATAGACATTTGGAATAAATTAGTTTCACACACATTGATTGTAGTAAAAAAATCACAAATAAAAATATCACATCTTTGTGTGAATTTGGAAAGAGACTACACACATTCAAACAAGGGGTAGTTTTTAATTATAATGTGCCTATATGTATGTCATAGGCTCATTTTTCTAGTACTACAATGGATTAAAATGGTCTTAGACATTATTTATTTTGTAATATTTTAGAAGGTATTCATTTTTATGAAATAAATTATCATGTTAATAAATCTTCATTAAATCATAATCATATTGATTATGTAAAGGAAATGAAGTACTATTGAAAAGTCTTTGCATGAAAAATCATAGTCATTATCAAACTCAAAAACGAATTCATAATTTTCATTATTATGCATTGTTTGTTCTAATTTTTTTCCCTCAAAAATCATGTGGATGATTATTTATTTAGAATAGTGATTGATGGTGTCGTTAATAATAGGATAGAATAATATAAACTCTAGAAAGGGCCAAAATAATATGATGTTGGAAAGTCCTTTTGGAGACCAATATTCTTTTAATTTATTTTTTCATCAAGTGAATTATCTAATATAATATAATTTATTCAAATTAGTTTGATGTATTCAACAAAGTCGAGGTGAGCCACTTGTTAAAGGTGGGGATGACATCAATAGGGTAAATTGTTACATTTTGAAATTTTTTGTTGGAATTGTGGGTCCAATTCATCATTTGTTAATTTCCCCCTCTTTCATTCCCTTTTTTTTTTTTTCTTTGTTCGTAAGTTGTGTTATTAATAATAGGTGTTAACAACTTGTTTTTGTTCAAGCTTGGTCCCATCTAATCTTTTATTTGTCAATCACATCGATGTTGGGAACATCATTACATTAGCAAACTCATCAAGCTTCTTGTGCCCCCACTCTAGTTCAACTTGCATTCCTTTTTTACTCAAAAAATGTAATGTTATTGGAAGCCACACCTCAAGTCGCTCACACTTGTTCTTATTTCCTTTCCTTGTTAAATCAAATGTTTATGGTGTCAAGTTCCCCCTTGTGGCTTCAATTGATCTACATAAAGCCATATCTACATATTTTGATAACATTTACTAGTTACATCATTTTGTTGAATCTAATCATTTAGGGTTGTGAAGGAGCTTGATTTGTGATCATGTTGTGATTGATTTCAAGTCACAAAAATGTGTTAAGCTTGTTCATGTTGTGAACAATAACTGTTTTATTGTGTGGTTTTTACAAGCTTGTGTGTTTCAAATCTTGATCATAAGGCTAAAGTGCAAATGTTTTGTGAAGGAATTGTGATTGTCAACTACTTTTGAGTTGAAAAGTTGAATGTGTTAGTTAATTATGAATTGGAAAAGAAGTTGTTTCTTGATTTTGTTCATGCATCTTGTGAATATTGATCTTGAGTTTATGTGATTTTTCAAGGTTTTGGGTGTATGTTTCTAATCCTAATAGCAAATGCATTTTTTTATTGCTCTACATCATTGAAGGTTGCACATGATCATGTTAAGGTTTAAGAAGTATTGAATTTACCAACATTTTGTGGCCCACATTTGACAAACGGTGTCACAAAATGTGCATTTCACAAAACTTAAAGCATTAGGAAATCATTAGCCCAACATTTGTTGCAAGAGGCTCAAATTTTGTGGACAAGCCAAAACAAACGTTAATGTTGATGCCACTTGAATCAATTAAAGAATGAATTATGGGGGTAGAAAATGCAAGTGGTGATTGTTTGGTTAAAAGATGTGATGGATAATCATGAACAACGAAGATAAACAACCATTTCAAATTACATTTTGAAGGCCCTTGTCATTTGTTCTAGACCATAAAACAACAAACTTGTGTTTTAGAAGGTCCTTTCAAATCGCAATATACAACTTGATTTACCTAACCATGTTTTCCCTAGCAAGATTGTTATTGCATAACAAGAAGTTCTTGTAGGAGTGAACACATCTATATAGGAGGTAAGAATATCTAACTCCAATCTTGAGTTTACTAATAAACATTGTTTCATTTTTGCAAGCATTAATGCATGCGCATTTTCTTCCATGACTAGCATTGCAATAATTCTAGGTTTACACCCTAAAGACATTTCTAATGCATATTGAAGGTGGAAGGCAAATGATACATGCATCCCTTTGTGGTCACTTTCCATTAAGAAAAAAAGGATTAATGAACACACAAATTTTGTGAAGAAAGTTGCAATTACTTGGTGGGCAATTAAGATTTGTATAAATCTTAATAAATTTAATGTCACAAGAAAGTGCTTGGAGGCTAGAGTTTATGATGACACATTTCTTACTGGAAATCTAGGTACTTTGAACCTGAGTACTTAACTGTCACCCTTCAATTATTGAACTTGTTATGCATCAAGTTCTTTTCTTAGGTACATGAATTACACTATTGTGGACTATTTAGTTCAAAGTTATGGACACACAAAGAAAAACAACTTTATGAATTTGTTATTCATTGAGGTCATTTTTTAGGTACATGTATTACATTATTTTAGATTATTTAATAGAGTTATGGGCATGGATATATTCGAATGGAGTTGTGTGGACAACTAAATTTTTAGTTGTGTTTTTTCCATACATTACACCATATGTGTCCCAATTCACTTGATACTTCATTAAATTATGAATGAGCTTGAAGAAATTTACCATTGTGGAATTGGCCAACTCCCTAATGAACAAGATTCATTGTTATGGACAAATGAATTCACTAATAGTTAGTCGAATTCATTAATAGTTAACTCATTATACTAGTCTTTTAATTCATAGCTAGGTTCAAAACCTATGTTAAACATCTAGTCACTTAGGCTAAGTTAAGCACCTAGGTACCTAACCCACCAATTTAGAATGCAAATATGAATGTTTAAACCTTCACCTCCTTCACTTCCATATTTAAGGAAAAAATATTTAACCATTGGATTATTATTTAGATAAGAAAAATGATTTGTCAACACATATTATTGTTCACATTCTTTTCATAGCCTATGTGTAAGCCACCATAAGGTAAATTCCTAGGTTAATTTTAGGTTATTCTTCAAATATTATAAGCAACCTTAGGTTATTCCTAGGCAACCACTGGCTAGGATTTTAGGTGGGTCCAACCACACTATTAGGAACCACATGTGCCCCCTTAGACCATTGTTTTATTCTTAATTTAAAAAAATAATAATTTAAATATGTCTTTAATTTTTTTTTAAAATTAAAAGTTTCTTAATACTATTATGTTAAGGTTTATATTTAAAAATATCCAAAAAATGTCATTAAAATATTTTCAAATTGTGCTTTTAATGCCAAAATTGCTTTTAAGTTGTTTTTATGCAGCTTTTAAGTAATGTTACGAGAGATTAAAAGTCCTTGTACATATTTTTCACTCATTAGATTGATTCCAATTTTTTATGATATGTACATAATGTATTCAAAATAACATTTTATAAAAAAAAAACTATTTAGTATTTTTTTATTTTTTGCAATCCAAAATTCAAAAAATTAAATAGTGGTTATGATTGCTTTTAGTACATGTTAGTATGATTACACCCAGGTTACTATCAATAATTCCACCTTTGGCTATTATAAATTATTTTAGGTTTTTTTCAAATATTCTAAGTTAATCCATTCTAAAGTTATTTCACATTATGTTATTTTAGGCTATTCTATTCCAAGTTTTTTTCGGTGAATCCACCTTAGGTTATTTTAGGTAACTTTTAATTATTGTAAGTTATTTCATGCTATATTATTTTCAATTATTTTAAATTATCCCACCTTGTGTTATTCTAAGTTAGTATACCTTAAGATATTTTAGATTATTTTACCTTATGTTATTTTAAG
>Ga0209611_10012290_pt1 | contig 12070 bp, 5 predicted proteins | sample S1TSphgellanicum_3_FD_187693 | JGI IMG/M metagenome (GOLD analysis project Ga0209611, IMG submission 187693) | Host-associated microbial communities from peat moss isolated from Minnesota, USA - S1T2_Fc - Sphagnum magellanicum MG (SPAdes) (version 2) | ecosystem: Host-associated > Plants > Peat...
AGAAATAGTTCACAATTATGAGAAAATTTGAATTTCTTATAACCTCATTTCAATAATGAACTAAAATATGTGGAAATCCTATCGAAGAATTTACATTTGAATTGTAGGAAAAAAAAAAAATCCATTTTGGGACATATTTGCTAGTGCTAAATATAACAAACACAAGATAAGATAAATATATGCTTTTGAAACATATCTACCATAAGTAAAAAGAAGGATATGAAGAGATTATATACTTGTTTTTGTTGTGCTAGATTATACTTCAACCCTTGTAGACCTACATTTAACTTTTCAAAAAACAATGTTCACCATACAATGGAAGAATAAAATCAATCAACTTATATCAAGGCATATGAAATAGTTTTTAACATCAATATAGATTTTCTCCTTCATTTTTCTCTTCATCTTTTAGTGTATCCAAATCTTGTCCTTCTTTGACCCCAAACTACATGTTATTAGAAAAGGCACCATGGCAACCCAAATGATGTTGAGTGATACAAAATTTTGAAGATATTTAAGCTTTGACAATGTCACTTCCAAGGTTTTTTAGTGAATAATAAACACATAAAAACATCAAAGGATGAAGGGGCCAAAACAATGGACATGATTTCTTGGGCAAATGGCCAAGCTCACAAGTCTCAAACACTACTTTATGGTCTAGCATAATTCTTGAAGTAGTTGAACTTGATTTTCATAAAATAATTAAGTGTTGGACACTAATGTTCACATAAGTAAATGTGGTTTTGTTGGTCTTATGTACAAATTGGTAACCATATGGTGAAATCAGTTTAAACCTCTGAATGACATAAGTAACATGGTGGGTTCAACTATTCAAAAATCAATGGAATCTTTTATAGTCACTACACCTGTCGCAACCCTACTTAGAGGGAGTGTGAGGATGAAATTCACATTCTCGAAATTGGGAGTTGGGAGTCCTCCGAGACTCCCGAAACTTTAAAGTTCGATTACAGGGGTCAAAACACTTCGCATTGGGGTGTTATTTATATCATTGGAAAGCTAACAAAGTGAAGATGTCGAAAATGGGCTCACATGGGCCATTTGGACATTTGTAGCATAAGTTATGGCAAAAAGAAGGGCCGAAAGTCAAACTGGCAATTTGACTCCCGACCACTAAAAGTCAGGAATCAACCTGACCCCGGTGTGTGCAGGTGGAATGCGATACACCGTTGGAAAGCTTTTGAGGAAAGATAAAGTTTTATTTAAACCTCATCCCAATCGTAGGTCTAAGAGAAGAGTTATGACCTCTCAAAGTCCCGGGAGTCCAAACCAGGACAGTTTCGAGACTCCTCCTTGAAAGTCCCGGGATAAAAAGCCATTTGGATGTGGGTGCCGTGGAAAGGCACAGAGTATATTATATGGGGGAAGGTGGTGGCTTCCCTTAAGTCCGGGCCGTGGTGAGTCTTGTGAGTCCAGGGTTGCCTGTGGCTTGACCTAGCACCAAAGGTGCTCTAGAAAGTGGACTAACCAACTTGTTGGTTGGTTTGATGCAGGTTCGAGTAAGTAAATAGCTTGTCACTCTTCTTAATCCCATCTCGGAGCTTCAGCATGCCCCTCTACCCCTTCTAGTGCTGAGAGCTAGGAGCGTGCCCCAAGTTCCTCACAGTTTCGTTGTTTGAGTAACTTAAGCCCATTTTGGGTCTAACTAGGGACTTGGGAACGCGTCAACACCCATTACAAAGGTGTGAAACTTGGTGACATGTGAAAAAATTGTCTAACAAGTGGCACATTTAACTTATAAATGGACTTTCCAACTCATGTTTAGTTATATAATCCACCAAAAATTTGGTGCCATGTATCTTAGTGAGTTTAAATGCCATGGAGCCATATGTCACAAACATAGGAATGGGGGGTTTATGGCATTAGATCCTACCTTGGCTTTAAACAAAACTATGTTGCCATGTTCACACACAAAGTGTTAAGCTTGAATGTGTTAATTGCAACTTGTTGAGTTTGTAGTTTATTTAGTTGATTGGTTCTTTTCAAGCTTTAGTTTAGTCACTTAGTATTTTTAAAGATATACTTGGCCTCTTTTAATAGTAGAATTGTGAACTAATGAACCTTTGGCTATTCACTAATTATTCTAGTTTTGAATCTAGGTTTAGGATATCGATTTAAACGACCTAAGCTTGGTTTCTTTCAAGTACTATAGTTGTGAATTAGTGATTAGCTTTTGCTTAAAATTCACTCAAATGTTTATTTTGATACTGAATTTAATACATTATTTTTAGGGATAACCTTGGTGATTATTTAGTATTAAGGTTGTCCATGCAATTAATTGTTGGTTAAGTTTCACTTACATTTTTGTTTTGAATTTGGGTTCAAGATCAAGGGTTGACCATACTTTTCAACATTTGGTGAAAGTTGTTTACCAAGGACCCAAAAAGGTTTTGTGGCAACATTGTGGTTCACAAGATGGCACCAATTCTAGGCCTTGGCTTACCTAGCTCACCTTCCACACAAAATGATAATTGGGTGGTCATGTTGTTCACGATGTTTATTTCCATGTTGGACACAACACGTAGTAATGTTGATAATCTTTAATGTTTCATTTGTAGGTAAATCATACCTGCCCTTGGAAAGGAAATGGTCAAGCCCATCAATCTAAAAATTAACTCATGGGAAGTTATCAAAAATGGTGTCCTTGTTGACCTCATGAATGAACATTTGCAAACACAAGGGAACCATGCATAGACAACAAGTTCATGATTAGGTGAAATGCCATGGAGTTTGATAATGAAGGACAATGATTCCCTCTCTAGGACAATGAAATTGCCCTTTGGGGAGTCATTGAACCATGGTAAAAAAAGAGTATCATCGAATACGGGACCTAACTTGCATGTGCCTAAACTCAAGTCAAAAATTATGATACCAAGTGAGTCAACAAGCCCAACAATGCATGAAAATGGAGTTCCAAGGGCATAAACTCCCCCTATGATTATACTTGTTAGGTGAAAAAAATATTAGTAATAGAAGGAAACAATAAATGTTGAAGGGATAATTTTGATTATTATTTTACAATAAATGTAAGGAATCAAAGAAAATACCTACCAAAGTAGCAAAATGGCTTACCAAGTTATCTACTGAAATTGCCTACCAAAATACCATAATTGACTATTGGGCTTCACATTTTCGACAATTTCAGAGGTCACATCAACTCCAATTGAAACAATTAATATGGCATTGGAAAGATCTTTCCAAGGGCTATAAGATTGATTTTTCAAACATTCAGTTTGGAGTTCATTTGAAAAAGTTATGAATCTTTGAAGTGTTTTGACACCCAATGATGAAAATAGCTAACAAGGTAGTTAGAATTATTTTTGGTTACTTAAGGACGATTAGCAATAGTAAAGGGGGTTCATTTTACAAAGTTCTTGAAGGAGACTTGGAAGAAAGTAAGTTGGAATGCTATCTTGTGAGTGTGTGAACACAAACAAATGAGCCTAAGCGAATCTTTTTAAGAATATCTTGTTAATTTTAAGAAGTACTTCAAGTTATACTACATTTTTTTTTAATATGAATTTTTGTAAAATCTAAACCATTTAGAGTTTTAAACTAAATCCAATTTAGTGGCATATAAACCTGTTGACTCACAAATAGGTATGTGCCAATCCATACACTACCCATTCACCACCAAGAGGCATGTGCCCATTAGAAATTGAGACAATACCTTACTACAAGCCTATTGACCCCCAGGAGGTATGTGTGGATCCATACACTACCCATTCACCACGAAAAGGCATGTGCCCATTAGGAATTGAAATAAGACCAGGTAGCCACTAACACTGTACATTGTTTATAACATTTCAAGCTATTTGTTATTTTCATTCATAATCTCAACATCTTGCATCTAGCACCATTCTTGCTAGTATAATCAAATTGCATTTCCCCCCCTCTACTACTAATTTCCTCAATTTAATTTGAATTTGCATTTACTCCACCCTTACTATTTAGCTACATCCTTTCTACCCCTAAAATGTGTTTGCAAATGTGAAACTTTTATCTATAATAGGAAGAAGAAAATCGACACCAAATGTTACACTAAACATTTTGGAATCAATGGTTGAATACACATTAATCTCAAGCATATTAAATAAAATATGTGAAATGACAAAAAAAAGTTAGAATATCCAAGAAATGATACTATACTAGACCCCCTCTAGCATTTTTCAAAATCAAAACATGGGGAACTTGGAATGAAAAGGGTAATTGACAAAATAAATGAATGGGTTGCATGGTGATGGGCTAATGTGAAGATAAACAAATAAAATCTTACATTGCTCAAACAGACTATACACATTTCCAAGGAATATATGAAAGATTACAATTTGGTGATGTTTACACATGCCACGGATTTCTTCAAAGAACGTGTAAGCTTGAAAAAACCGTTTCCAAAACATTTTTTTACAAGCCTCTTGAACAGTTTGTTGATAGAAGATGTGGTAATGCTTGGCAACTTGCTCTCAACAGAGTTCATGAACCTCAAAGACAATTATATGCAACTCTAAGATAGTGAGCTTGGGTGCCACATGAACTTAGGAACAAAGTGTTAAAACAACTAGTGAATTACCAGATGATAAGGTCGGCCCCAAGACCATGAAACATGTACAACAATAAAATCTATAAAAACATGTCAACAAATGATTGAAGAACCAAAATCTAATCATTTCCATTACATTGTGGTTCAATAAACATGATAATAAAAATTTATTCAAATTATGTGATGTCAAAAGAAAATATTAACTTTAAATTTTTTTATGAAAAAACGAGGGTTGACATTGAATGTTAAGCAAATCCATAGTGACTATTGAAACAAACAATCACATTAGAGCATTAATTGACAAGCAGATACTTACTTTTGTGGCAATTAAGACACATGCAGTTGTTTTGCCATTTAATGAATCAAATGTTTTGTGTATGCATTTGTAATTGGTATTTCTTGAAATGAGAAGAAAATAAATGTGTTTAGAGTTAAAGATCTAAAAATTTATGAAAATGGTGTCCAATCTCAAAGAGAAGAATCAACACTGAAATGTATTAACCGATCATTACCGAACTTGCATACATTGTCCCATCTATAACAAGTGAGTAAAGATTGTTCCTCCAACATCTGACACAAAAGTTGTGGGAATGAAACCATGTAGCCGAAGTGACACTTTGCACATTTTGAAGGAGTTGGAGTATACTTTACCAATCATCAGATCTTCAGCAGAAAGACTTCTCACTTGTGTGTACACCAACAGACTTACCAAACACATCCCTTTTCTTCAGTGAAAATCCTATACATCCACTCCACTTCAGATTATAACTGAATTTATTGAGAGATTGCAATAAGTGAAAAAAAAACCATCAATTTACATGTACACTTTGATAGGTTGCAATAATGCAATTTATTGAGAGATTGTAAAAAGCAGAAGGAAAAAGAACCTCAATTACATATATGCTTTGAGAGACATGGCAAGCAATGTGGAAAAAACTCAGTGAATCGGTATCTACATACTCACAATTTAAACATCATGGAAATGAAACATTTGGGTACTCTTTTTTCTCTCTCTTGTGAAAAATTACTGTGAAAAGATTTTGGAAGGTGGGGAGGGGGGGCAGTTGTGGTGGATCTTAATCCATGCAACCCTGAGTAGCTCAAATGATTAGCAAAAAAACACCATTTCCAAGCAAGAAGTGTTTAGCAAAAAAGAAGCTGTAATTCAGGATCTCTCTAAACCTAGATAAATCTATTGAGGATGAATCAGGATGAGAGCTTGGTTTTGCTTTCAGATCAAGTGATTAGCAAAAACAGACATTTCCAAGAAAGAAGTGATTATAGTTGAAATGATTAGAAAAAAGAAAGCTGTAATTAGGGTTTTTCTCTAACCTCCTTAAATCTTTTGAGGATGAGAGCTTGGTTTTGCTTTCAGGTCAAGTGATTGACAAATAAGACATTTCCAAGAAAGAATTGATGAGTTGAAATGAATAGCAAAAAACAGAAGCTTTAATTAGGGTTTTTTCCTTTCTAACCTCCTTAATCTTTTGAGGATGCTGAATCAGGAGGAGGAGGAGAGCTTCCAGGTTTGCTTGCTTGTTGTTGCCTTTGCTGTTTGGAGATGCGGCGAGCTTCTCTCCTTTTCTTGGAGCTTAGAGAAGAATTGAGCAGTACGTTGTCGGTTCCTTTTGCAAGCTTTTCCTCCAGATCTTCAAACGACTTGTTGCTCATCTCCTGAAAGCTCACCAAGTAGAATGTCAGAGCTGCTGCTGCCACCATCCCTGCTACCGGCACTACTAGTTGCCCTGGGTCCATTGCTTTTTGTCTCTGAGTTTTCGAGAGTCCTTGCTAGAATCTCTTCCTACAATCAATCTCTCTCTCTCTCTCTCCTTCCTCTTTGCAAAACACCCAATCTTTCAATTTCTTTGTCTTTGAGAACAAGGTCGAGAGCAATCTGCGAAACCCACCACCCACAAAACAAAAGAAAACTCGAGAGACTAAACCAAACTGTCGTCCACAGAAGACAGAAAATGTACACAAACCCTCCGCTGCTGAAGAAGGAAGAGAGAATCGCAGTTCTGGACGGATGGACGACACCTTATCCGTTGTTGGTGTTGTTGTTTAGTCTCAAGTTGGAAACCTAGAAGTGTTCTGAGATCTAGAAAGCCAGTCAGCCGCTTAGTTCCTGCCGAGATTGGTGCGAAAAAGTCGCTCACGGATAAGGTGGTTAAGCACACTCATTGCCAGAAGACAGAAAGAGGACTGGGTTTAGGGTTTAGGGTTTAGGCTGCAGGTGGATACTTGCAAAATCCATCCCTCCCCATGCTTCTTCTTCTATTCTGATGACTCAAATATAATTGAAAAGCAGAGCAAACAAGTGCCAGCTGAATGGTTTTTACTTCTTCTTGAGCTTTTTTTTCTTTTTTTTGGTAGTGATCAAAATAATTCATCTGTTTTCTTCTTCTTATACAGACACACAGATGCACAGCATGATGGAAGGGAGGAAGGAAGGAAGTGAAGGCAATGGAAAAACTCTCTCTCTCCACAACGGTTCTCTCTGCGTTCTAGTAAGATTTGGTTCTGCTCACTGATGCCACGAAATGGTCTCCAGGATTTCCTTCCCTGGGTTAACCCATCAAATAAGCATGCTCTGCAGGATTTCATTTCCCTAGGCTAACTCATCAAGGCAGTATGGTCTCCATGATTCCTTCCCTGGGCTAACCCATCAAGACAGCTTATCGAGGCATGCACACAAACACCCAAACACACACACACACAATCTGACATTGTGCAACACATTCTCACACACACACACTCTTTGACACTGTGCAATGAGCTCTCAACAAGTTTGCCATTTGCTGCTTCATGCTTTTGACAATTCCTCAGATGTCTTCTTGTGTGCCTGCAAGAAACACTGCCCACACCGGAGGAGGAGCCAGTTCAGCCTGAAAGGACAAACCATCAAGTATACTTACGAACCATGAGAACTAGATGTGAGAAAACACATGGGGTGCCTGGACTTTTTCAGAGCATCATCAATCAGTGGCCTGAAAGCTAGCTAACAGAAGTTTGTCATTGTCGGCTTTTCAATCAGCTTCTGGAAAAATGGAAAAGCAAAGGCCAAGTGTAAAAGGCGACTCGTGTCAATGCAGTTGGCTATCAACATGGCCAGGCCACTCTTGGGTCTTCAGTAGAATACATGGAAAATACAGAAGGGACAAAAGTCAAGAGGACAAAATTTAGAGAGACTTTTGGCGTACAGAAACTTTCACCAGGACACAAAACACACACACACACATATTTTGACACCCCAAGAACCCAAATTCAAGTCCACAGTGCCATAGTTGTTGCCAAAAGAGAAACTGGAAAGAATTGGACCATATCAAGGCAAGGAGAGCACAATTGATACCAGTAGTTGTTCTTTGCAACTGGATGCCATTTGTGCCTCTTTCAATCTCAAGAAAGAAAAAGCAAATCTACCATTGGAATCCAAGTCTCCCCGTGAGACAGAGAGAGAGCAAAAGAACTTGTGGACTGAATTGTCAGCAGTGGGGTTCGAACCCACGCCCCCTTACGAAGACCAGAACTTGAGTCTGGCGCCTTAGACCACTCGGCCATGCTGACAACTGATGAAGGGCTGTTGACAGTGGGATTCGAACCCACGCCCTTTCGGACCAGAACCTTAATCTGGCGCCTTAGACCAACTCGGCCATGTCAACTGGATGCCCATTCATCTGTGGGAAAAAATATATAAATAGTCGCTCCAGCGTCAGATTTTCTTCCACATGACAATGCAAATCCTCCAGCATTAATTGTCCAAATTTGCAATGGTCATTTTAACCGCTTTAGAAGCTTTTTTCCACTATGGATTTGGACAGTGACTATTACTGATCCAGATGTAAAGACATAAATGGTCGTTGAGTGTTTAAAGAGGGACTTTTTCGACGTCTCTGGGTGTGGGGACAGTGAGGATTAATCTCGTTTACTGTTTTGGGGGTGGAGATGCTCTTAGTAAGTGATGTAGCACCTGAGCTATAACCACAGTGGTTCTGCCCGGTGAAGAGTTACACAACACATTGCATCATTGAGTTTATGTAGCATTTCAAGAACTGTTGGGGAAGACTTCAACTTCAGTCATGATGTTGGGTTAGCGCACTCAAGGCATAGTTGAAAGGCATTAGTCTTCTCATTCAAGCTGTAACAAGATTGTGAGTGTAAGATTCGATTCAATTGAGCTTTGCCCCCTGAACAAGAAGAAAGCATCAACCACAACAAGTCTGGATTGACAAGTAGATCCACGAAAATTGCATGTGAGAACATTGAGTACACAGTTGTGGCCGAAAGCTTTGATTAGGCAAAATGTCACCCAGGATCAATTCCCAAAGTTGGAACTTTCAGGTATAAATTGAAAGACTGTTTGTTCCACAAAGAAGTCTCAAGCCAAGTCCAAATGTGCAGCAACTGCAAACAGCCTAATCTAGGTTCTGGTCTTGTTACCCTGGAATCCACCCACTTGTGGTTTGAAAAATCCACCACCAGCTGGTGGAGCAGCCTGCTCACAATCAGAAAAAACCCAACTCAAGGGTCAGTTGTGTAGAACATAGTTATCAAATATCACATGTAAGCATCAGCTGTGAAGCATTTCTGGTGCAGAGTTCCAATATATCAACAATGACCAACATAAACAACTTTATGACCCAAAAGGAACAACATAGTCATGCCTTCTTGCATAATGACAAGTTAGGAACATCTCAGTAAGCATGATGGCATAAGAACTCAGTAAAAAGAAGGAACCTCACTTGCTGCACAACACCAGGAAGCTGGGGCATGTTCAAAGCAGCAAGAAGCTCAATTGTCTCTCGGTCCACCTGTCAGTTCAGCCAGAACCAAGTGCCATTAGAGACTACTGTCCTCTTTGAAGAACAGAGTATGCAACTTGCAAAGAGTTGCCACCTTGAAAAGCATTCCTAGGGAAATAAAAAACCACTTAACACCCAGGCATCAGGAATAAAATTCTAAGTGCCTATAAGATTGCTTCAGTCCTGGATGTCAAAGCTTAAGTTAGTTGTTGTTTGGCAGCTAGTTATAAGCTTCAATTTCAGACTCAAAGACCTGCCAACGATTTGTCCCATTGCAACTTTTTGGCTTGCCAGCTAGGGTAGACCATCCTACTCTGTGAAATGCATAATGAAAAATGCAAATGTTCACCTAGAAGGCCTGACACTGTATTCTGGGAGTTCAGGCACATATTAATTGCTCATGATAGGGGACGCATTCTACCTCAATCACATCTGTCTTGATTGCTGACTCCTCTGGCACAAAGTCCATGCGCCTCTCACGCTCCTCCTCCTGTAGTTTCAAAGAAATTCCACGCACTGGACCTCTCTGAATACGCTTCATTAAGTGCTGCACCCAACAAAATACAACCCCACCCACTTGCCATTATGAGGAGGGTAGTCAACCAAAAACTGCTTCACCTTTCAAAGCAATTATATCCATCAAACAGCAAAGTTTCACATTTAACAAAGGAGCAAAAGCATGTTGCCCCTGAACTTCTGTAACCAGGGTTGAATGCCCTCCATCATGTTCAAAACTGCAGGCTCCTCGACTTGAAGACACAGTTCATTATTCATGAGAACTAGCAGCTCCTCTGCAGAAAACTTGCAATGACCGGACAACATCTTACACATCACTTAAAATTACTGCTCAACAAAAATAATGATAAAAGATTCAAGAATAGAAATGTACAGTCGCAAATCCTGCAATTTTGTTGCGAAGGCGCTTGGATGGAATGATTGCCACTTCTTCAGCAATTTTCTTGTTTGTCTGAAAGTCGAGAGTCATTCGAGAGTAATACCTCTCGATGATGACTCTTGAAGCCTTCTTCACTGTCTTGGTTCTCACACGCCCCTACATCCAATACCAAATATCCAAATTAACACTTTGAAATAATAACAAGTGTGCACACCTGCTGCTGCATGCATGACATGAATTCCACATTTGTAACCCTATCGCTAAAACCTCAAACATTTTTTCCCAAAGTTCCCACAACAGAATCTCAGACTACTATTTTTTATTGCTTCAGCAGTGGAAGTGCAATGCGTTCATTTCTGTGCACCACCAAGTTGTGATGATAGAACTAACAAGAGGCGAAATTTCCTCCATCGAGTCTCCTCCGTGGAGCTCTTAGGTTCACATCAAAACAAGAATTCTCCAGATGAGGAGGAAGATTCTCAGGCACATGTTCTCTAGAGCATACACATGAAGCCGAAAGCTCTTATACCGGAAGTAAGTTCTCATAAATACAGATAGTATACAACAAGTATGCCTAAATGCCACAGGGTACACTGAGGAAGAGAAAGCCAGAGCATCAAAACTGAGACTCCAAACTAACTCCAAGAACAGGAGAAAATCATCACACAGACCCAAAAAAAAAATCTATCAAAGGGAAGCCTTACTTACACGCCGAGAAAGAGGGGAGAGGAAACACACAACGGGCAAACGAAGACCAAACCTCCCGAACTCAGACACAAGACGATTGGAAGCGCAAATCTCAAGCGTTTTTGGAAAAAAGACCACAAAAATTTCGGCAAGCCAACGAGAAGACGGTACACATACCATGGTGAAAGAGAAGTTGAAGAAACAAGGAAAGCCACTGAAGTTGCGGGAAGGAAGCTCCGAAGCGCGACAACAGCGATGGTGGGGGACGACGACGAGGCCGTGCGTGCGTGCGTGCGCGAGCGAGCGAGAGAATAGAGAGAGAGGGAGACGCGGCTGTGGTAGGGTTTTGACCTAACCCGAAACCCTAATTCACTAACTATTCACTAATACATGCTAAAACTGAATTAACAAACAACTAATTTAAATTTAAGTTAGGTTAGTTTTAAATAACTTACTTGGCTGATATTTCTTTCTTTTAGGTAGGCTAATGATGGGCATTAGGTTTTTTATAATTTTATAATTTAAATTTATATTATTTTAATAATTTTATAAATGAATAAATATTTTATATGTATATAATTTTAAATATTTTTCATATGGAAATTTTCGCGAAATTTAACAAAAAAATTTAGCAAAACTAGTAGAATTTACAATAGAAAAAAAATATTTTCCAAAATTTTCCCAATATATTTGTGGAAAATTAGCGAAATCTCGCCAGGAAAAAAAACAACCAACTGATGGGGATTCACAGTGGTTTTTGTCGCCACAAATTTATTTATTTATTGCCAAAATTGGGGATTTTTTTTCTCCTTGTGCAGTAAATCAATGATTTTATTTATTTTTGGGTGGTGAACTTTCGCTAGCTTGCGAAAATTATTTTGAAAAGAGAATATTCTGTGATAACTCCTTGTTTTTTAAAAAAGAAAATCCCCAAAAAATGAAAAAAAATCCAAAAAAATTCGCCAAAATCATCACAACTGTATACACCAATGAAAGGGTGCTTAAGATTTTTCTAGTTTCATATTTTGAATATCGCCAAATTTGACTAATTTGAATATTACTATAGATTTAGCCAAATTCAGCAATCATCACTTGAGCAAAATAGCAAAATTGGAGAAAAAAAAAAAAACA
>Ga0209611_10012291_pt1 | contig 12069 bp, 7 predicted proteins | sample S1TSphgellanicum_3_FD_187693 | JGI IMG/M metagenome (GOLD analysis project Ga0209611, IMG submission 187693) | Host-associated microbial communities from peat moss isolated from Minnesota, USA - S1T2_Fc - Sphagnum magellanicum MG (SPAdes) (version 2) | ecosystem: Host-associated > Plants > Peat...
CACTTGGGACTATAAAATGTGAAGTTACTCGATAAACTGGGCAGGCCCGCACAACAGTATCAATGTCCATCCCTGGTGCATGAGAACCACTCCGCCAACCCCGTATACAGCCAACACAAAATGGATGATCACGGCCTGACATTAATCCAAATTTCCGCTCAGCAACTGTTGGCTTTGAAAGCACCCGTTCCAGACAGACACTGCATTCAATATCTTGGCTCTTGCGAAGTGCCTCAAGCTTCTTCTGGTTACGTTCACACTGCTGCCTGTGGTTATCACATTCTCATGGACGAAAGGGATGCAAACAATGCTTCCCACAAGTTGGGCACAAGTCACCATGAATCTGCGGGCAGTTATCACCCCGAGGGCATATGCCAGCAGCTGCAAACGCGCAGATTGGGATCTCACTCAGGTCGTTGGATGTTGGCAATTCAATCTCTTCAACATCCTTTTCATCATCTTCTTCCAGAAATCGGGGACCCAGATTAGCCTTGCCTTCTGTGAGTTGCCAGGCACTTTGTGTATGGGTATTGCTTGAGCTCTCTTCTGCCCTACTTGTGTCTGGAGATGAGTTAAGAGCTACCACTGAAGGTCTTGGTAGGGGAGGGAGAGGATTATTTGACACTGGACGGGACAGTTTTACATGCTCATACCTGCAACGACTGCCATAAGAACAAAGGCCACGCTGATAAAATGTGCATACCTGCACATGATCATACAACAATCAGTACACACACATGACAGGACCACTGAAAAAACAATGTTCTAATTGAGGGGAAAAACAAAGTCATGCGCAAACTGAAAGTTGTGAGCATAATCTTTTTCCAGAAAGGAAACACTTTGATGCATGAAGCTTGTTAGAGGAGAGACGATGCTCTTTACTTACCTGGCTAGCCTGGTCACTCCAGCTATGAGAGAACATGCGATCTTCTCCTTTCAAACACGCTCCATGCATGAAGAATTTGCATAACACCCTGCACTTGCCATACTTTCCAAACTCCAACCACTCTGTGCTCACCTCTAATTTACCTTCTGAAGATCCTTTTGCTTACTACTACTTTTCATCATTAAGGCAGCAGCATCGATACTATCGCTGGATCGATACATCAAACATCCTATGCTACTAATCGTTTCACTCTTCAGGAGGTTGTTCCAATATACATGATAAGTTGTTTTCATGTTTGTTGAAACACTAGTGTTGTATCAACCTTTTGGTTGAAGTTGATGCAAAATCGACTTTTGATGATGATAAAACAAACTTAAATATTTGACTTGTTACATGTTCCTTAAAGACAATATACAGCTATTGAAGTTAATTTAATTAAGAAGTCTTTGAACTACAAGAAATTAAATACATACATTATGAACAATTGATTTTATTTTTTTTCAATATTTAGTTGCATGTATTAAAATTTTAATCACACATAGTAATTAATGTTTATATTGATTTTTATTGTTGTTTGTATGTGTTAAACTTTCACTCACACATAAAAACTCAAAATTTAATTGATTTTCACCTTTTGTTCTTGTGTTGAATTTTTTGTTACACATAGAAATAATTGTTTTTCACTCGCACTTTCAATTTCATGTATAATGGTTTCAATCACTTATCTGAATGGTTTTGGTTGTCAAAAGTTTCTTAATTCTACTTCCTAGATTTCTTGACCATGTTTGTTTTGACTTTGGTTTTTGTAATTTTTTGGTTGAATCTTATGTACAAGTTTCACTCATGTACTTATACAATCAGATGTTGAGTATTTGAAGTTTTAATTGAATGCCCATTCATTGTAACTATTTTATTTTATAAGTATTTTTATTGTAATACACTATACGATTTTCTATGAATTTTTAAAGCATCCCCACACATACTGAATATTGAGATCTACATCAACTTTTCTCACCTCCCTTACTACTTATTTACATATTTCAAGCCCCATCCATAAACTTGAAAGTGGGACTTTAAAAAGTGGGAGGCCACTAATAACAAAGCAAGTGGACCATTCATATAACTTAATCAATCAATAATAACAAGAGATTGTGCCATGGGGACCAATCAAATGATCTAGCCAATTCACTTTAGGATTTATACTATGCAATGGCTTTTACCACCCACCATATCTTGTGCAAATAAGTTATCCTGAAATCAATTTCAAAAACCAAATTGGCAAGTTCATTATAAACCAAGGATGAGCTCAAAAGAAATGTTCATTATTTTATGTAAAGAACTTTTCAAATTTTACAAACCGTACAATAGTGGAAAGTTCTTTGCTAATCAGATTAGGTATTTCCACAAATGGATGTTTTACTTTTATTAATTTTAAAAGGACATTTTGTTAATGGAAGTGACTAAATATTCATGGACAAATTTTGAATTTTTTTGTACAGACATGCAAGGAGCTTCATAGCAAAAGTCATGGCCTTTTATGTAATATATTCAATTTTTGAATCATGCACTTTAACTAAAGTAAGTTTTCAACACATTTATTTCTATTGGACACCATACACCATACCCTTCACATAGAAATAAAAAATGTTTTGCTTAATGATTAATAAAGTGACTTATATAATGTAAAAATTTGGTGGAGATGTGGTCTGCATCAATACACCTTTCATTGGGTTGTCATGTCAAAAATGTCACTCATATTGTTGCAATCAAAGCAACCTCCCACCTAGTGATTGGGGAGCAATTGTTGCAAACAAGGTGAATTTGCTTCCTCAACTTCGGTGATTTTAGGGCAATTATATTTAAATATCAAAATTCTTAGAAATTTGCTTTAACTCCCTCAAAAACATCAATGACACACCTTTAAAATGCCTTGCTTCAATATCAAGTTCATAATCCTTGGCAATACATTAAACTATATTAATTCTGACCAAAAATTATGTATTTAATGTAGGCTACAATGATGTATTTTGAATTGTGTTATTGTTTATAAGTGTTATCACAAGCATTGTGCCAAGGAAAACACCATCATTCTCTAGAACTCACATGGTGGCCATGAGACTTTAAAATTTGTTGATTCTATTGAAGATAAAGGGATCAACTAAGCGAGGAATGAATTTTCCAAACCTAATTATAGTACTATTTTCCAAAAATATGATAGACATCTATATCTAATCATGAAAATATCATTCTTACATTGGATTGTTTGTGTTAGATTCTTCAATAACATTCACTTGATACTTGCATGTTTTACTTGAAATTTTTCTACCACTAAAAAATGAAAGTCAATTTTGTAATATTTTCAAATAGATGTTTCTAGGTGAAACTATAGGCAATGCCATCCACCCAAAGGATAATTATTCATGCACTTAGTGAGGTCCTATTGTTACCAAAAGAAAGGGTCATAATAAATAATCATTAGTTGTTAAAAAGGGAAAACATTCTTGAAACAAAATTGAAAAAGAAGTTGTTCTCCAAATCAAGATATGTTTGCAATGCCTAGATGAATGTAATGGCATATTGTCATTTGAAAGATTCATTATAGATCAAAAACTTGAAATGTAACAAACAAATTTTAGGCCAACACATCACCAAACAATTCAACATGATAAGCCTTGAAGCACTCCATGAAAATTCAAGTTCAATGCACCTCCAACACAACCACTAATGACCACCAACAAAAAACATCTATCATTTAATTGAACTTGCCTTGATTTCACCTCAAATAGTTCAACAACCACAACAAGTCTTCAACTAAAGGCCTTCCTTTCATTGTGCTCCTCTTGTTCCCATTTAGATTTTGCAACTAGTTCACGGATTAGAACAAATAGCTCCTCCACTTGCTTTATCAATAGTCTAAAGTAGCAAGTTCAATTCCTTAATTCAATTTGCCAATTTTTTTTCATTACCTTGAATCTTCAAGTGAGTTTTTAAACTTTAAACCTTACTACCCTCAATGGTTTGAATAGCTAATTGGTTTTGAGGTTCTTGAGTTCGATGTGTTGTCAATCCAAATTCATTTGCATCTTAAATTACTAGATATTCTAGAGTTGATTTTTTTTGTCACTAAAATGAGCAATTTACCCTACTCATAAATGATGATAACAAAATTGAAAAGATTCAAAAAACGGTGGAGAGTAGAAGGTTGACGTTGATGTTTTGTCCTCAACTTGTCCATTCATCAATTTCACTATTACCAACATAGTCTCACCCTTGATAATGTTAGGAATGGGGATGATTGGGGTAGCCATATGAACCTATTTCACTATCAACTATACCAATGATTAACCATTAATAAATTGAAACCTAAAACACCTTTCATTGAAAGGGGGTAATTTTGTACAAGTTATTACACTTTTGGGTAAGCTTTTCATGAGTAAAGTTTAAAATTTTGATGGAAAGAGCGTCACTCTTCCAATTGGAAGTAAATGGGATGCGAAAATTGGTAAATGTTACTTATCTTGGAGGTAGTGAATGTTTAAGTATTTGGTTAGAAACTTATACATGTGTAATAAAATGGGTAACACAATGAACCCCCTTTCTAGGCAAAACCCCCTTCTCAAGGAAATCTTGGAATTGAATTATTAGATTTTCTTTTGTATTCTTCAAGTTTTATGGTTGGGTTTAGATTTGCTAAAGTGCAAACTTGCATTGGCAAAACTCATTCAATTGGATTGCCAGCTTAAATGTTTTAAGATTGTTGTTCCATACAACTTTGGAGCTACTAGTTTACACACTCCCTTTCTCCTTGCAAGCTTGAACAATTATTCATTCAACAATGTCGGCAATAAGACTTGAATAGAATGTTGATGTTAAATGTTCACTCATGGCAACAAGTACGAATGCATTCTACTTCCAACAATGAGCTTGTTGCAATAAAATTGATGGTAAATCCCCACTATACAAAAACAAAATATTTCAAGTTTGAAATTTAGATTGTTGGGCTCAAGAAGAAATGTGAACAACCCAAAAAATGAGAACACATGAACACAAATATGATTAATAAAACAACAATTTTGACCAATGTTAGCTTGTTAGAAGCAATAGTCCCTCTCCCTCTAGGAGTAGGGCCTAACAAATACATAAAATCATTTTTTACCATCTCCTTACAAGTGCAATGCACAAAATGATCTAATAACCTTTGATGTTTCATTAACATAGGATGTAAAAAATGGTATAGATAATGGGCTCCTTTATCTAGATTCCACAAAAATACACACGCCACCATTTTAGAATGTACATTAAATGAAATCTTTATGGTCCCTCTATGAATTTTACACATTTGTTGAGAAATTTGGATACGGTTGTGCTCATCTTTCTTCACATCTAGTCTATGTGTTAATGTTTTAACCTTTTTTAAAAACAAAGGATTCATTTAAGACCATGGAACACCATGTTTATGTACTTACTACTAAAACTAACTTGTGAAATTTTTGGTTAAATTATTGAATGCAATTGAATCAAACTAGGAATCAATGTGTAGTTGTAACTATTTGTAGGAAGTGATGAAAAACTTTGGGCATGTTAATTTGTTAATATATTGTGAAAATGCTTGTGGAAGAAATTTCTGAATTTTTTTCATGAAATTCCAAACAAATTATGTCTTTGAATCACAACCACATGTTGTAATGTTAATATATTTTTTAAAAAGTGATATATACATATATAGGGGAAGTTATTTTTTGTAATTTCTTATGGAACAAAAAAATAAAGGAGTTATTTTTGGGTATGTTATGGCATAATAAAATATTTTAAGTGAAATTATTTTAAATTTATTTTCATAACCCAATTCTAAGTGTTTTTGCAAAATTTTCCCAAATTTTTTTAAATGCCCTTCCCCATCCCTAATTTTTTGTTGCCAAGTGATGAAAATTCATCACAAAAAACACATTTGGACATTATAGTTTATCTTGTCATCACAACATATGAGGAATCCCCAAAAATTTCTACTTATTTTTTTAATGAATTTGACCTATTAGCCAAATTTGGCTAAGCCCACTTGCATATGGTCATCAACCCAACTACCTCACAAAATTGGGAAAAAACTAAGAAATGCATTTATATTTATGTAAATTATGAATTAGTTTTTTCCCCAATAAGTTGCACCTTATATATTTTTCCACATCATTTGAAAAAAAAAAACCTTAAGCATGCCAACATTTTTGTTTTCAAACCAAACAAACCACTTGTTGATGAAAGATCAACATTTTTAAAATCATGTTTGATGAAAAATCATTTGAAAAATCCAAACTTTGACAACCTTTTTCTTTTTCAATTTTTTTCAAATGAAGCAAATAAAAAATTGATCTCAAAACTTATTAAAGAACATTATGTTAAATGTAATTTATAAATGTTCATATGATTTTTAAAAAATACTTTTGAAAGTGAACTACAATTTTATGAATCAATTTAAAGTTTGTTTACAAAATTCTTGAACATGTCATTCAACCTTGGAATTCTTTTATTCCTTGTTTTATTTTTTTATTGTTCATTCTTCACATGCCATTGAGCCTTGAAAAACATTAGTTTCTTCTTTGGTTTTAATTGTTGAGTTTTCATTTGTCATTCAATTCTTCTTGTTTGAGTTTTGTTCATGAAACTTTAGGTGTCGTCTTTTGTGTTGAATGTCAATATCTTCATAGGTTACTTTTACCAAGTTATTTTAAACTTTAGATATTTATGTTTTATGCACTTAAGTTTTTGAAATTATGAAATGTTTAAGTTAAGATTAGTTAAGTAATTCACTACATGTGATGTTCACCTCAATTAGAAAGCGGTAACACCTCCAAGGATTGATGACCTTGTGCATACATTTGTATAATAATAAGGACCGCTTTACATTAAAAGTCAGGGCCAAAAAATTGGGGCCAAATTTGAGCATTTTGGGTTGCAAATTGGCCCCAAGTTATTAATAAATGCCAGAACATTGGCCCCAAGGGTTGCAAATAGGCCTCCCAAATTTGATGGTATCCTTTTATCAACTCGGGGCCATTTCAAGGCCATAAAGTTCAACATTTATTAGGACTTGGGGCAGATTGAATTTTTTTTTCTATTTTAGCCTTGATTCCTAATGTAAAGCCCTTGGAGCTGATTTCAACTTTTGCTCCAATAGGAATGCCAGATTTGGGTTGAACATTGGCCTTTATTCCTAGTGTAAAATGGGCTTAAGGAACAAGGTCACATTTGCATCTAGGATGTTCACCTTTTGCAAATAGGCCAAAGCTTGAGTGGATTATCAAATTTATAACAACTTGGGTGATCCTAAAATTGGGTGGAGAGCTCATTATAAATCTTTATTTTTTCTCATCCCTATTCTTTCATCGATTTGCTTTCAAATTCTAACAATTTGGCCTTGAATTAATTTTTGTTTCTTATTATGTTCATCCAAGAGCATTATCGGATAAACTATGTTGTCAGGTTGAAGAAACCTCTAATCAAAACACTCTAATCTAGCCTATGTCTCACCAAGCTTCCAATGCACTTTCTTCTCTACATCACATGTTTCATTAGTGCCATTCCCTTTTGGTTGATCATGGTTATTCTTGTCAAAAACTTTGCACATGAATTTTTTCCTTGCAAGTTCCAAATGTTAAGAAGCAGAAAACAAAAAAGCTCAAATAAAACTTGATTCCCTTTCCAAAAATAGTTACCAAGTATAACCCTATTTTTTTTTGTGGCTTGTAGAAAAAGATTGGAAATCATTGATAGCATAAAAGCTTTCCAACAGGGGACATAAGAAAAAAGAAAAAAATGACTAGAAAGGAACACAAGGATGCATCCCATGATCTGGGGAAATTATAAACATTTAAGAAGAAACAAACAGTAGAGGAGGAAGCAAATCATGAAAATGTGCCCAAGTGTTAACAGTTGTAAAAATAATCTCGAAATCTTGTAAGAACAACAAGGCAGGGGAGAGAAAGGATGAGGATCACCTGGATGTGATGTGGTTGTGAAAAGTGGGACAAGTTCACTACTAAATGAAACAATAACCACAAGCAAGCAACAAAAAAATGGCCACCACGTGGACACTCCAAATGTTAATGCAAATGGAAGCGGGACTAACGATCACGTTGGTTTTGTTATTGTATTAGGGCAAGCCACTGTAGTGGCAGCAGTCAACCAATGTGCAAGAAGTGTAATAAAAGATAAAGCCAACAAACCAAAGTTGGTTTTTCTCCGTCATTTTCGTTCCATCTTCTTTTCAACTAATTTGGTGAATGTAATGATCCTACATCTTGTTGTGTGACACTATCTTGCTTACTACGAAAAGGTTTTGAGTGACATTAATGCCCAACTCCCCATATAGGCAATCGAAGTAATGACCTCCAAGGAAATTAACTTTATGCCCCCACTAAAAATGGGGAAAACCACCTGTTGACGGACAAGAAAGGCCTTAGGGCACTCTAATGAGCTTGAACCTAAAAGCTTTCCAAAATCTTTCATCAAGGTGGAATTAAAAACAAGTTGATTCCGAAAACTTGGAGGGGGGAAACAACAAAGCAAAAAGGAAGGCCTATGGACAAAACATCGAGAGAGGATACCAAAAGCCACATGGACATCCCTTAATCTCGAAATCACGTCTCCATATTGGACATCTTCGAGTAAAGCCTCCTACAAAAAAAAGAAGAAATGAAAAAAGTAGAACCAAAAGGGACATCAAAGATCTTGATGCCACCTTGGAAACAATAATACTCAACAAGGGACAAACTCAAGAGGTAAGCCAAACGAAGCTCAAGCCGAACACTTGCAGGGTTGAACAAACAATTTAACATAAGACAACTGAGAAGCAAAATGATCAAAGGCGAAGGAGATGACATCGACATGATCAACGATATGGGTGTCATAGGTTAGAGAAAGGAAGAGACACAAAGGAAAAACCCTTGAAGAACGACATAAAGTGCAATAATGAGCAAGGGCAAAAAAAGGCCCTACTAACGGGTCACATTATCATGTGCCCACAAACGAAAAAATGACCTACAAAGCCCTTGAAGAATAATGATGATTGAAATAAAAAAAAACCTAAAGATCATAAAAAGAACGAACAAAGGGAAAAGCTAGGACAACTGCCCCCCCAAGTTATTGGAAAATGACCTTATGCAAGATAGTGTTGAAAGTGTATATTAGCTTTAAGGGAATTTGACCCCTAGGTAATAGGTCTATTTTTATATGAGGATTTTTGAAAGATGATATTTTGGCTTGTGTTGAACTTGAAATTAGTTCTAGAGTTATAATATCTTGAAGGATTTTGGTTTCTTTTAGAGGATTTCTTGCAGATTTTTATTTGTAGATGATGAAATATTTGAGTTTCATAATTCTTCTTTTGCATTAAGATATTTATTAATGTAAATGGCAAGGTCACAGTGTGACACACCCCTTGTTGTATTGGAATTTTCTTGCAATAAAGTTTGGCAGGTTTACATCATCCTTGCCCTCTCAGCTCTTCCAATTCCTCTTGTTCTATTGACATCAATAACATGGATTCTGTCAAAAAGAACCCATCCAGAAGAAAAAAGGTCGAATTTGCACAATAATGGCGTGTGCAATTGTACCCTAAAAGTGTGATCCTAAATTGTAGTACACATACAGTTCACTTGCTTGTGCTACTTATAGTCTTTCTATTTAATCTTTGCTGCTGCCCTTTTCCATCCCTTTTTTTTCCTGAATGAGAGAAGTGGGGAATTGCCTTTATGTACTTTGGAATGGGCCTCCCTTGAGGGTCCCTTCCACCTAGAATCGTGGTGAGCATGGTACGGTGAGTCATTGTTTCGTTGGGTAGAAACAGGTTCTGGCACGGCCTGTTCCAAAGCATAACTGGATTTCCAGACTGTTGATTCACATTTCATGCATATTCTGCAACCCAGATTGACGTTACACGTGAAACTGGCTGTACTGAATTGGGAATTAGTAGGTGGCTGCTTGTCCCACCTATGGAAAAAAGGGCTGAAAAAAGTGCCTTAATAGCACACCTAAACCAGTTATGTCCTGAAAAATGGGCCCTCTAGAGCCTAGTCTGCCAGGTGTGAGCCTAGTCTGCCAGGTGTGCCCTTACCTTGTGGTGGCCCCAATGAAGTTGTACCTTGCAGAATTGACCAGGGAACCCCTGCAGAATCCGGCTATTCTTTTCCTTTAATCGGTAAAGCTGTACGTGCAGAATTAGCAGAAAAGTGCAGATTCTACCTGCCAATAACTCAAGCAAAGGAGTCTCGGTAAAGATCTCTTGCTTTAATGTACTATACAAGGGGCCCTAGGGGCCCAGTTCTGCTAGGTTAAGGATGTCTGGGTCCTGGCAGGACGAGGCTGGCCCTACCCCAACGGAGCAACATCTGGTTGCAGAGGGCTCTATCTTGCATAAGGCCCATGATTTGAAACAGCCCCATTGTTGGTCCTTACCCTACAGAAAAATGTAGGTAGGGTGCAGCAGATCGGGTGAATTTGCCGCCATTCTTTGGAGGTCCCTTATAATATAGGTCCTTAGGTAGATCGTAAAGTAGGATACTAGTTATAAACTATTTCTGGCAGGTAGGTCATTTGTGGTCGGTAGGAAAATTGACTTGGTCAGCCCGGGCTGACGATTCTGCCATTTAATTAAGAGTTCCTGAAAACTTGCCTCGTATTTGGCAGGTACGGACCTTTACGGCCATGGTTGATGATACTCAGAACCCACTACACGAGTAATTAGTCACCCACCCACCCGTCATAACAATGGCAGCAGGTGGTGCGGTAGCCTCTAAAATAAGGGGGGAGGGGGTAAAAGGGAATGACGCTCATTAGTAGATTGCTTTGGCAAAAGAATCGTAGGTTGGGCCCCTTGAAACGGCCGGTCCCAGTTGGCTGGAAAAGATCTGGGAGACAAACCTATGAGATTCATAAAAAATTAAAACAAGGGGTGTGTCACACTGTGGCCTTGCCATTTATCTGAAGGCAAATGAAGAATTAAGGAAACTCCATATTTCACCATGCAAAAATATAATCTTCAAAAAACCCTCTAAAAGAGACCAAAATCCTTCAAGATATTATAAACTCTATAACTACTCTCAAGTTTCAACAGAAGCCAAAATATCATGTTTAAAAAATGCCTCCTATAAAAATAGACCTATTCCCAAAGCTACTATACTCTATAATGAATCTAAACACAACATCCTTGCCTTGGTAGGCAAGGCCAATAAAAACAGGGGTGTGTCACTCTGTGGCCTTGCCATTTACATTTAAAAGTATCTTAATGCAAAAGAAGAATTATGAAAACTCAAATATTTCACCATGCAAACAATTATAATCTTGAAAAAATTGTCTAAAAGAAACCAAAATCCTTCATATATTAGAACTCTATAACTAATCTCAAGTTTCAATACATGCCAAAATATCACCTTTCAAAAATCCTCATATAAAAATAGACCTATTATTACCTAGGGACCAAAATCCCTTAGCCACTATACTCTGTAATGAATCTAGACACAATATCCTTGCCTTGGTAAGCGAGGCCAACAAGAGATGTCAGAAAGTCTAGGATAATTAATCTGTTAGATTTTGTTTTGTTTTTTTTTCCAGGTGGTATTTATGGAAGCCCATGGATTCGTGTCCGGTTCCATGCCATAAATATTTTATATGTAGCCTCATTTATAGTGAAATTAAATGTTATCCTGAGGAAAACAAAGGTGATTGGGGGGCCCACTACTACAATTTGTGACCCCTACTACCATCATGCAAAAATAGGCCTAAACCAGAAACCCTAGAGTTGGGACCACTTATTATTACATTGGTTTGTGACCCTACACATGTGGAGAGAATATGATGGAATGGGATTTTTGGTGAAGGAAATCCGGCCACTTGGAATGGGTATTTGGGTTTTGTGCTTATTTTTATTATTCCTTAGTACTTGAAACAAGCATTTGGATCAGATGACAAGTTTGCAACTACTTACTTAGTGGTTGTCTCCAATCCCTCGTTGGGGTGGACCATTGCGAGACTTTCTCTTTCCAATTTGTGATGAACAAGGAGCAAAATGGGAGAAAGTGTGAGCATACATGTTGACACGTTTTTGACAACCCTATCTCGCATAAAATGCACGGCCTAAGATATGTGGGTCCTCCTCTAAAGGTGCTCAAGTTACTCAAGGAATTCTTAAATGC
>Ga0209611_10012292_pt1 | contig 12068 bp, 10 predicted proteins | sample S1TSphgellanicum_3_FD_187693 | JGI IMG/M metagenome (GOLD analysis project Ga0209611, IMG submission 187693) | Host-associated microbial communities from peat moss isolated from Minnesota, USA - S1T2_Fc - Sphagnum magellanicum MG (SPAdes) (version 2) | ecosystem: Host-associated > Plants > Peat...
TTTTGAAAAAAAAAAAAAAAAACCGATTTATGGTGAAAAATAATACATGAGAAAAAATGTTAACATTTTTTAGAAAATTGAATACAACTATTGAATATTTATCCAAAAAATCACCAAAATTTTAATTAATTTTGAATTGGCCTAAATATTGTGATATATGGTTGTGGATATGTAGACCCAATTTCACTCAACAATTTCTCATTCTCTACACACCCAAATCTAGCATGGATAGGATTTTTCAAGGATGATGATATGCCCTTGTTCAATGGGAAAATATTTTATATTTATGAAAAATATTTGAGCTAAAAATACTTTAAAATCTGATACTTGCAAAACATTAATACTCTCAAAAAAATTGTATAAACATAAATCACGAGCAAAAAAAGTTCTAGTGTATCTAGCCTAGAGGGCACATTACCAAGCAAAATTGGCTCCATCTTAAGTGGGTGCTTATTTGGGAACGCCCCATTCCTTGGGCATTACCCTACTCAAAATTTTACTCCACCATTGGCAAAATTTTACTGACATGGGCTCTAAGAAAGGCACCCACTAGGTAGATGGCCTACTAGGTTGGTAACCAAGATCAAGGTAACAAATACCATGTTCATAATCCTCACCTAGTAAGGGGGTAGCTTCAACACATGTTTGTAAAATAATTAATTAATTTTGAAGATTTCATGTGGAGAAATATATATTTTAAAAAATATTCTAATAAATTTTATACTTTCCTTCCAAAATAAAATTATTTGGAAAAATAAAATTCCTAAACATTTGAATAATATAATTAGGGTCAAAGTTGTCGAGGTACCCTAAACCCTAAATCCTAACAGAGATCCATGGCGAGATGCACCACAAAATAGAATATTGTAATACCTTTTAAGGTTTGGGGGTAATTAAATTATTTTTGGAAATGTTGAAATTTAAGGAAATTATTACCTTTGTATTGAAAAGTATGAGAATTAGGTCAATTTTTTTTATGGTGCCTAAATTCTCTATTGCATTGTTTGGCTTTCTTCTCTTTCACCATAGAAGGGTTTGGGGATTCTAAATGTCATGTGTTGCATGAGGTAGATGTGGATAAAATTTAGTAAGGGGCTTATGAAGGGGAGTCATAGAAAAAGGATGTACATGCAAAGTTTGAAACGAGAGTTTTAAACGTCAAAAAATAAAAACAACAATTGAAAATATAAAATATTTAAAATGAAAATAATTAAATTCATTGTCAAGAAAAACATGAAGAGAGAAGGTATAAGTATGAATTGACAACATTCAAAGAAAAACTAAAGCAACAACAAGGTCGTGAACACACAATAACATTAAGGGAGAGAAAAATACAAAAAATGACATTTTCTCTATCCTATAATTTGGCGAAACATAAAAAAAATACTCTTAAAATAATGCCTAGTTGCAACCCAATATAATCCCTTATTCATTATTTCATCCTTTATATTTTTTGGGTATCCTTAAAATTAGCCCAACTAGAAACAAAATCTTTTCCTTTTCCTCTTCAAAGCCTCTATAACCTTAATCTCATTCAATTATCTCTCTTAAACCCTTTTCCTTCCAAGTTTTGCAACATACATATCTCTCATATGCTCATTTAGCCATTCTTTCTCATAAGCTTTGCATGTCCTTGACTTATTTCTCATTCTCTCCTCAAGTTTCAAAGTAAGAGAAATGTTCCAATGTTGAGACAAACATCACACAAAAATCACATGAAAAACAATAAAAACATGAGACAAATTGACTAAGTTATTAAATTCAATGCAAATCTAAGTTTAATGACTTGTTATTTCATTTTTGTTAACTAGGAGCACCCAATTTACTATTTTGTCCCCAATGCTCGCGAAATAGGAAAATTTGTTTCCAACTACAAACCACCACTTTATAAATAACTCTATTATTTCTCCCCATTTTTACCAAAAAAAAAAATCAATAAAAATGTTGTAAAAGGTATTAAAGGTTCATAGTCCAAATAACTTACCAAAGAAGTTTGGTATATTTATTGGGTGAAATTTCATAAATTATTATTTTTAATGCCAAAGTGATTTTTTTAATTTTTTATTTATTATTCAGCACCTAAATGCTAAACTTGAAAAAGGTACTATGGTATGTAGCTACTACTCTAACCATAAACTAAAAATTGGTGTGTTCTACTCTTTAGCATGAAACATAATAAATATTAAATGCCAGCCCCTTAAAGGCATTAATTTAATGTTCCTAAATACATGAGAAACACAAAAGTTCACAATTCATCACTTTTGATACATAGAAAGCTGATTTTTTTATTATAAAAACACACTAGTTAGAGGAGGTTATATAGGGTTTGCATAGCATATTCATGTGTATATTAACTTTGTTTTGGGTGAAATTTTGCCAAAATGTGAAAGATAAAAATTAAAAAAGGAATATTAATAATATTTTTTTCATATTGAAATTTTGGTGAAATTTAACCCAAAAAATTAGCAAAATTAGTTGAAAGTTAACTCTCAATTACTCCGTAATCTAATATATTGAGGATAATTATGATACCTTAATTTTAACACCAAAATTGAATTTGATACCTCACCTTGATAATTGTAGAGGTGCAAATGATATTGTAATATATTATTGTTTTTATGCATTGTAGGAAAAAAACGACAAACTTTAGTATCCGAATTGAACTGTGAGTTGACACTCATCTTAAATTTACACTAGGGTATAAATGAAATGTACAATTTCCGTAAGATTTGGAAATCCAGAATTTTGGACTTATATATGGCCCCAAAAAAAAGGGGGGGGGTTGCCTTTTTAGGGAAGTCATAGTGCAATGGATGTTGAAGTTGAAAGTGCCCAAATTTCAAATCTAAAAAAAAAAATTTAACCTCAAAATATTTTATATGTTTTTATTGGCAACCATGTTTTTTCTATTCAACCCAATATTTTTTTTAATTTTAATAATCTATTTCTAGTGTAAATTTGACTAATTTTGCTCATTTTTGGGGAAATTTTTTTAATTAAGGCACAAAAGAGCTGTCTTACAAGGACTAGGAGGGAGGTTTCAGAAAATTGAGGGACCTAGCTCAAGGCCAAATGCATAGGCACCGAATTTGGAGACCCCTTTCCAAGGGCCGGTCCTTACTTGCAGTTCACGCCAAGTCACCTTACAAACAATAGTAAGGACCCCTACCCGCCCCCGCCCCCGGTTGCAGAACCTTATGCATAAGGTCCCATTCTCGCGATGTCGTTGGACCTCTGTAATAGAGGGTGACCCGGATTAGGGTTTCCGCCGCTACGCGGGAGCGTGCATATTGGGGTTCCAGGATACTGTTTCTTGTGTCTTTGTTGCGTCTCTCGCTCTCTTCGACTTCGTCGCATCCTCGTGGATTTTTGGCTTCTGTTGTTGGCTGCCTCGATTGTTAGAGAGATAGCAGTTGAACGCCTGCTTGTTTCGGTTTGTTCTGTTTCTTTGGGGTTTTGTTTGTTGAGCCTTTTTTTGGGTTTGTCTGGGCTTTGAGCGTTGTGAGGAGGGAGGAGGGAGTGTTTTTTGGAGCGAACATGGGTGGGAGGAGAGACTTCAGATGGGGAGATGCTGCGGAAGAGGACGATGGCATCGAGGGTGTATTGCCACCCACCCAAGTCATTGGGCCTGACGAGAAAGGCGTGAAGATCATCATTGAGTGGAGGAAAAACGAGGATGGGGTGCGGATCAAGGTCACCAAAACAGTTCGGGTGAAGAAGCAGGTGGGTTTTGATACTGGAACTTCTTCAAAGGGTTTTTCTCTTCCATTTAGTATGGTCTTCGATGGTTTCTTGTATCATATGTACCCTTCTTTCGGACGCCGCTATGCGCTTAGAGCGTGTTGATAAGGCTTGCTAGGTTTTACTGCTGAAGTTCAACATATGTACTCGGTCAGAGATGATGGCCCGGTTTAAGGTTGAAGGCTCTGCCTGCAGTCAGATTGCTAGTCCTTGGAAGCTTGATTCTAAAGCAAGAAGTAGCAACGAAAATTTCACGTAAAAGTCTAAGTAATCTTCCACTACTGGCATTTTCTTTCCTCCCTGCAGGCCTAGAAGTGCATCCTAGAATCAGCAGCCCATTTTTTCCTTCTGGATTTACGTCTTGCTGATGATTTTAGATATTTCAGGGTTTCTGCACTGTAATCTTTGCCCCTTAGGCGATTTGTATATGTTTTTTTAATTTTGTGGTTTCTTGTATCTCTTCCTGTTGTAGGTGAAGAAGCTGAACCCAGCTGCAATCCGGCGGCGATCCCTGAAGAAGTTTGGTGATGCAGTGGGCCAAAATGCTTCTGAGAATCTGACTGTCGTGTCAACAGAGGAGATTTTTCTGGAGAGGACCAGGGCAGCTGGCACAAAGCAAGAAATTGAGAAGGGAGCTGATCTTGCAAGCCTTGGAAATGCATCACTTATTGTCTGCAGGACATGTGGAAAGAAGGGTGATCACTGGACCTCCAAGTGTCCCTTCAAGGAATTGGCTGCAACAAAGGGCTTTGCTGTTGGAGGTGAGAAGCCTCCAATGGATGATGACCTGGGAGGTCTGGTTGGATCTGCTGGAGCAGCCAGTGCAAAAGGATCATACATTCCCCCATCTAGGCGAGGAGGAGCCAGTACTAATGATGGTGATAGTATGCGTCGGGGGAGAGATGACAACTCCATTCGGGTCACAAACTTATCAGAGGATACCCGTGAACAGGATCTTCAGGAGTTGTTCCGACCCTTTGGTGCCATTTCCCGCATCTATGTTGCTTTTGACCGAGAAACTGGACTCAGTCGTGGTTTTGCATTCATCAATTTTGTCAGCCGGTGGGTCATCTCACATATTCTTTCACATTTTCTGAAGAATAAATCCAAACTAACAAATTACATTATCAACCAACCTTAGAAACAGGCTTGAGGACTTCAGGGTCTTGGTTCACACAACTCAAAATGAATTGACTTCCAGCACAAGATTTATAGATATGAATGTTTTCAATTATCATGTTTAGAGTATTGCTACTTGTATAATGAATTATGTGAAAGAACTTGATTATGCTGTGAAGTGCCAGGCTTGTATATGAGAAAGCAGTATGAAAATATGCTCTTTCCTTGCAATTTCTAGCATATTATATTTAGTGATCATTCTAGATTGAGGTCTGTCAACGCATCTCCCTGTGTTGTAAACCTAAGCAGCAAGTCTCCAGCTCAATTTCACATTGATGAAACAGCAGTAGATGATTTAAGTTTTGCTCATGATCTGGTCTGTCAACATGTGACTGTTTTGGTGTGATGTGCTGATTCAGTGATTCAATACTGAAATTGTTTGCAGGGATGATGCTATTCGAGCAATCAACAAGTTGGATGGTTATGGTTATGACAATCTCATCCTCCGAGTGGAGTGGGCTACTCCAAGGGCTGATAGAGCTTAAGTTGCTAAAGCAGCTTTTTTTTTGCATGGCCGACAAGATTCTTGCAAGCCAAGTGATACAAAGCCTCTAGGATTGCTTTAGTGAGGATCTTTATATAAACTGCTTTGTTAGTTTATGCAGAGGGGGCCAGGTTGAAATTGTATTTTCTGTCATTCATGTGGATCATTACAATCTCAACACTGTTTTTTTAAGGTTCTGTGTCAGGTTTCATCCTTGAATAGCTTAATTCATCTGGTGCAAACTGAAATGCTTTGGGTTGCTTCTTGATCAGTAAGTGGATGTGTCTCAGACCATGAGCCAAAGAAGTTTCACAGTGTGGTCTTCATCTTTTTAGGAGGACAGAAACATGATGCCTCATTGCTTCAGTGCAGGAATAGTAATCATCATGAAGATGATTGGAATTGAAGATCTGTGTTGTGAGAATTTGTCATGCCTATTTGGGATTTTAGTTTGTTAACTCAAGAGTTTCATACTGGTTTGACATTTGTCAGACATGCATATGTACACTTTGAAGTTGGGGATTGGATGCCAATTGAATCACAACACTGGAGCATAGGTGTTTGTGGAGTATTTGCATTTGCCTCCATGTTGTATGAAATAAAGTATGTAGGTAGAAAGAGATTGGATTGTGCATTTGATTATGTCAATGATGATGACAGAGATTATTTAAGGTGGCTGATATCTTCATTGTCTTCTTATCTGTTGAGTTCATCTTTGCAGTCAATGTTTCTACTGGCTTTCTAAGGGGTCTGGAGAGTTGAAGCATGATCTAGCAAATGGCACTGTCTATCCTGCATGGTGGTAGAGCAGGTTCTTCAGCACACAATATACTTCCCATGGATGGCTGAACACTGTAGTGCTGTTTGTTGTGCCCATGCTTTTAAGATCTCTGTAATCAAGTCAAACCAGAGAAATAAGATTCTCATGTAACAGAGTTGTTCTATGAACTTGTCATTTTTTGTCATGTAACAAATCTGTCTATGATTATGTGCATGTAGCAATTACAATCATCTACTGACTTGAGGCTCCTGTTGTTGTTCTTCTAGGCCACCAGCACCCTTTCCCTACAAAATGCCACATGAACTTGCCATTCTTCAAACAATCAAACCATCAAACCAAGATACAAGGATGCCTGTACAAGTTTTTCAACACAAAGAACCCTGTTGAAGTTGAATGCATGCATATAACTATGGTGACAGAGAGCTCTGACAAACTTTAAAGTGACATGGCATTGGCAGATCTCATTAAACATAACACCTGGAACATGAGCTTGAAGTAGAACCAAAGTAGACACAAGCATAATGGGTCAGCTAGACAATCACATTGCTGAAACATTTAAGCAGGTTGAGCCACAAATCATCCTTGATTACTTCTGCAACAAGACAACAGCTTCCTATTAATTTTGCTACAAATGAAAAACAAAAAGTAGCAAACAAGATGACAGCCATCACATTGCCTACGCTCCATCATGATCACCACCCCTTATGATGCAACATGAGGAACCAGAAAATACATCTTATCACCTCTACCTCAGAGACAGAGGACCAAAAGGATCCCTGTCACAATGGTACATGAGAATACAAAAGCCCAAAGGAACACATGCAAGTCTATCACATGCATGAATGATAGATTCAAACCTCATCTTGAATCCCATCCATTGTCTCCTTCTCTTGTGTATCATAGAACCATTTGAAAAAACTGTAAACCCTAAACCCATATTAAACTTATCCAAAGGCACACTCACACCAGTCACTTCGCAATGAGTGGAGTGCATAAACAGAATGGATATGCTTTGAAACTTGAACCACATTTTAAACAGACTAACTTTTTTTTTAAATGTCAATCCTTGTCTCACATGACATGCAATTCAATTATACACCAGATGTAAATGGTGTCCTCTATTCTCCTGGCAGATGAAGGTCCTTATCACCATTATCAGACCAGAAAAAGTGGCTTCAATGCAAGAGAAGGGGAATGTTGCACATCAAGCAGAGTTCACAATTAAAATAGAACATATCCAAAAGAACAAAGTTGCCACTTCAACAACACAAACCTGTAATCAACATGCAGCCCACTTGTGTCCTTATTTATCTCCTATTACACCATTTGTCAAATCCTGCCAATGCATTAGCTTGGATCCCACATCCCCTGGAATTTCAGCAATGGGCCGTCAGCACACCTCTAGATGGGCTAGGAATTGGAAAGGTGGTCATCAAAGGCAGCTGGAAAGAGGATCATGACGTGACATTCAAGGAAAAATCGGGTTTACAAGTGTCATCCTGACCTATGGGGGAGAGTGTGTAATCAACCTGATTAGCATCCTCCAGAATAACAAACAGTGCTGCTACACATACTGCCAACATGCAACTCTTGATCGTTCATGAATTGGATCACATAAGTAAGAGATCACTAGTGTTGATCTAGTCATGTCTGTTGGGCCTGCAAGGTTTCAGAGGCACATGCATAATGCCAATGTGGCCCTTGCTGCCTACCCAAACCACCTTCTCCTTGCTATGAGGTCAAATCTGGTGTTGAGATTGGCTTTGTGAACAAATAATCTATGCCATTTGGTAGTATGAGCATATGCCACAGCCTGAGAGCCTGTGGTAGTACTTCTTTCCTGACTGTGCAACTCCTCGAGTACAGAATTTCACATGTTATAGACAATGTGGAATTGACACAAGCTTTAGTATAACTGTAAAGCAGTCAAATCAGGTGTAATGATTGAGGGAAAAAGCACTCACAAAGTTAATGCTGTACCCAGATTTAACATCCTTGGAAGTCCTCTACATCCAGGGAGTCCAGGTACTTGAATATCTGAATTGGAGCACATCCACCATCAACAACCTGAATAGCCTGTTGCTACAATATCTTCATAAGTACTGAGAGTTCCTTGATACTTATGATTTAAGACAACCGTGAGATGACCATCATGGATATTTCAGATATAAACATGAAAAAGAGGAAACCCAACCCTAAAGAAAAGGGAGAATACAAGACCTCAACACAAAACTGAGGAGTGATTTGAACATCTGTAACAGTCATAAGAATTTTCATGGACCTTCAACAATTCCCAGCAATGGATGTAGGATAATGTCAAATATTAACCAATGCACTGAGTTTCTGTCACAGGTCTGGCTGTTACAATGTAAAGACATCTTACTTCTAACTGCACAAAGCAAACAACAAGACTGCAAACACTATGATCCATCAGGTACCATATGGAAATTCCACTTGCTGCTTGCCTGTAGCTGAGAAAATGAATGTTACATGACATTCTATCGTATTCCTACAATGACATCTTTGTGACCACTGTAAGACAGAAACAACAATAAAAAGACCTGCCATTTCATCCTCACATGTCAGGAATTTACTGTGCACGGGGTGGCCCAAAAACTGCACATGACAATACACATGGGAAATCAACATGATGTTGCTCTACTTCAGTAGATATGCACTCCCAAATACCATGTTCTGAAAACTGCACTTTAACTATAGCTGTGATATATCCACACTTAACCAACTTCCATCCCAAGAAATCAATGGATATTTTGCATCATTACACAATGTTCCTGGGGTTATAGACATCTACAGACAGAGACACAAGTGCTAAACTGCTCGATACTCACTATTTAAGTCAACCTGAATAGGATTGCAAGATGACCTGATAAAGAGGATATAACGAGTTCATATCTGACAACCGATCATTGAATAGGAAAGAGGAAACAGAAAACTAAAAGACAGACAGCAATATTACATAATGTACCTGGGGTTTTAAGAGACAATAGCAGACATACCACAGTTAGCCAAGGATCATGAATGTTGAGGATGATACCATTGTGTTTGTCATAGACAAGGGTGCCAGATTTCACTGTACTTCTGCTCCATCTCCAGAACCTTGTCACTCCACTCCTCATTCAGCTATTTACCCTTTATTGTATCAAGCTCTATCCGAACAGCCCCTGACTATTGAAGATGACTCCTTGACACAGTGTGGGAATACCATTTCATTATGTTTAGAAGTGCAAAGCAATAAAGAACTCAATGGAGTGAGCCTGAGCAGGCAACCTACATTGTGCTAAAAGCTTACGTGCAGCAAAAAGGGAGAGGCTGAACATCAGCATTTACACACACACACACACACACACATATACACATATTACAAGATATATATTCACAAAACAATTTGAAGGTAACAATCGTGTCAATCCGAGCCAAACAAACATGACGAGGATGAGTGTGATCATGACCTTGTGAGCATTCAAAATATGAAAGTAAAACATTTTCTTATTCCATCAAATGAGCTTCTCAAAAATTTGGATGCATGTTTCTAATATGTCTATCTACTATTGTTGTCGTTGTTGTTATAGGCCCTTCTATGGACCAATGATCCCTATGCTCCTTTTGAGGGGAGGGTCCAAGTAAAGCACTTGCAAATATGTCATTTGAAGAGAAGGATTTGACTAGGTAGTGACTTTGGCCTCTTTACACTAGAGCTTGAAAGCCCATGACCATCCAAATAAAAAGTCTCTAACTCAATTGAGAATTGGAATGATTAGTCCTTGGAGTTACCATGATGGCCATTAACATGTGTGCTAAACTCAATTTGGCAATTCATCATGTTGGGATTCTTACCAACTTATTTTTAAAACCCACCTCAATGGCAAAATTAGATATTGGAAGTATGGAAAGGATGCAACATTATCTACAAAGAAAAGGCACAAGTTGTTAATTGGGTGTTAAGAGATGCAACACATTGGTCTATCGATATCACTTCAACAACTTGGGTTTAAGGTTGTAGAGATAACATAAGAGAAAACAATGTCATTTACAAATGATGATCATCGGCAAAACTAATGGAAGTGGTTCAAAGTAAAACATGTTCAATTGATTTTGAAAGTGATTAAAGGTGAGTAAAGCCAAAGGGATAAATGCAAGCAATTAGACTATGGAAATGTGAATGGATGAAAAATGGACATTAAATGCAATGTGAATAATGTTTCATGGTCCAAGGGAATTCATGCCAGCCCACCTATTTGAAATGGGTTTGACATGAACTATGTTAGACCACCATGATTGGGCTATATATATATATATATAATTTATACTTCTAATTTTTGCACAATACCCACTATAATACATTTGAATCAAAATTACAAGGAGAGTGAGTTGTTATTAATTTTGGAGGTAGTTAAAACCAACCAGCTTAGACCTTTTATTAAAAAATAAAATATTTTTTCTTTTCACTTTGAACCTCATTTTGGAACTTGTAGCATTTTTTCTCTCTTTTTAATTGGTAAATTTTTTCAGGTCAAATTTTGCAAAAGTGCCAATAATCTGATTTTGATTTATACAAAAGATTTTTTTTTAATAAAAATGCCAAATGAAGAGGGTCCTACCACTAATTTTGTAGGTAGTTAAAAACTAGCACTTGGGACCATTTTCTTTCATTTCTTCAACAATTATCTTTTCATTTTATCCCCTCTTAGAACTTGAAATGGTTTTTTTAAATTACATATAATATCAGGTTTGAATTAAAATTTAACATGGTATCAAAAGTTACTTTTCTTTTTTTTTTTAACTTCGTTATAATATATATGTTAAGGTACTTCAACACGTGATGCTTGGGCCCACACATAAATGATTGCAATATGACCTTTGGATGTATTTTGAAGGTTCTTAGGATTTCCATAGTCACAATCCTTCACCATAATGTAAATGGGCCCTTAGAGGGGATAAATGCAATAAAGCTATAAGCACTCGCTCACTAGGAATACAAGTTCATGTTCAAGTATAGAAGTGTAGGTGTTAATTCACTTAAGGCCATTGTGGTACATCGTAAAATTGAAAACGGGGGAAAAAATAAAAACATTAAATGGACAAATCATTTCAAAGTAAGAAATGAAACCTTAGAAGTTACTATGTATTAGGTAACCAACAAGGGTAACCATGTTACCAAACATAGTCAAGGCACATTTGCACCAAAATTATGTTCGGTAACCCAATTGCCTTCACTAGTTACTAGACATAATTGATGTCCATAGTAGCTACCATGGACATCAATTAAAACATTGTTTTGCTACCACAACACTTGAATCTTCCTAAACATCGATTATGGGATACTAAAACAACAATGAAAGATAACTATGCATTTTTCCAAAATGTAGGAAAGCAATGATGTTTATAAAGAAACATAGTGAATGAGTTTTTAAATATTTACTTTATTTTTATGATTACCACCATAATACCTTTTTAGATTTAGTAGTAATTAAATTATTTTGAACATATATATATATTACTGCCATAATATTTTTTCAATTTAATAGTCATTAGATTATTTTGGAAATCTCAAAAATTTTGAAAATCACTTTTTTGAAATGTTAAAATTTTAAATTTATAAAGGAAGGAAAAATAATAAAATTGGTGGAAACTTAGGAGTTTATTGCTTCATGTGTTAATCCACCATTGTGTAAAGCAAGTATCCAATAATTGAAAAAAATTATCTATCCTATATTTTGTGGAACATTATGTATTTTCATTTTTGCAAAAAGAAAAAAGAAAAAAAATGTTGTAGAATATATCATTATATTAGAGGTTTAGAGTCAAATAAACATGTTTAAAAAATTATCTATATTTATTGAAAAAATTTCACAAAGTATTCTT
>Ga0209611_10012293_pt1 | contig 12067 bp, 12 predicted proteins | sample S1TSphgellanicum_3_FD_187693 | JGI IMG/M metagenome (GOLD analysis project Ga0209611, IMG submission 187693) | Host-associated microbial communities from peat moss isolated from Minnesota, USA - S1T2_Fc - Sphagnum magellanicum MG (SPAdes) (version 2) | ecosystem: Host-associated > Plants > Peat...
CCCGCGAAAACCGAGGCGACGCGCGATGTGCTCGATCTCTACGAGCGCCATCTGCTCGCCGGCGCGCGAACCGAGCGCGACAGCAAGGTGCGGCGCTACCTCGACAAGTGCGAAAACCATTTTCTGCTGGCGACGGCGTATGCGGCCCTGGCGGAGCTGATCGCGCCGCCGGGCGGCGATCCGCCGGCGCCGGTGATGCCGATGTTCCGTCCGGTGGCGCGGACGCAACCGCAGGAAAGGAGCCTTCTTGGTTAGGACTTATACGACCTATGGGACCTATAGGACTGCTGATGTCCTATCCGTCCCATAAGTCCCATGGGTCCTATATGTCCTATTTAAAATCTCTATGAAACCATCTTCTTATCTCCGAGACCTCCAGCTCTCGACCAACTGGCGCGCGCAGTATAATCCGCTGCGCGGGCTGACGCTGCGGCTGGCGGTGGCGATGCTGGAGCAGGGCGAGCGCGGTAATTACGCGCGTTTGCAGTGGCTCTTCCGCTACATCGAAAAACGCAACGCGACGCTGCGCGGCGTGCTGCAACGGCGGCAGGCGGCCATGACCCGGCTCGACTGGGACATCCGCGTGCGGTCGGATGCGGCGAACATTGGTTCACCGCGATCGCTGGCCGCGAGGCAGGCCGCGTTTTTGCGCGATGCCTATGAACGCATCGCGAATCTGCACGAGGCGGTTGCGTTCCTGGCGCTGGCGGAATTTCGCGGCTACGCGCATCTCGAGCGGCATTTCGATGCGCGCGGGCGCACGGTGAAATTGCAGCCGGTGCCGCAGTGGTTCTGGGCGCGGCTCGGGCCGGATGCGCCGTGGCAGTACAACGCGGAGGCGCGGCCCGGTTTGCCGATGCCGCAGGACCCGGTGCTCGATCCGGCGCGCTTTCTCTACCGGGAAGTCGATTCGCCGGTGGATGAGGTCGCGCTGATCGCGCACATCCGGCAGGGGCTGAGCCAGAAGGACTGGGACGCGTTCGTCGAGACGTATGGGCTGCCGCCGCTGTTCCTGGAGCTGCCGCCGGATGTGCCGGCCGAGCGCGAGCAGGAGTACCAGGCGATGGCCGAGGCGATCATCGGCGATGCGCGCGGCACGATGCCGAACGGCACGCGGGTGCAGACGATCGACGCGGGCGCGCGCGGGCAGAATCCGTTCGCGGAACACGTGCGCTACCAGGACGAGCAGATCGTGCTGGCCGCGACGGGCGGGAAGCTGACCGCGCTGGCGGAATCGGGCACGGGCACGCTGGCCGGCTCGGCGCATCAGCAGGCGTTCGATGACATCACCGAGGCGGAGGCGGTTGTGATCGCGGAGGTTTTCCAGCGGCAATTTGATGCGCCGCTGCTCGCGCAGGAATTTCCGGGGCAGCCGCAGCTGGCGTATTTCGAGCTGGCGCTCGTGCGGGAGATCGATCCCGCGACGGTGGTGGAGCACGCGCTGGTTTTGGCGAAGGCGGGATATGAGATCGATCCGTCGGAGCTATCGGAGAAGACGGGGTACACGCTGAAGCTGCGGGATTATCCGCTGCCACAAACCGTCACGCCGCCCGCGCCGAATTTTCCGGCGAGTGAGGCCGAGCCGGTGGAGGAGGAGGTTTAATCAGGGAACCTAAGTGGAGAAGAAAACCAATAGAAAAGCCAAACGGCGAAAAAGATGCCACTAGACAGCAGCGTCAAAACTCCACTGTAGATCGCACACCTCCAAATAATACGGTGTTCCTCCTGGCCACCCATACCGCGTCCCACACATATCGAAACGAGCCAACGGATAAGCAGCCCAATAAGAATAACAAGAAAAACAGCTCCAGAAGCGGCGAGCAGGAGACATAGCAATAAAGCAACAAAACCTAGAGCGAACTCCATAGCTACTTTTACCTTCCCGACCAAGACATGAACACACCAACTTTTCAACCGGCGCCGGATGGCTGGTTTCACATTGCGCCGCTCGGCACTTTTCCGCATCCCACGGGTGCGTTGCAGGTGATCGACGCGGAGGCGTGTGCGGCCATGGCGCGGACGTTCGCGGAGGAGGCGCGGCAGCCGAATTTTCCCGGCCTGCTCGTCGACTTCGATCACGCGTCGCACGATCCGGCGCAGCCGACGACGGCGGCGGGCTGGATCTCCTCACTCGAGCCGCGCAACGACGGTCTCTATGCGCAGGTGCGCTGGTCGGACCTCGGCCACGCCGCGCTGACGGGCGGGCGTTACCGCCTTGCGTCGCCGGTGTGGAACCGCGCCGACTGCGACGAGTGGTGCGCGCCGTTCGGCGATGATCGCGATGCGTTGCACCTGCGTCCGCGCCGGCTGGACCGGCTCGCGCTGACGAACGATCCGAATTTGCCGGGGCTTGTCCCGCTGAGCAATCGAGCGGACGCGCCCTTTGAATCCCCCGTCGCACGGAGTGCGACGGCTACCCATTTCACTATGAATATACGAACTGAAATCCTGAACCACCTGCGCCTGGGCGCGAGAGGTCTCTGTTCCAGCTTGCAATCGGTCGCTTTTCTGGGAGCTTACAACCTGGGTTAAACAGTTTGTTACAACGGAGGGTAATATGAATACGATGCCGGACTCCTTTGAAGTAACCGTTCTCTGCCACAACGGGTGGTATAGCGCAATAAACTCGGAACTAGACTTGGGAGGCTCGGGGAAGACCGAGAAGGAAGCGATGGATAATTTCTTCGTCGCCTTTCAGTCTTTATTCGTAACGCGCGCTGCCCTAGCTGCTAAACGTGCAATGGAGAAAAATCCAGTTGGCGGTGCTTCAACGGTGACGAACGGAGTAGTGCGCAAGTTTAATGTCTCGAATCCCGTGAGACGACTCCAAGCAGCTTAATTCTTTTGGCTGCTAAAATCGCAAGTCATCTAGCGCCCCCTTTACTTCTCCTCGGCGCAACAGGCGTGGGCAAGAGCGCCGCGGCGATGGAGCTGGCGCGGGCCTGGGCTGCTCGCGGAGAAAACGCCGCGATTCTGTGCCTCGATGCGATGCAGGTTTATCGCGGGGCGGATATTGGGACGAGTAAGCCAACGGCAGAGGAGCGGGCGGAGTTTCCGCACGGCGGCTTGGATCTCGTCGACGTTGGCGAGCGATTTGATGTCGCCCAATATCTCGCGCATGCGGACGCATTTTTGCGCACGCAGCGTGAAGTGGGCCGGCGCGTGATCGTGGTGGGCGGGACCGGGCTTTATTTTCGCGCACTGACGAGCGGGCTTTGCGAGGCGCCGCAGGGATCGGAAGAATTGCGCGCGGAATTGGCGGCGCTTTCGACGGAGCAACTGCGGGCGCGGTTGGAAAAAGTGGACGCGCCGATGCTGGCGCAGATCGATCCCAAGAATCCGCGGCGGTTGGCGCGCGCGATTGAAGTGATGGAGGCGACGGGAAAGTCGCTGCGCGAGTGGCAGGATGAAACGCCGGAGCCGTTGGTGCGCGAGTTCACGGCGCTTTGGCTGCAGCGCGAGAAAGACGAACTGCACACGCGGATTGAGAAGCGCGTGGAGGAGATGTTTGCGCAGGGCTGGGTGGAGGAAGTGCGCGGATTGGCCGCAACGCGCGGAGTCGAAAAAGTGATGACATTTCCCGGCATCGGTTACCGCGAAATCGCGGAGGCAGCGGAGCTGCCGGGGCAAATGCGTTCCCAAGTGCAACTTGGGAACGAGGATGCGTTGAAACGTAACATTCTCGTGGCGACGCGGCGGTACGCCAAGCGTCAGTTGACTTGGTTCGCCCGTGAGAATAAACTCCTCTCAGTAATGCTTACGGGTCATCCGTCCTTTTTCGCCGCCTTGCGCGCGGCGCGCGTGCCCGATTTATCTTGAAAGCGACCCACCTGACTTCTCCCCCGCCCGGCAACGAGCGCGCGCTTTTGATCGGCCTGGAGACGCCGGACAACAACAAGTGGGATCACGCCGAGTCGCTGCAGGAACTCGGCGAGCTGGTGAAGAGCGCCGGCGGCGAGGTGGTCGATACCGCGATCCAGCGCCGGCCCGCGCCCGTGGCCGCGACTTACATCGGCCAGGGCAAGGCCGACGAGCTCGCGAAACTGTGCAGCAAGGAGAACGTCGGCACGGTCATCTTCAACAACGAGCTGACGCCGGCGCAAAGCCGCAACTTGGAGAAAATTTTCAACCGCAAGATTCTCGACCGCACGCAGCTCATTCTCGACATCTTCGCGCAGCGCGCGAAGTCGAAGGACGGCAAGCTGCAGATCGAGCTCGCGCAATTGCAGTACCTGCTGCCGCGCCTGACCGGCATGTGGACGCACCTTTCGCGGCAAAGCGGCGGCATCGGCACGCGGGGTCCCGGTGAAACGCAGCTCGAGGTCGACCGCCGGCGCGTGACGGAAAAAATCGCGCGCCTCACGCGCGAGCTCAAGGAAGTGCGCCAGCAGCGCGACACGCAACGCGCGGGCCGGTTGCGCCAGCACTGGCCGATCGTCTCGCTCGTGGGCTACACCAATGCGGGTAAATCGACGCTGCTCAATCGCATGACGAAGTCGGAGGTCTACGCGGCGGACCAGCTCTTCGCCACGCTGGACCCGACGACGCGGCAGTTTATTTTGCCGAACAAGCAGAAGCTGCTGCTGACCGATACGGTCGGATTCCTGAAACAGTTGCCGCACCATCTCGTGGAATCGTTCAAGGCGACGCTGGAAGAAGTGGCCGAGGCCGATTTGCTGCTTCATGTCGTCGACCTGAGTCATCCGCTGTACGAGCAGCAGATGGAAGCAGTCCAGGTGGTGCTGGAGGAACTCGGCGCCTGGGGCAAGCAGATGATCGTGGTCTTCAACAAAATCGACCGCGTGCAGAATCCGGCGCTGATCGAGCTCGCGCTGCACAAGCACCCGCACAGCGTGGCGATCTCCGCCGCGACGGGCGAGGGGATGGACGAACTTTTCGAAGAAATCGAGCACCAGGTGAAATCGTGGCGGCTGCGCGTGAAGCTGGTGCTGCCGAATCACCTGACCGCGCTGGTGGCGGAGATGCATCGCGTCGGGCGAGTGCTTGACGTAAGTTACCGCGAGGATGGCACCATCGCGCTCACCGCGCACGTGCCCCCGCAGTTGCAGGCCAAGGTCAAGCCCTACGTGGTCGAGGAAGAGGCGCACGTCGCGCATTAGAGCGGATGTTTTCACTCGCGACGGTCGTGGACCGCCGCTACAACTGCGGCATGGCCTCGACCATGCGCGAACTGGCTCCGGCGGAGCGGCCGCGCGAGCGTTTGCTCAATCAAGGTGCGAATGCGCTGAAGACTTCGGAGCTGATCGCGATTCTGTTGCGCACAGGGACGAGCGAACGTCCGGTGCTGAACCTCGCGGAATTTTTGCTCGCGCATTTCGGCTCGCTGGAGGCGCTGAGCCGCGCGCCGATCGGCGAGCTGATGAAGATCAAGGGCGTGGGCGAAGCGAAGGCGATTGAATTGAAGGCGGCCTTCGCGCTGGCGGCGCGAATGGCGCGGAGCGAGGCCGAATCGCGCGCCATTGAAACCGCGGACGACATCGCGCGGCTGCTGGGCGAGGAGATGCGGCTGCTCGATTACGAGAGCGTGCGCGTCATCTCGGTCAACACGAAGCACATGGTGCTGGCGGTCGACGAGATTTCGCGCGGGACGCTGAACGAGAGCCTGTTTCATCCGCGCGAGGCATTTCGCGGCGCCGTCGCGCGCGGGGCGCATGCCGTCGTCCTCGTGCACAATCATCCCTCGGGCATCACCAAGCCGTCGGACGCCGACCTGCGCGTGACGCGCAACATGAAGGACGCGGGCGCGGTTTTGCAGATCCATCTGCTGGACCACGTCATCCTCGGCGCGCCGGATAAAAACGGCTGCGCCTACTTTAGTTTTAAGAACGAGGGACTGCTCTAGCACGGCTCGTGTTCTGACTTTTCCCCTTCGCACAGTCCCTCTACTCTTAGCGATATGCCCACGCAGATTCACCCCACCGCCGTTGTCGATGCCAAGACGGACCTCGGCGTCGAGGTGAAGATCGGACCGTACGCGATCGTGGAGGCAGGGTGCGTGATTGGCGATTACTGCGAGATTCGCGCGCACGCGATTATCGGGCGCGGAACGCTGATGGGGCCGCGCAACCAGATCGGCTACGGCGCGGTGCTGGGCGGCGAGCCGCAGGACCTCGGGTTCAAGAACGCGCGGACGTGGGTGGAGATCGGCTCCGGCAACAGGATCCGCGAGTACGTGACGATTCATCGCGCGACGATCGAGGGCACCGCGACATCGCTCGGCAACGATAACTTCATCATGTGCGGGGTGCACCTGGGCCACGATGTGAACGTGGGCAACAAGACGATCATGGCGAACAACTCGCTTTTGGGCGGCCACGTGCGGGTGGAGGACGGGGTGTTCCTCGGCGGCGCGACCATCGTGCACCAGCACGGCCGCATCGGGCGGCTGGCCATCACGCGCGGCGGAACGCGCCTGAGCAAGGATGTGCCGCCCTACTTCATGGCCACGGATACGAATGTCGTCTCGACCATCAACCGTATCGGGCTGCGGCGCGCGGGCTACTCGCACGACTTGCGGCGCGCGATCCAGGCGGCGTTCGACATGCTTTACCGCAGCAATCTCAACGTGACGCAGGCGCTGGAGGAGGTTGAGAAAAAGTTCAAGCAGCCGGAGATCGCGCACCTGGTCGCATTCGTGCGCAGCTCCAAGCGCGGCATCTGCAAGGGTGAGGCCGGTGGGCGCCGCGGCGACGACGAAGAATAAACTACCGCAGCAGCGGCGCTGCTTCGTGCAGCGATTTTGCGACGGCGAATGTCAGCGCGGTGATTTCCGGCGTGGGCTGGAGAAGATCCGGCACCATGATGACGCGCAGGCCGGCGCCATGGGCGGAGCGGACGCCGGCGAAGGAATCCTCCAGTGCGTAGCTGGTGCGGGCGTCGATGCCGAGGCGGCGCACGGCCTCGAGGAAAATATCGGGCTCAGGTTTGCCGCGCGTGACTTGGTCGCCAGTGACGACGACGGTGAAGTACTTGAGCAGGCTGGCCGACTCGAGCCGCTGCGTGGCGACGGGATTGCGCGTGGAGGTGGCGACGCCGAGCGGGATGTTGCCTTCGCGCAGGCGGCCGAGCAGCTCGCGGATGCCGGGCTTGAGCGGCAGGCCGTCGCGCTCGATGATTTTCTCGAAGACGATGCCGGTGGCGGCGTGGACGCGCTCGAAATCGAAGCCGGAGCCGAGGTGCTGGCGCATGAGCTCGCCGGAGTCGCGCTTGCTGCGGCCGATCATGAGCGAGAAAACGGCGTCGGACATCTCGTAACCGGCGGCGCGCGAGGCTTCCTGCCACGCGATGCGCGCGATGCGCTCGGTGTCGACCATGAGGCCGTCCATATCGAAGATGACGCCGGAATTTGGTGACATAAGGCGCGATCCTACACGATGACGAGCGCATTTGTCCCGCCCGGCAATCGCGGTACAGTGAAGAATGTCCTGGCAAGTCGAGATGCGCGGCGGAAGCCTTTTCCTGCCCCAGGTGGATTTGTGGTGCGACGCGCGCAAGCCGGCGGATTTCTCGTTCGTCTCGCACGCGCACTTCGATCACCTGGCCTTGCATGCGCGCATCATCACATCCGCGGGCACGCGGCGGTTGATGGCGGCGCGGCTGCCGGGCGAGCGCGAGGAAATCGTGCTGCCGTTCGGCGAGCCCTACGCGCTGCGGCCGGACACGGAGCTGACGCTGCACCCGGCCGGCCACATTTTCGGCTCGGCCATGCTGCGGCTCGCGCGCGAGGGCGAGGCGTTTCTCTACACGGGCGATTTCAAGCTGCGCCCGGGCCGCTCGGCGGAGAAGTGTGAGCCGCCACGCGCGGACGTGGTCGTGATGGAAACGACGTTCGGCCTGCCGCGCTACGTTTTCCCGCCGACGGAGGAGGTGCTCGCCGGCATCATCGGCTTTTGCCGCCAGGCGATCGAGGACGGCGAGGTGCCGGTGATCTTCGGCTACTCGCTGGGCAAATCGCAGGAGCTGCTCAGCTCCCTCGCGGCGGCGGAACTGCCGGTGATGCTCCATCCGCAGACGCTGAAGATGACACGCATCTACGAAGAGCTCGGGCACGAGTTCCCCGAGTACCGCGCGTTCACGCTGACCGAATCAGCGGGCCACGTCGTGGTTTGCCCGCCGCAGGCGAACAATTCGGCGTGGCTGCGCAAGATCAAGCCGCGGCGCACGGCGGCGATCACCGGCTGGGCCATGGACCCGGGCGCGGTCTTCCGCTACCAATGCGACGCCGCGTTCCCGCTGAGCGATCACGCGGACTTCGCGGACTTGCTGCGCTTCGTGGAATTGGTGCAGCCGAAGCGCGTCTTCACCGTGCACGGATTCACCGAGGAGTTCGCGCGGACCTTGCGCGAGCGCGGCGTGGAGGCCTGGGCGCTGGGGCAGGACAATCAGTTGGAAATTGCCCTGGGCAGCCCGCGCGTTGTCGTGCCGGGCAGCGAAGCGACCAAAACAAGCGCGTTTCCAAGTACCACTCGGGCACGACGAGACGTTGCGCCCAACGATCTTCTCGCCTTCGCGAATGTCGCGGAAAAGATCCGCGCGACCATGGGCAAGCTCGAGAAAGTGGATTTCCTGAAAAACTATTTCCTCACCCTCAAGGGCGGCGAGCTTCCGGCGGCGGCCATCGCCTTCACGGGCCGGCCGTTTCCGGCGAGCGAATCGCGCGCGCTGAATTGCGGCTGGGCGATCATCAAGGGCGCCCTCCTCGCCGTCTCGGGCGTGAGCGAGGCCGACTACCGCGCGACCTACCGGCGCTACTCCGACAGCGGCGACACGACGGAGGCGATCCTCATCGGCAAGACGCAGCCGGAGCCGTGGCCCGTCTCGGACTTGCCGCGCTTCTTTGACGAGCTGGCAACGCGGCGCGGGCCCTTGGACAAAAAAGCGCTGCTGCAGGAACGGCTCGCGCGGCTCGATCCGCTCGCGGCAAAATATCTCATCAAGATCATCACCGGCGACCTGCGCATCGGATTGAAAGAAGGCCTCGTCGAGGAAGCGCTCGCGGCCGCGTTCGCGCGGCCGGGCGAGTCGATCCGCGAGGCGAACATGCTCAGCGGCGACCTGGGCGCGACGGCCCGCGCGGCGCGCGACGGCACGCTGGAGAAAATCGCGCTGCGCCCGTTCCAGCCGATCCACTTCATGCTGGCCAGCCCCGAGCCGACGGCGGAAGCCATCGTCGAACGCCTCGGCGACCCGGTGTGGATCGAGGAGAAATACGACGGCATCCGCTGCCAGGTGCACAAGCTGGGCGAGCGCGTGGAGCTCTACTCGCGCGAGCTCCGGCGCATCACGGGCCAGTTCCCCGACGTCGCGGACCGCGTGCGAAAAGTCGGCGCGGACTTCATCGCGGACGGCGAATTGCTCGCGTGGCAAAAGGGGCGCGCGCTGCCGTTCGCGGAGCTGCAAAAGCGGCTCGGGCGCAAGGGCGACGACTTTTTCCTCGGCGCGGAAATTCCCGTTTCACTCTGGCTATACGATTTACTCGGGCTCGGCGGCCAGCCGCTCTTGAAAGCGCCGTTGCGCGAGCGGCGGGCGAAGCTCGAGGCGCTGCCGCTGGTCGACGGCCTGGAGCGCGCGCCCTATCAATCCGTCAGCGGCGCGGCGGCAATCGAAGCCGCGTTCGTGCAGGCGCGGCAGCGCGGCAACGAGGGGCTGATGGCGAAGGACCCGGCATCGCTTTACCTGCCCGGCCGGCGCGGACTCGCCTGGCTGAAGTTGAAGAAGGCCTACGCAACGCTCGATGTCGTCGTGGTCGGCGTCGAGTGGGGCCACGGCAAGCGGCGCCACGTGCTCTCGGACTACACCTTCGCGGTGCGCGACGAGCGCACGGGCGAGCTGCTGCCGGTCGGCAAGGCCTACTCGGGGCTCACCGACGCGGAGATCGCGCACTACACCGAGTATTTCCTCGAGCACACGCTGGAGGAGCGCGGACGCTTTCGCACCGTCCAGCCGACCGTCGTGCTCGAGGTCGCGTTCGACACCATCCAGCCGAGCACGCGCCACGCATCCGGCTACGCGCTGCGCTTCCCGCGCATCGTGCGCATCCGCGACGACAAGCCGGTGAGCGAGATCGACACGCTGGATTTTTGCCGCCGTCTGGCCGATGCTGCGGCCGCGGGCAACATCGATAATTTTCGGCAGGCGCAAGAAAAGTAACGGAATGGACGGACGGATATGGGAGGGAAACCGACTATGGAAATCGAAGCGCAAGGGCTGAAGGCCTATGAGCAGGCGCGCGCGTTCGAGCGCATCCGCGCGTGGCGGCTGCCAGTGACGTACGCGGCGCCGCCCCTCGGGTTCGCGGCGCTCGGCGCGGCCGCGTGGATGACGCATCACCCGATGCTCAGCGCGGCGGCCTTCGCGCTCGCGCCCCTCGTCCTGCTGCGAATGTGGTGGGAGTGGAAGCGGCTCCTGCGGCTTTACGGCGAAAACCTCGCGTTGCTGGCCCGGCTCGAATCGGCCTACGGCGACGCCTTGCCGTGGGTGCAGGTCGAGCACCACTTCGCCGCGCTGGAGGAATTGAAGCGGGAGATCGCGGAGGGACGCGTCAGCGACGGCGGTTCCGAATGACCCCCCAAAGCGCTTAACGCCCGGCAGCCTTTGCGCGCGCGGCGGCGCTCACGCGCTGGTGAGAGAGGAACCAGGCGTACAGCTTTTTGTTTTGGTACGTCTTCGTCCACGAGTCGTGGCCGGCCTCTGGGTAGACGGTCAGCCGGACCTTGCTGCCCTGCTTGCGCAGAGCGGAAACCATCTCGCGCGATTTCGCCAGGGGCACAACCTCGTCTTTCGCCCCATGAAAAACCCAGATCGGCAAATGCCGGATCCTGTGGGCGCGCAGCGGATTGCCCCCGCCGCAAATGGGCGCAATGGCGGCGAAGCGGTCCGGGTATTCGACGGCCAATTCCCACGTGCCGTAGCCGCCCATGCTCAAGCCCGTGACGTAAATCCGGTTCTTATCGATCCGGTAGTCCTTTTTCACCTTGTCCAAAAGGCCGGCCAGCATCTCGACCGACCACCACTTGTTCTCCGCGCACTGCGGCGAGACCACCACAAAGGGAAAGTTGGGTTCCTTTTCGACGATGAGAGGCGGACCGTGGTGCTTGACGAGATTTACATCATCCCCACGCTCGCCCGAGCCATGCAGGAAAAGCAGAAGCGGCCACTTCTTGCGGCTTCGGGCGTAGTCAGCCGGAAGGTACAGAAGATAGCCGCACCCAATGGTTACTTTCCTCGAAAAGGTCCGTGCTTTCTGCGGCATATCTGTAAGTACAAAAGCGGAGACAACAGGGCGGGCGCATTCAGAGCGTCCCGCGGACTAGATAATCGGCCTGGCGAAATAACGCACGAGGTCCCAGACCCAGTGGAAGAAATGGGTGATCGGGTGATTAAAACAGAAGGCCAGAAAAATGATCCCCGTGACAGCAACGGACAAGGCGGTCCAAACGTTGATGTAAAGCTGGCTGTACGGGAGCTTCTCTTCGTGGTGGTCACTCATGGCGGCTTTAAAGTAAAGGGTGCAGGCACGAGGGTAAAGGCGAAAGGGCAATCGCCTTTTAAGTAATCGTGCAAACGTCTCGGTAGCCCGGACAACTTGTTGTCCGGGTGCGCGCAGCGCACAAGAAGCAGCCCCATAACACTCGCACATCCCGGTGGCTTCTTGTGCCCCGACCGAAGTTTCGGTCGAGGCACCCCGACAACAAGTTGTCGGGGCTACCCACTACACGCGAAACCTATCCCCTCCGTGCTTCCGGGCCTCCGCGCGAAACTCAAATCCGATTTAGCGCCTCCAAAACAATCCCCGGCGTCAGCACCTCCGGCAAAACCTGCGGCGCATCCGGCGCCTTCGGAGAATAGAGCAAATAGAGCGGCACCCCATCGCGATTAAACTTCTGCAGCGTCTGCGAAATCAGCGGGTCCGCATGCGTCCAGTCCGCGCGAAACAGCGCCACATTCTTGTCCGCAAACGCCTTCTTCACCGCATCCGTCCCCAGCGCCACGCGCTCATTCACCTTGCAGCTCAAACACCACGCCGCCGTGAAATCGACAAACACCG